>Ga0307511_10008433_pt1 | contig 10310 bp, 7 predicted proteins | sample 13_EM_MG_FD_200266 | JGI IMG/M metagenome (GOLD analysis project Ga0307511, IMG submission 200266) | Populus trichocarpa ectomycorrhiza microbial communities from riparian zone in the Pacific Northwest, United States - 13_EM | ecosystem: Host-associated > Plants > Roots > Unclassified | place... | reverse complement strand
TTTTTTTCTAAGATTGACTTAAAAAGTAGGTACCATCAAATTAGGATGAAAGAGGGTGATGAGTGGAAAACTGCATTTAAGACTAAGCATGGTTTGTATGAAAGGCCAAGGTGGGTTGATTATAAGGATTTTGAGGAGAACGTTGGTAATATTGGTGATGGTGGTTTTGAGGATGACACTATAGGCTATCGGGAAGGGTTTTGGCAGCCTAGAAACCGAAGGGATTTTGGGATAACTAGGGGTCAATTCAGCCAAAGGAGAAATTTGTATAGTGTTGGGGGACATGATGATAGGTATTGGGAGGCAAAGAAGATGGAAGATGATATAGATTCAATAAGGCAACATATTAGTGGGGCTGATCGGAGGAGATTCACTATGAGTAAGGAGGACAAAAAAGAGGTTTCGAGTTTCAAATATTTATGCTCATAATGATTTTATGATGTTAGATAAAGAGCGCGTGGTTGAACGAGTTGCAAAGGTTTATAAAGAAACAAATAAAGAACGTGAAGAATGGAGAGCTTCAGTTCAGCGTCAAAGGAATAAAAAACAAAAGAGGGCAACAATGGTTATCATTCAAAAATATACACGCAAGTGGATGACAAGACGTGTTTATTTAAATTATTATCTACTACTACATTTATACAATGTTGTTGCAGGCAATTGCGTGCAAGAAAAGAGCTCTAACGGCTAAAACAAGAGGCTAAGGTATTATGCATCAAACCTATTGGTGATTTGAGGATGAATCATCTTGAAGAGAGAGTGAATGATACGATCTGGGCAATGAAAAAACAATTAAATTCGGATTCTGACGTAAACTACACAACTGTCCAATTTCACGGCAATAGGTATAATTCCCAATCCGATTGTGTGGATTGGGCTGAAATTTTAAAGGGAGTCTCCAGACAAGTTTTCCTACCTTGGGTAAACATTTTAGGTCAATCGGTGATCGGGAAGGCATCACAATACTTGTTAACAGAGGTTGTATGAATTTTGTTATGTACTTCCTTTTGACTTGTGAACTTTCTATTTTGCTAGGATTCTTTTTGTACAAGGATGTGACATCTTGTTTTGAGAATCTTCTAATTTTATAGACTACAAGGATCTTTAATGGGCTGCAATATAGTTTCAAAGTGGGGTTAGGATTCATAAATGTTTCAGAATCCTTTTCTTACAATGATTTCTTAAGGGTGACAAATCTGATTCTAGCATATTTAGGATAATAATTTTTGGATTTTTATTATTTTCTTTTTAGTCATTGAGTTATTATTACTTATTTGGGTCAATTGTAAGTGGACCTCATATAAGTCCACCTAAAGGGGGTCCATTAGGGTTTATTTTAGTTTGGAGCCTGTATAAATAAGGGCATAACTAGATATGTAAGGTGACACAATTTTCAGATCGATAAACTTCTTTTGCCACACTTGTTGTGTGTTGGTGGGATAATCTCCCTTCCTTGGTTCTCTAAATAACTAAAAACGACTTCTCGAAGAACAACTGGCTTCCTGGAGTCATCTTTATACTTATTGTTCGTGAATCAATATTCGTTAGGTGGGGGTTTTCCATTTTGAATAGTGCTAGTGCGTAGGTACAAGTTATCTTTGTGTCACACTCCTCTCAAACCTGATTTACTTGGCTTTCCGGGAATTGGTGTCTTTGCGTGTGGGTTGCGTGATCATGAGATTCGCATCAGCTATGTTCCTAAACAAGGTCACATCTTTCTGTTTTTTTTTCTTTTTTAATTTTCCTTTAAGTTTTTTAGTGTTTGCGTCATTCATCTTCTTGTTCTTTGTATTTATGGCATCTAAGAAAAAAAAAGTTATATTTCATCTTGCTACTATCTATAATCATATCAGTAGCATAAAAGAAAAGGAGATTAGATGAAATTTGAAGGTTGATTCAATTCTACCACAGAAACACAATTCTTAGTGAACCATAAGCAAACCACCTCAGAATCAATTGAAACATCATATTCTTTCTACTAGGGGTAAGATTGCACTTATATTAAATTTGAGCTTATTTTGATATTGTTTGTTTGAGATTTTAATTCGAGGTTCAATTCTGCCGTAGAAACACAACTCTTAGTGAAGCATACGCAAACCACCTCAGAAGCAATTAAAACTTCATATTCTATCTATCAAGAGTGAGATCGCACCATACATGAAATTTGGCTTATGTTGATATAGTCTGCTCCAATTCGAGGTTCAATTCTACCGCAAACTGATCATACAAGGGGTTTGGGCACCTAGACAAAAAAGAATGACCTATAAGCTGAAATTTGTTATTTGTTTGGTATTAGAATACTAAATATTGAATTTAAGGTCATTCTGATATCGTTTGGTCTAGGTTTCAATTCTGTTACGTAAAAATTACGTACTAGGTCAGATTTACGATTTTGATTAGTAGGAAAAATGATCATTATCAAATAGAAAGTTCACAAATCAAAAGGAAGTAAATAAAAAAATTTGTACAGCCTATTCTGAACTATATTGCAAATCCTTTCTGAACTTCAATTTAACTGAAATTTTATCCCAACATAGCAAAATACCTCTGCAATCTTTTGGTAAAGTTTTAGTGCGATCTAATGGTTAGATTTGGAGTTATGTTCAATAGTGTAAAACTGAACGATAAAAAATTTTACGCCGAAATCCAAATTTGCCTTGCTTAGAAGTACAAGAAGTCTCGATGTGGTGTTTAGTTTTAAACAAGTGTTGTGTGCATAAAGTTGGCCACATAAGTGGGACTTAGATTGATAAGTTGTTATTTATATGATGTTTAAGTTGTTGTATGAAAAGCCAATCACATGTGTGGGGCTTAGCCTGGGAATCTTGAATTGGGAAAACAATAACACATGATTTGTGTGCATAATAGTCGACCACATATATGGGGCTAGGGTCAAGGTTTATTTGGAGGGCATGTTGGATGCTTTTTTTTACGCAAAGGAATCGACCAAAAAAGTGGGGCTCCAAATTTGTTAACATCAATTCGATCATGAGAAAATGGAGACTTGACATAAAATTAATGTACCAGCCACAAGTGTGGTGGTAATGGATAATTTATAGTTAGTTGCATGAGCGGAGACTAGAGAGGTGTTGGACATATATCTTCAGCATGAAAGCTAAGAGAAACAAATGATTGGTTGTTGTTTATATTAATGAACCTCTAAAACTAGTTTATGAAAGATTGGAAATTATAACCTTTATTGTTAAGTTTACCTTTTTGTATTCTTATGTAGAAATCATCATTTTAGGTTTGATGTTATACAAAAGAGTTATCCTAGAGATTATGGGCTTATGTGTTAATTGTTGAAGTAAAAGGGTTTTGATTGGTGCAATACCACTATTAATTATTGGTAGAGGAAATGTTTATGATAAATGATGTAATAATGAAATTTGTGGAAATTGTGAAATTAAATTTAATATATGCATGATATGTTAATGTCATGATGTGATGTTATAATTTTTATTCTAAATTCTTAGTATGCTTATTATTTTACAGGTTTTTCATATGCTCCTCAAAACTAGAATCGCATGATAAACTTTTTACCTGTAGGATTTTTTATCAGTTTCTATTTAGCGGTAGAACTTTTACCAATTTCCATTTAGCTGTAGGATTTCTATATTTTATGATATTCATTTTAGTTCTTGAGAGGATGTAATAAACATAACTATTGAATTTTTAAGGATTATTATTTTATTATGGTAAAGTTGTAATAATGATGATAAATTTATTCTTTTCATTATAAATATAAGATTGTGTGATGTTTTACTATTTCACGTATTGTATTGAAAAAATTGTTCGTGTTTTGTTTGGAAATATAAGTGGTTGGTTATGGATAGTATTGCCAGGTAGGTATGAGTACATCCAAGGTTGTGAAAAAACAATTCCATGATTCAGTTAGACATAATGATACTAATGGAACAACAATTTGAAATTGTTACAGGATGATTCGTACTAGACATGGAATTAGGACTGACTTGTCTCTTGTGAGAGGGAGAAGTCAAAGTATGTTTGTGGAGGAAAAGCACCAAGGGACCTTTTGGTTGATACTTATTCTCATGTGCTTGTGGTTCAAATATAATCTGAGCAAGGGAGGACACCTAAATCTAAAAAAAAACTCATGCCTATTAGGGATGAAACACCACATATGACAACAGGTGGATAGGGGGGTACGATGATGGGTCCCTACTTGTGGTCCAAGTGGCCCTTCTAGATCCTACTTCTTTCAAACAAGTTGTTAAGGCTATTATGACAAGGATGTCTAGGTCAGCTAATATGACATCTAATACACAAGCTATGAATGGTGTTCATAGCTTGTGTATTGGGTGAAGAGTATGCAAGAGATGGGGTGTGTGTTTTTCTTGGGGGGGGAATGTTGAGATAGCTGGATATTATCTACATAATATGGAGCAATCTCTTACTCAAATTCCGATGCTAGGGAATGTATAAGTATCATGTGTGTCACAGTTACTGTCAAATAGTGCCCATTCATGGTGGGCCATGATGAGGGAGAGGAGATCAAGAGAGGTGCTTACTTGGGGGTGACTTTAAGTCTGAATTTGAAATAAGGTATTACTCCTGACATCATCATTGAGATAAAGAACAAGGTTGTACTGCAAGAGGAAAATCAAGGTGATTATGATAAGGAACAAATGATATTTGGGAAAAGAAAAGATATGATTTTTCTATTGGAAACTACCTCTACCTACGAAATGAAAAAGTGGATTATTTCTGTGCAGTTCAACAGAAAAGGGGGAATTTTTGCTACTAGTAGGTTCTTATAAAAACTAACGTATTATGGTGGTGAAGGATTTTCTAGGGGACCTATATGCCCAAAGATTAATTCGATTGGGGGTTTTATAAGACAATGAGTGTCATCATTTCCCTTTTGTGGCAAGTCCAATCAGAAGCATCTTAGAGATTGTTTAGTAACAGTGTGCAGGTGTTGTATCTGCAGATAGGATGGACACATGTGGAAGGACTGCAAACATCAGGGGACAAGTTGTTTCCATTTTGGAGAGATAGGGCATTTTAAAAGAGAATTCCTTTTGAGGATGATGGGTCAGAGATCTCATTTTCCAGCACAGAGTCATCAATAACTAGTAATTATGGCAGGCCTAGGGGACAACCCAGAGTGCAAAAAGAAAGGACTTAAGAGAAGGTCTATCATTTGACACAAGAGGATGTTAGAACTGCAACTAAGGTGATAATAGGTATGATAGAGTTAAACTCTCATTCAGTTTATGCCTTGTTTGATCCGGGTGCTATTCATTCATTTGTAGCATCAAGAAATTGAATAAATTAAGAGGTGTATTAGAAAAAGGAATAATAGTTAGTACAACCTTAATTTCATTAGAGATAATTGATTTTGATATTATACTAGAAATGGATTGGTTGAGTGCGCATAGAGCACAAATAAATTGTTATATAAAAGTGGTGACCTTTCTAGCAGATGGTGGCAATGAGGTGACATTTATGGAGGAAAAAAGAGTGATACCAAATTATGTGATACTGGCAATGACTGCAAGTAAATGTTTAAGAAAATGGTGCCAAGCATTATTTAGATTTTTTTAATAGAGTTAGGGAAAGAGAGTCATGAGCTGAATAGTATACCTATAATAAGAGAATTTTTTGATGGATTTTCAGAAGAACTGCCAAGATTACCTCTAAAAAGAGAAGTAGAGGTGTTTATTAATATTTACTAGGTGTCATAACCCAATTTTAGGTTCCTAAAAATTTTACAAAAAAAAATCAAAAAATGAAAAATGGACAAGGGGTCTTAATGAAATGACCAAATGGATACGAGCGGCTAAGGTTGGAGCCCAATTGCAACAATGGAGAGTCTAATTAAAGAGAACAAAGAGAATTTGGGAGCAAATTACATAAAGATATTGAAGACTAGGGCAAACTTGCAAAATAATTAAGTTTAGGGATGTAATCGAACTTTTGATGAGCCTAATTGATTTAATCACAAAAACATTAATAGAAAGTCAATTTGTCTAAAATCAGAAGAATTAATTAAATTCAAGGATTTCATTAAATTGTTTATAGGTCTAATTGACTTAATTAAGTTTGGAGACCTAATACAAATCAATTCACAAAGATTGGAAGATTAGAGACATAATTAGAACTTGGAGAGGCTAAATTGATTCAATCAGAGGTTTAATTCAACAAAGTTTAAAGATTAAAGGTCCAATCGAAGAAGGCTAAGGGTGAAATTGCAAGGAATCTAAAAGATCAGAGCGATTGGGGATTCCACTACAAAGTTCCAAAAGCTTAGGGACCAAATTGAAAAAATACCATATTTCACTATTCATTGTCTTCTTCCTATTAAAACAAAACAAAAAAAATGTTCAAGTGCCCACCTTTTAGCCCCCTCACTCCTTTACCTATGCCACACAAATTTTATGCCAGCTTATACCCTGATATTTGTACTTCACTCCAAGCTAAAATGTCAGCTCTAATGGCACCAAAAATACTTGCAGATTCTCTCCTAATAATATTACCCAACATTGTTCTGCCTGTAAAAAAGAGTCTTATATCCTCTCTTTGTCAGCTGCAGAGTAGAACAAGATTTTGTATTTAATTCAATGAATGGTCGGGGATCTATTCTCCAACATCAAAGGTCAAGATCTCATTAACCCATAAGCCCTAGAAGCTCCCCATTTCCCTATAAACCCCCCCCACACAAAATCTTAACCCAAGCAACCTAGTAAAGGGCTGAAATAAAAAAGAAGAGAAAAGGCTAAAAAATAATTATTTATTTTTTCATGTGAACTGATCCTTAACGCCACCACAAGCCTCTCTCTTAACCATTTAGACCATTAACTTCTAATCCCACCATGATCTTCATCTTTTCTTGCTCCAAGCTCTACACCAACAACTCTTCCTCCATAGAACCATGAGCCTCCAGCGATCCAGTCGTTCCTCCTCAACTATAACAACGGTAGGCCAGCTGTGCACTCTCCCAGCCTCCATCGTAGCAACATTCAATAGCTTTCCTTTGTGCTAGCACTAGTCATAAGCAGTAGCCTTTGATCCAACACTACAACAACATCCAATATCCTATCTTCAACCGAGAGTAGTAGTGAAGGATTTTTCTAACAATAGTCTTGGCAGACCACCTTCCTTTAGTAGTCCTGAAACAACCTTGACAGACCGTTATCTCCTCTTGTTATAGGCATATACTGCCTTTTTGTTCTATTTTGATAATCAAACCAGGCCTTTAAGGCCATTTGAAGTAAGATGGGCTGATATAAGCCCAGCCAACGCGGCTAGGCTTGGTCCAACCCCCATATATATATATATATATATATATATATATATATTCTTTTTTATTTTTTTCTTTATATATATATAAATAAAAAAAGGAAACAAAAGAAGCATGTTGGGTCGTTTGTCAGGCCAACCAAGTTGGATTGGGCCGGAGCCTAACTCGTATGCATAGGCCAAGCCCAACCTAGATCTAAGAGCGTGTTTGGTTTGCCCTAATTTTGCTTAAGGAAAAATGTTTTTTTTTGTTCTTAATTCATGTTTGTCAAACACTTCCTTAAGGTATTTTTAATGCCTTTTTTTTAGGCTAAGAGCTTGTTTGACAACCACGCCCTATAGTCTTTTCCCTTAGCTTTAGATTGCTCTTATTTTAGTGTATAGCCAAACAATCCTTAAAGAAATTTCAAAAGTTTCTAAAAAAATTTAGGGACCATTTTAAAATTATATGTAGGTCCCTTGCATGTTTTTCCAATAATTTTGTCTAATATAGGTTGTAGCCTTACAGATCCATTATTCGACACCATACACGCCACAACAGGATGACGACTCCACTAGGGACTTGTCTAGTTAAACTGAGCCTTATTAATTGCTTGATTATTTGTTATCCAAATTATTTTGTTGGTTTGTGTAATTTAATTTTAGCATGCATTTTTTACATATTGCTCATGCATAAGTACACCAAATATGGATTAATGTCTTCATTCATTTTAATTTTAAGAATAAACCCAATTCCCTTATGTGAGGGATAGCTGTTTGTCTCATGACTTTTGGTTGGAGTTCAGATTTATAAAAACACCTGATGCGAATCTCGTGATCACGTGGTCACGCAACTCACAATCAAGATTAAGATCTGATCCTGAAAAGCTAAAAGATGTCTGATATGAGTGTGACACAATGAAAACTTACCCCAATACACCAACATTATTAGAATGAAATCAAATGACGCAACGAAGCTAGTTAATTTTCAATAAGTCAGATTTAGTTAGTTCAAGAACCAAAGAAAGCAAGAAGCTCTCTCACACGTTAAAACTGAAAAGTCTAGAGTCTACTGAAATTTAGACTTACATGTGTTTATATAGTTCTGAAAAATTAACCCTAATGAATCTATCCTTGTGGGCTGAATTGACCTACATACAAAATTAACACATAAACTTTACTAGTAAGCCCAAACCTTGATCCAAGCAAGCTTTGGATCCTAGTTGAAAACAAAGTATTAATTAAACCCAAACAAGTCATGGGCTTAGCTAACAGAGTAAGATCAGAAACGTTAAATGTAGCACTAACTCCATACCCACCAGGCAAATTAATTTTATAAGCATTGTCATTTATACTTTCAACGATCTAAAAAGGCTCATCTCCTCGTTATATAGACTTCTTTAGGTCGGAAATCTCTCTTTACACATATGCACCCAAACCCAATCACCTGGTTGAAATACAACCTATATGCGCGCCCCTTACTGGCTTTAGTTGCGTTCACACAGTTCCTCTTTTCAATTTGTTGCCGCACACTCATTGAGTGCCTTCACCATCTGTGCTTTACGATTATTATCCAAACTAACCCTTTCACCAACAGGTAAAGGAATCAAATCCATGAGAGTTAAAGTGTCAAATACACGCACAATTTCAAATGGTAAAAATTCAGTAGTAGAATACACACTACGATTATATACAAACTCTATAAATGACAAACAGTATTCCTAATTCTTTAAGTTCTTTTAAATGACAGAACACAAAAGTTGTGTTAAGGTCCTATTAACTAATTTGGTTTGTCCATCTGCATAAGGATGACAAGTAGTTGAAAACAATAGTTTAGTACCCAATTATCCCTATAACACCTTTCATAAATAGTTAAAGAACTTAACATCTCTATCAGTAACAATGCTTCTAGGGACCCCATAAAGCCGTACTATCTCTCTAAACAAATCAGCAACATTAGTGGCATCATCGATTTTATAACATGAAATAAAGTGTGTCATTATTGAAACTCTATCAACAATTATAAAGATTGAGTCCCTATCCCGTTTTGACTTAAGCAAACCTAATATAAAATCCATTGAAATGTCTACCATGATTCTTTAGGTATAGGCAAAGCGATATATAAGCCATGTGGTTAAGTCCTAGACTTTGCTTTCCTACAAGGTATATTTATCATTTATGCCTTGCACATCCTTTTTCATTTTAGGCTAATAAAAATGCTCATGCAACACATCCTTAACAACACTAAAATGCCCTATCAACTTGCCACCATGTGCTTCACGTATAAGTAATTCACACATAGAACTTAATGGAACAATACAAATGATTCTCTTTAAACAGATATCCATCAAGTCTATAGAACTTCCCAAAACCTGAAGTTTCACAAGCATTGTAAACATTAGCAAAATCACTATCATCCTTGTACAATTAATTATTTTATGTGTTCAAATCCTAGAAATCTAGCATCTAAAGTAGATAAAAAAAAAAACATACTTGCACGAAAGTGCATCAACCACAATGTTTTATTTACCTTACTTATACTTGATAACATACGAAAAGGTTTCAATAAATTCAACCCATTTAGCATGTCTTCTATTCAACTTACCTTGCCCTTTCAAGTGCTTCAATGATTCATAATTTGAATGTATCACGAACTCCTTGGGCCACAAGTAATGTTGTCATGTGTCTCTAAAGTTCTTACCAAGGCATAGAGCTCATATTCAACTTACCATTCAAGGCTATCCTATTAAGTTTCTCACTGAAATATGCAATGGCCTTATATCCTACAGCAACACGGTTCTTATACTTATACATGAAGCATCACATTCAACTTTAAAAACTTTTGTAAAGTCTAGCAAAGCTAAAACAGGCTCCGAACAAACTTTATCTTTTAATAAATTAAAAAATTTATCCTGTTCATCATTCTATTTAAATTCAACAGACTTTTTATCAATTTTAGTTAAAGATGATGCAATAGTATCAAAGTCCTTTACAAACCTTCTACAAAAGCTAGCAAGCCCATGAAAACTCCTTACCTCAATCACAAAGCCTAGGTGTAGGCCAAT
>Ga0307511_10008432_pt1 | contig 10311 bp, 8 predicted proteins | sample 13_EM_MG_FD_200266 | JGI IMG/M metagenome (GOLD analysis project Ga0307511, IMG submission 200266) | Populus trichocarpa ectomycorrhiza microbial communities from riparian zone in the Pacific Northwest, United States - 13_EM | ecosystem: Host-associated > Plants > Roots > Unclassified | place... | reverse complement strand
GAAGGGCGTCTTTCTCGTCGCACACATTGCAGCGGGCGGGTAGTGTTGCGCACGCAAGCCGGTCCGGCCTGTGGTACCGCTTGAGCAAGCAGCCATGAAGTGCGGCTCCTGCGTTTTGTCTGACTGCGCAGGCAGTTTGCGCGAAGTAACGACCAGGCTTGCACTACAGGTGGTGGATGGCACGACTCGGCGTTGAGCGCTTCCAAACGCGATTCTATCGCCTCGCCCTCCAGGGAACTGCGCTGGGCTTGTACTTGTTGTTCGCGTACCGCGACGCTTGGCTGTCGGACGACGCGATGATCTCGCTGCGCACCGCCAGCAACGTTCTACATGGCTACGGCCTGCGCTGGAACGTCGAAGACCGCGTCCAAACGTTCACGCATCCCTTGTGGCTGTTTCTGCTGATAGGTGCCCACGCACTGAGCGGCGAGCCGTTCTACTCCAGCCTCTATTTATCTTGGGTTGTCTCTGGAGCTGCCGTGTTCGCGCTGCTGTTCACGCGTCCTGCCGGCACGCTTGGCAAGCTCACAGCACTGACTATCTTGGCCCTTTCCCATGCGTTCATGGACTTCTCCAGTTCGGGCCTGGAGAATCCGCTCACGCACCTGTTCTTGATCGCCTTTGTCGTCGTCCTGTCAGCGCCCACCGCATCGCCCGCGCGCACCACTGCTGCGTGCTGGATTGCGGCTAGCGCAGCATTGAATAGGCTCGATACTATTCTACTCTTTGCGCCCGCGCTGTGCATTGAACTCTATCGCACAAGGAGCCGATCGAGCTTCGCCAAGTACATGCTGGCATTCGTGCCGCTCGGGGCCTGGGAGGCGTTCTCTATCGTCTATTATGGCTTCCCTTTTCCCAACACAGCCTACGCAAAGCTGTCTCAAGCTCAAGTCGCGACGCCTCTTGCTGACGGCCTCAACTATCTGTTGGGGTCACTCCTGACGGATCCCCTCACGCTCTGCGCGATTGCCATATGTTTCATCGCCGCAATCGCGCAACGGGATACCAAGAGGACTTGGCTGATGGCAGGTGCGGCTTTGTACCTCGCTTACATCCTACGCATCGGAGGTGACTTCATGACCGGTCGATTCTTGTCCGCTCCACTGTGCCTCTGCGTCGCTTGCCTCGCGACGAGCGACTGGCTGAGCACCCGGGGCGCGGCGATCACGGTCGCCAGCACGCTCGCTCTCGGGTGGTTCGGTGGGGCGTCCTCGATGTCGAAACACATGGGCGGAGCAGCGCAATCCATCGAGCACTATATCGACCGCTTCGGGATTCACGACGAACGTGGGCTGTTCTTCTCTATCAACAGCTTGACTCACGCGGCGTCGATCAATCCGCTGATGCGCACGCACACGTGGTCCGCCGCCGGCTTCGAGATGCGGGAAGAGACGCGCCAGAGCGGACGCAAGCTGGTGCGAGTCGTGGATGCCATCGGCCACGCGGGCTACTTTGCGGGCCCGCAGGTTCACCTTGTGGATCACTGGGCGCTGAGCGACGCCCTAATCGCGCGGCTTCCAGCGGCCTTCGGAAAGTATGGCCACTTCCCGCGCGTGATACCGGACGGCTACATCGGGACATTGACCACAGGTCAGAATCAAATTGTCGACCCTGATCTCGCAGAATACTATCGCAAGCTCAGTTTGATCGTGAGCGGTCCGCTCTGGGATCTCGAGCGATTGAAGACGATTTGGAAGTTCAACATGGGTGCGTACGAGCCCCTACGCGAACGCTACTCCTACTATCGCGGCCGTGAGTTCAACGTACGGCTGTGGTTCACTAACCCCGGCACACACAGGTGCGTCTCGACCTATGTATGGAACGACTTTCGGGCGACTGCCTACGAGCTCGACTGCGCATCGTCGCCCGGAAAGTCGTACGAGATCGTCTGGAAAATCACTGCCAGTGGAGCCACCTTAGTGTCACCAAGCGGACTTTCGCGCAGTTCGAGCTTCGCGGGCCTGCGAACGAGCGGCCTGTTCACCGTGTCCTTCTCCCTCACGGATGCGCCGAAGGAGCCCATGAAAGAGCTCCATGAGCTCCGCTACACATACGCACGCAGCTGCGAGGAGCTGGACGTGCAGCGCCACCCGTGGCCGGTATGGGTCCAGGATTTTCCCCTGGGCCGATGGTACGACGGCCGGGCACCGGGCGTGTTGCAGGTCGAGGACGCGCGTTAGGTCTGATCTCGTCCAGAACGTCAGACGCATCTTCCCATACTCGCGAGCGGGTCAGGGCCAGCCGGGAACATCGGCTGACCCTGACCAAACACCTCATGTGCCATGCGAGTTCCATCGTACTCCGCGACCCCTGCTCATCCGCTTCTCGGGCACGCATCGCATCCTCCAAGGTCGCTCGTTACGGCTTGGCTTCGTAAACGATGTTGAACGGTGTTTCAGTCGCGCGGCGGAAGCGACTGTAGCCAGCTTCCTCGAAGACTGCGCGCATCCGCGCTTCGCCCGACTGTGCGCCGAGCGCGCGGCCCACGGGTTGTGACAAGGAGTTCGGCGTGCACAGAAACGTAGACGCGCTGTAAAGCAGCGCGGCCACGGGGCTGTGATGGTTTTGCGCGCGATCATCCTGCGCGAACGGTTCCACGAGCATGACCGTGCCGTCCTTGGAGAGGTGCGCGAGCGCGTGACGTGCGGCGCCGACGGGATCTCCGAGATCGTGGAGACAGTCGAAGAAACAGATGAGGTCGTAGCGGCCTTCGTAAGTCTGCGCATCCGCGACTGCAAACGACAGATTCTGCAGCCGGCCCGCGCGCTTCTGCGCTTCAGTGAGCGAGCCGCCGTGATAGTCGAAGCCGAATACGCGGCTCTGCGGAAACGCGCGCGCGATGAGCTCCGACGAGTAGCCGACCCCGCAGCCGATGTCCGCGACCGAAGCGCCGGCGTTCAGCTTGTCGACGACGCCGGTCAGGGCCGGCAACCACGCGCTCGTGAGGAAGTTGAGGTAGCCGGGGCGGAAGAAGCGTCCGGTGCCACCGAACAAACACTCATGATGATCGCACCAGGCGAAACCACCGTCGCCACGGAAGGCGGCGGCGATTTTGTCGATGTCGATGTACCCCGCGCGCAGCACGCCGCCGCCGCCCGCGACGAACGCCGGCGAGTCTTCCACCGCGAGTACCAGCGCAGCCTCATCGGACAAGCGATAGGTCTCGCTCTGCGCGCGGTACTCGAGAAACCCCGCGGCCGTGTTTGCGTCGAGCCACTCGCGCACCAGGCGTGGTTGGCACTCTGTACGACGAGCCACCTCCGAGGCTGACACGAATCCGGCACCGATCATCGCTCGGTAGAGCCCCAACTGATCGCCGAGGATCATGGTCGCGACGACCGCGGACCCCGTGAGGTGGCCGACTGCGCGCTCCAGAGCGGCTTGTACGCGCTCGGGATCCGGATTCAGCCCTGTCGATTGCGTTTCCAGCACTGCACTCATAATGCACTCTCCTTTTTCTCCACTCGGAGAACAGGTTTGTGGGATAAACTCTCCAAGTGGAGAAGTCAAGCGAAACGCGAGAACAATTGCTGGATGCGGCGGAGCGACTGCTGATTCGCGACGGCCACGCGCGACTGTCGACTCGGCGAATTGTCGACGAAGCGGGCGCTTCGCACGGGTTGATCCGCTACCACTTTGGTTCCTTCGAAAAATTGCTCGAGGCGATGATCGAGCGCGCGATGGGCACCATCCTCACCCGTCAGCGGGATTTGTTCGGAGCGAAGCGGCCCTTCATCGAGAAGTGGGAGCAGGCGATGAACTACTGGGACGTCGATCTCGCTGCGGGCTATCCGAAGCTGCTCGCGGAGCTGCAGTCGATGGCCTGGAATGACGCAGCGTGGCAACCGCTGATGGCGCGCAGCGTCCGCGCGTACCAAGACGTGCTTCGCATCGCCGTCGAAGCTGCCTGCAAGGAATACGATCTCGACGACGTCGACGTCGAGTCAGCGACGACGATGCTGCGCCTGTTTCAGACCGGCGTGCTCTTCGAGCGCGTGGGCGGCGTCACGCTCGGTCACTCGCGCTTGAACGAAGCGATCCACGCGTGGTTACTCAGGTCGAGTCGACAACGGCGTGCCGACCTTTGACGCCGGCAACGCGGCCGGTCCGAAGCGCTCGAACTTGTCACCTTCGCTGCCGTGGCAGTTGCCGAAATCACGAAGCTATGCGGTTGGCGGCGCCGGCTCAGTCGGACGACGAACTTACGACGCGCCGTTTGCTTGGCACCAATCAAGCGACTCGCTATCGTGTTCGGCGATGGATGACTACACCGAGTGTGATGCAACCGAGCTTGCTGCGCGCGTCGCACGCAACGAGGTGAGTTCGCTTGCACTCGTAGAGCTCGCCATCGCTGCGATCGAGCGTGTAGACCCACAGCTGAACGCCGTCGTGCACCGCATGTACGATGACGCGCGCGCGCTCGCGAATGGCCCGCTGCCCGAGGGGCCGTTTCGTGGCGTGCCGATGGTGGTCAAGGATTTCGACGGCTATGTGCGCGGCGCTCCGTTCACCGCCAGTTGCCGGCTGCTCGAAGGCTTCGTCCCAGATCACGACTCCGAAGCGATCGCACGTCTGCGTCGCGCCGGCTTCATCTTCGTGGCCAAGACCAATTGCCCCGAGTTCGCGTTGCTCGGCACGACGGAACCGGCCTGGCGGGGACCCACACGCAACCCCTACGATCTCGAACGCTCCACCGGCGGTTCATCCGGCGGATCTGCCGCGCTGGTTGCGGCGGGTGCGGTTGCGATCGGTCACGGCGGCGATGGTGGTGGCTCACTGCGTATCCCCGCTTCGCATTGCGGCCTGGTCGCGCTCAAGCCCACGCGCGGTCGCGTCCCACTCGGTCCGGATCACGGCGAAGGCTGGGGCGGGTACGTGCAATGGGGCGTGCTCACGCGCAGCGTGCGCGACACGGCAGCATTGCTCGACGTGCTTGGCGGTCCGATGCCGGGCGATCCCTACGCGGCGCCCGCGTTGCCGGGGCCGCTCTTGGCTGAAGTTGGTCGCGATCCCGGCAAGCTGTGCATCGGTTTCTTTCCCGGCAGTCTGCTCGGCCGAGAGGTCGATTCGCAGCATGCGGCCGCGGTGACCGAGATCGCCGCTAGGCTGCAGGCACTCGGTCATCACGTCGAGCCCGCCAAACCCGACATCGATCGCGACGCACTGGCCCATGCGTACCTCGTGCAGGTGGCGAGCAGTACTGCAGCGGAGGTCGCCGAGTTTGGCCGGCTGGCGGCGCGCAAACCGACGGCTGAGCTGTTCGAAGCAGAGACCTGGTTCATGCATCAGGTCGGCCGCGCGACGTCCGCGGTCGATTTGATCGAAGCGCGCGCGACTGCGCAGGTCGCGGGCCGCGCCACGGCTGCGTTCCATACGCGCTACGATCTGTTCTTGTGCGCGACAACGGCGTATCCACCGATTCGGATCGGCGAGTTGGCACTCAATGCGCCACAGCGCATCGCGCTCGCAGCGCTGCGCAAGGCGCCGATCGGTGCCGTGCTGCAGCGCGCCCTGAACGTGTTCGCGCCGAGTTTCCTCGAACGCACGCCCAACACGCAGCTGTTCAATCAGACGGGCCAGCCGGCGATCTCGTTGCCACTCGCGCAGACCAGAGAGGGTATGCCAATCGGCATCCAACTCGCCGCAGCCGTGGGCGGCGAGGACTTGCTGATTCGCATCGCATCCCAACTCGAAGTCACGCAACCGTGGCACGCGCGCCGGCCGCGCGTCGTAGCCTGAGCTGCGGCAGCAGGCGGCGCGCGCGACGCCCGCGGAAGCCCAGTCGTGGCGGCAGTGCGGGGGAACGAGACCATCAGCCATTCGGGATCGGCGTGAACGCAGCCCCAGCGCTCGCCGAGCCCCACACGCGCTCGCATCTCGCGTCGAACGCAGCGCGCGCGGCGGGAAGTCTCGATGTCAGACTCCCGGGAAGCATGGCGAAGACCTGCTCCAACACTTGGGGAGCAACGCCGTGCGAGCTCCACGCAAACCCGCTCGCATACAATTCCGCCTCCGCGTCGTCCTGAGGCGACGGGAATTCCTTGGCAGCGCGCAAGAAAGGGATCACCTGGGCCTCCTCGGTGGCGAGATGCGGGGCGAGCAGTGCGGACAGCTCGGCAACCACCGAGGCCGCAAGCTCGGTCTTCGGCAACTCGGCGAATCCGCGATCGCCACGCTCGAGCAGCGGATCGATCTGCCGGTGATCCGCCGAAAGCTGGTCGATCGTCGACGCCAGTGCCGCCGCTTGACTCTTCACGTGCGGGAAGATGCGCGTGTCCTCCATCTCGTGGTGCCCGTGCAGCGCACCGCGATAGTTGTGCCATTCTTCGCGCACGGCGTCGGCCCTCGATGCGTCGCCATTCGCGATTTTTTCTAGAGCGCTTGCAAAACGAGCAATGTCGCGGCGAAAGGCGTGGTGAGACATCATCAGCGCCGTCGCCATCGACGCACTGCCGTCATCATTTAGAAGGTTTGGTGCGTTGGACATGGGCAAGGCCTAGCACCATTTTATTTCCGACGCCGCTGCCTGCCCGACCTTCGTCCAGCGCGTGTCCGAAGGTTCGATCGACAGCACCTTCCGGCGTTTTGTCCAGGGGTTCGATCGACTGCATCGTCCGGCGTTTGTCCGAGGTTTGATCCCGGTGTGCACAAGGCGAGGCACTCCGTCGCGGGACGCAGCAACGCAAGGCTCTTCGGGTGGGCACGTCTCGGGCGCGGGCTCACGGGCGTGCCGAGCGCCACCAGCGCGACCCCGCTTGGCGCGCCCGTATAGGCCAGCTTGCGCGGCGAACGGCGAGTCGATCAGATTCATCGCGACCGCCGCATCCGCAAGCTGGCCGTCCCGCGCCCGAGACGTGCCCACCCGAAGAGCCGTCCGGTCACGCACAGCCTCACAAGCCGGTCACGCACAGCTTCGCGAGCACGGTCACGCACAGCTTCGAAACGACAGCGAGTATCGTGGTAAAGTCCAGCGAAGAGAGAAGGCCAACCCATGGCGACCCCAATCGACCGCATCCACGACGGCGTCTTCGACCTCGTCGGCAACACGCCGCTAGTCCGCCTGCGCCGCCTGGCAGACCCAAAGGGCGCCGACCTCTGCGCCAAACTCGAATCGAAAAACCCGTCCGGCAGCGTCAAAGATCGCCCCGCGCGTGCCATGATCCTCGCCGCTGAACGCGCCGGCTTGATCGAGCCGGGCTCGATCATCGTCGAAGCCACCAGCGGCAATACCGGTATCAGCCTGGCCATGCTCGCGGCCGTGCGCGGCTACCGCTGCATCATCGTCATGCCCGAAGACATGGCGAGCGCTCGCCAAGCCATTTTGCGCTCCTACGGCGCAGACATGGTCCTCACGCCCGCTCACTACGGCATGCGCGGTGCCGTCGAAGAGGCCGAGCGTATCGTTGCGCGTACCGAACGCTCGTTCATGCCGCGCCAGTTCGAGAACCCCGAGAACCCGAACGCGCATGCCGAGACCACCGCCGAGGAGATTTGGAGCGCGACCGAGGGCCAGGTGCACGCCGTCGTGATCGGTGTGGGAACGGGTGGGACGCTGACCGGAGTCGCGCGCGCGCTGCGTCTCAAAAAGCCCGATTTACGGGTCGTTGCAGTCGAGCCGCGCGCGAGTGCCGTGCTCTCCGGCGGCAAGCCGGGGCTGCACGCCATCCAAGGCTTGGGAGCAGGCTTCGTTCCCAAGATCCTCGACCGGAGCTTGATTGACGAGGTTGTCAGCGTGTCGGATCTCGAAGCCGAACGTATGACGACGCGCCTAGCACGTGAGGAAGGGCTACTGCTTGGTCCCTCGTCGGGCGCGAACGTACACGCTGCGCTGAAAATCGCTCGAGAGATGCGATCGCAAGAGCGGGTTGTGACCATCCTCTGCGACACTGGCGAACGGTACCAGTCCTGAGCAGTTTCGGTGAACTCAGCGAACGAGAGCGGAGCGGATGGGAAACATCTCGGGGCGCACGCGCTATGGCTTTCTTATCTGTCTCGCGCTGACGTCGTGGTTCTGGACGGCCAACGTTCAACCGCTGTTGGCCCAGTCCTCACAGTGCATCGATGAGACGATTCGCGACGAGTTGAACGCGCGTCGCCGCTACCGAGGGGTACAAAAGCGCCTGTTTCAGAAGGCCGGCCGGCACGAATTGAGCGCGCTCGGCGGCTTGTACGCGGCGGACTTGTTGTCGTCCTCGTATCTGGTCGGGGCCGCATATACGTTCCACTTCAGTGAAGATTTGGGCCTGGAAGCGAGTTTTGGCTATACGCGTGCCGATTCGTCGCTCGTGCGTATCGTGCAAAACGATACGAGCTTCACCGCGCTGCGCCTGAATACGCCGGTTTACATCTACGAGGGGCATCTGTTGTGGTCGATCGCCTACGGCAAGTTGCGTTGGTTCGAAGGCGGGATCACGCGCTTCGATCTGCATCTGGCGTTCGGAGGAGGTGTGACCGACAACCAGACCGCACAGGGCCTGACGGGCAGCTTTGGCCTCGGCTTGAAGCTGTTCTTCGGTGACTGGTTTGCGCTGCGCGTAGACGTGCGCGATCAGCTGTTGCAGCAAGAGTTGTTGGGCCGCTCGCAGATCGTCAACAACGTCGCGGCCACGCTCGGCCTGTCGATTTTCTTCCCGTTCGCAGCGTGAGGAAAGCAGCATGATTCAGGCCGAAATCCGCCTAGTACGATGCCTTTTAGCGTTAGCGCTGGTGCTGAGCACGCCGCTGCTCGCGAGCCAGGCACAGGCCCGACCGAAAGCCGCGAAGCGCGCGTCCTCGGCAGCTGGTAACGCAGCGCAACAAGACCACGCCGATGCGCCAGCGAGCGCGCCCGAGCCCGAGCCAGCGCCCCCAGCTCAACCAGTTCAGTCAGTGCAGCCAGCGGCGGCTGCCGCCCAAGACAAGCCCAAGCTACAGGTGACGCCGGTGGCCGCCGCTCCGACCGAGACCAAAGCGGCCGCTGACGCGGCGCAGTCAGCCGCCGCTGCGGGCGAGAAGCTCGCCGCGTTGCGCGCGGACGTCAGCACATTGACCGACGATCTCGTCGAGGCGCGCTCGCGTGCCGCGATGTTGGGCAAGACCTTGTTCAAGACTCAGGTGCGGATCCGGCTGCAGAATCTGGCCGCGCCCGATCCGGTGCTGGTCAAAGTCGTGCTCAAACTGGACGGCGCGCCCATCTATCGCACGGACGGCGCAGCGCTGACGGGTGATGAAGCGCGACAGGTGTTCCAGGGCTTCATCGCCCCGGGTGCGCATGTGCTGTCAGCCGAGGTCGAGCAACGCAGCCGTGACGATGCCGCCTACGGCTACGTGCTTCACGATACATATCGTTTTCAGGCACTGCGCGAGAAGCGCAGCGAGCTGACGCTGATACTCGACGACGACTCGGATCTGGCGAGCGAGTTTCCTGACGACTCGGAGGGTGAGTACGACGTGCGCGTCAAGCTGCGCGTCAAGACCCAGGACTTGAACGAACGTTGATGGGAGAACCTGGTTGATGCGGCGCAGCAGGCAGCGATTGTGGGCGAGCTTGGCGTGGGTCGGTGCGCTCACGCTGACGGGTCGTCTGCAAGCCGAGGAGGCTGCCGCCACGGGCGAGCCGAATCCCACAGACCAGGCCCAGGCCAGCGCGTCGCAGGCCGCGCTCGATGCGTACCTCAAGGCGTTCGCTGCCAAGCGCCTGATCTCGAACGAGACGGCCAACGTCGGCGAGCTGCGCACCATGCTGAGCTCTGCCGAAGACCTGGCGCAGCACGGTCGCGACGAAGACGCGGTGCTGTTGCTGATGGAGCTGACACAGCATCCGCGCTTCGCCGACTTCGCAGAGCTCGAAGAAATGGACGCGGCGCACTACGCGTTGGGCAGCTCGTTGCATGCGTTGGGAGCAGAGCAAAGCGCGCGTGCCGCCCTGCGCAGCGTGTTGGTGAAGGGTCCGACGGGTCCGTACTTTGCCCCGGCGTTTCGGCGCTACGTAGATGTCGCGCTCGCTGGCGAACCGCTGGCGCCGAGCTTGACGGAGCTCGCGGCGTACGGCCAGAACCTGCCCGAGGACGCGCAAAACGAACGCTCGTACCTGCAGGGCCGCGAGCGCTACGCGGCGGGCGATCTCGACGCGGCCAAGCAAGCGTTCGGATTGGTGACCCGGCACTCGCGCTTCTACGCCAACGCCCAGTATCTGATGGGCACCATGGCTTCGCAGGAAAAGCAGTGGGCCCAGGCCGAAGGCCACTTCTGCAAGATTGCAACGGCGGGAGACAACGGGCGCTTCAGCTTCTACGTCGATGGCCGCTACTTCCGCATCAAGGATTTGGCGCG
>Ga0307511_10008431_pt1 | contig 10314 bp, 9 predicted proteins | sample 13_EM_MG_FD_200266 | JGI IMG/M metagenome (GOLD analysis project Ga0307511, IMG submission 200266) | Populus trichocarpa ectomycorrhiza microbial communities from riparian zone in the Pacific Northwest, United States - 13_EM | ecosystem: Host-associated > Plants > Roots > Unclassified | place... | reverse complement strand
ACGGGGGGAGGTGCCGATATCCAGAGAGATGGTGGTATCAGGAAGGGTGGGGGAGCGAGGCAAGGCGACGGTATCGAAACAGGCGGCGGTATCGACAGCGGCATCGGGAGTGGTATCCATTTGTTGGCACATATCGGTGTCCATGACTTTGGGGTTCAGTTAAGCGGTTAGAGCGCTGGCTGTGAAATGGGGAGATCAAGGCAGGGAGGGGGATTCAGTAGCTATTTATACACAGGGTCGGACTTAGTAGGTAGTGTGAGCTGCCATTGTTGAGGTCTGACATTGGAGCTGGATGGTATCCGAAGCGGTTTAGAATTTCAGTTCCAGTGGAACTGCTAGTTACACACGCGCAGCAGATGGCTGTTGTTGTTCGGAAGTCTCAGAGTCAAATTACATTCTTCCTGATGTTACCGCTGGAGTGTGGGATGCCCCATGCAACAATGAACGTAAAAAAATTCCAAAATAGTGAGGTGAATGGTGAGCTGGATCGTTTGGGGATCTACTACCAAGTAGCTTATCCCTCCTGATTCCGTGTGGCGCTTCGGATTCATGCAGCAAAAAAAAAGTAGTGAACCCGATTGTCTGTCTGTAAGTCAAGGTTTGGATGATAGAGCACCCAGTAAGTATTTGGGATCCTATGGCAAGCGCCACTATCAGGATGCAACTTGGATGCAACTCGAGACTTTACGTTGCCTGTGTTCCCCGCGACTGGGTACATAGCTTAAAGGCTGGCGTCTTTTTTTCCTTCTCTCTTTGGATGACTGGCACCAGGTGTAGTACTAGGCTCCACAAGGCGAGTGCGAGCTCGAGGCAGAGTGGCTGTGGCTAGACCTCTTGTGAAGGGGGGAACGGGCAGATCATGGAAGGTGGTCGAAGGCAGGCGGGAAGGGACATGATCGATTTTCTTTCCTGTGTACTAGGCTCGGGAGGCTGGATGTTTGTTCTATGAATTTTTTTACAAAATTGCACTTGCCTTTATCCGAACTGCACAACGGATTTGGGGCATGTCCACACGTAACTACGGCTTGAAGGTGTTGCGTTCAGTATCCGCAAGAAGGGTTTTTTAGCACAGTACGTCTGTCTTGTCGCACGAGCAGCAGGCCGTTAACACGACTAATCTAGAGTGCTGTACATAATTATAGCGCATATATGCAGACCGAACTCTAGGGTATGCGTGAAGTTACCTACAGTAGCTTATGACGAGGCAGTCATGCTCCGGACGAGAGTATCAAATCCCCGCCTTCCCCCACACGTTTACGTTGCGATTGCACGTGAGGAATGTATTTTTTTGATTCGGAATAAAAATGGTACATCATACCAGGAAGAACAGAAAGCTCGAAAGGAAAGACAAAAAGTCACTTACCGTCTCCCCGTTTGCACTCTTCCCGCTCTGCGCCCCATCTGCATCTTTACCGCTAGCGTGCTTCAGGATTCCGCCACTGCTCTACACCAGTCTGGGTCCTCGGAAGCCTCTCGATTAGGTATACCGGTACCGGTACTGGTGCCTCCTCCCTTGCCGTCCGCTATTTTTGGGCATTCTAGGAGATGTGCTGCAGTCTGTGCTATTCCGCACTCGCAAAAAGAGTCATCCGCCTCCCTATTGTGTCTCCACCACTTCTTTAGGCGCTTGCCCGTGTCAACGTAGACAAGGCCCATTACGGAAGGCTTGCTTTGTCAAATACTAGCTAGTGTACAGTCGAACCTGTCTAAGTGCATGACACCCGTCAGAACACCTTTTGATGCACGGAAATGAGAAAAGACCCGATGTTCAACTAGGTAAATGTTAGACCGGGCCGCTCCCTGCCCACATCTATCCCCACCCCCTACCAGGCCCATCCCATTGGCATCCCTGGCCACGGCTCAAGGTATTGTGTCGCAAGTCGGAAGGACTGTCCTCAACTTTGTAAACGCAAATGTGCCGTCTTCCAGCAGCAACAGATTTAGACCCTGCTTGCAAAACCGTTTGAATTGCAGTGAGGATATCTGGATTACATATACTGAAGAGATTTTTGTCCACTGGTAGAGGAGGATGTGACAGGAGATTCTGGAGTCGGGTGTGATTCAAGCCAAGCGAGAAGGCCTTGACAGTAAAGTAGTCGACAGTATGCCTTCTATGTTGCAATGATTCCTTGATTACATCGTTGGATATGTGAAGCAAGGAAAGAAAACAATTTGGATATTTGTGGGAATGTCTGAAGTTGGCACCTCCTATCCAGGAAAATTAATCTGATCAATGCGACGTTGTGTCCATGGTGTAGACGCTTGCCACCATCTTATGTGTCTCTGATCTGAATCTTTTGGGTGTGGCAAGATTCCTACGAGAGGCTTGTGCCAACCAGACTACAAGATCTTAAGATACAACTAGAACCAAAGTCGTTTCCTCCTTCCTATTTTGGAAAACGAGCTTGGCATGCATATACTTGGCATATGCACATCCTATGCACCACCGCTAGCTGGAATCAGGGCAGGGTTAACGTGGTAGGTAATAACAGTGCTATTGATATCAGATATGTGGTGATGCATTGTACCTTTGCTATTACTTACACGGTGCCCTGAATAGCTTATTTGAGTGCGGAATGCTGTAATTGTTACCAACAATGTTGCAAATGAGCTACCACCAGCAACGCATATGCCAAGTATATGCCTGCATGTCTCCGCATATGCGCGCCAAGCCTGCCCAAGTTAGCATTGCCGCTCACTCCCTTTGCTCACTGTCCCGACAGCAAGTCTCTTTTTGCTGGCTATCCAGAGTTGTCGTACAGATTCGAGCCATCTGACTTCGCCACTAGTATCTGTACATACATACAGTAGCTACCCACACATTGCTCGTCGGTTTGCCTCTGCTGATAGCGTGCTCAGACGTCCCACCTGGTTCATAACTGCGCTGGCCTTGCTCCACCTGTAAAGAAGAACCGCTACAATTGCATACCGTAGGGGCCGGAGGATTTTATGTATATTGACAAGTTATGCGTTTTAGAGGTAGGTGAAGTAGGTCACGCGAGCATCCGGTAGGTAAAGACATACAGGCAAACCTGTCTAATAGGATACTCACGGGACCGGAGAATCCTAGACAGGCTATGCGTTTATAGAGGTAGGTAGATCGGGTCATGTAAGGGTACAAGGTAATCTCTATCAATCTACATACATGCAATATCAATCCGCTGCTACTACTTCTCCCCTCTTCCGCCGCTACTACTTCTTCCGCTCCTGCCATTGCTCCCGCTCCACCCGCTGCTCCCGCTGCTTCTCGATAAAGGTGTTCTGTTGCAGCGTTGACTTGAAAGTATGAAGTAATAGTGGGTTGGCGTTGTATCTTCCGTAGTTGCAAAGAGTCCTTATTGAACTGCTGGCAAAACCCTTTGGCAAGGTCCCTCTGTGAAGCTTTCGGATGTGATTTAGCATGAAGAAATACCTGATACCGTTCACTTTCAGAGCATTCCGGATTTCCCCGCCAATGTGTTATAGGAATTCCGTTATATTGTGGGTCGTCTTGCACTGGCTCATCTCCAGTGTGTACGCTACATAATATTTGGTACTTCCATTAGCAGCGTTGATAACTGAGTGTCTGCATCGTAAATGGAAGCAAATACATCCTGGAAATACACTTCTGCCAGCTCTCGATGTCGGAAGGCATTTTCCCGACCAGCGGGACTAGCCCCCATCGCCCACTTATGTAGGTTAAATTGTCAGTGCTTGCCGGGTTTGGGACCGGCAAATCGGTATGCATGCAAATACAGAGGTATGCTATTATCACCATAGTCCCGAGCTCGGGACAGGACCATTCTATGCATGTAAGGAGGTTATGCACTTATAGAAGGCATAGCGAGGGATATCGACATCGATCCTACCTGCCTTGGTACTGTGAGCGGGAAAACTGGGAAATAAGAGCCCTTGTTAAAAAGTGAAACAACTGTAGAATTAATCACACAACAGTAGAATAAGTCACAAAGTGAGCCAAGTGCTTACAAGTAGTAACGCTGGTATCACAAAAGGGAAGATTAAAAGCTATTTGACAAGGGCTCTTATTTCCCAGTTTTCCAGGTAGACTATTGTTGTCATCTCCATCTAGATTTCATGATCACTAGCACGCAAATATTAACGAATATATGCCTATAATGACATACAGGACAAAGGTACTGATGAGATCAGAAATAGACATTACGATAGAAGCAGGAATGTAGCGTATAGTGATTTCGTATAGTCGAACCCCGCTTATTGGATACGCTTGGGACCAGAGATGCGTATCCAATGAGGCAGGGTATCCAGTAAGGGGGGATTGAGTCACGTGAAAATAGCCAGTATGCAAAGTACATGCGTATGAAATAGATAAAACAGAGGTACTTAGGCAGGGCAGCTAGGTGCTCATCCCGAATGCGCTATCCAATAAAGCATCTAGGCAGGGGTTGGGAATAGAGTACATACAGGTACGGTGGGCTACCTATCCATCAGGTACGCATACCTATCAGACTGTATCGATAAGATCCCTGCAATACGGCAATTTACAGATCGATCTGTGCCAACCTGATGGGAACGGGCAGGGGGCAGCCCTGCTAAAAAGACAAACGAAAGGTACCGGTAATACCAACGCTAGCTCGAGACTGGCATGCCGAAGGATTGTACTATTGCCAGGCTCGGAGCTGCACTGTTGTATTTTGGATTCGTTCGTACAGCCGCCTATTTCCGATAGTCGCTAGCCGACGTGTACGGTAATCAGACCTTTTTTTTTTTTTAAAGTCTATACGCCGTTTCGACTTAATGTCATGCGGCGACAGAGTCGCCGCCTCCTCAGAAGGATTTGGCACCCACGGAGTAACGGGTAGAAGTCCAGCATCCCGAGCCTATGAAATAACAAATAGAATCCCTAAATGTATACTCGACTTCCACCACCACGCCCCATTCCGGCCCTTCCCCTTTCAAAACAAACGAAATTAGGAACTAAAGTGCTCGCAGGTTCAACTTAGTAAAGAAATCCTCCACCAAATCTATAGTAACCTCCTTGTCACCGTCCTTCTCCTTCCTCATCCACACCTTCCTGTCATCCGCCTGCTCCCAGGAGCTCCACCTTCTGCCTATCCATTCTCCGGCTATGCATACCAGTGCCACATGGCGACCGGTTTCCAGATTGTGGCATTCTGCACATGTTGGGTCTTCCCATGGATCCAGTGTATATCTCCACCACCCTAGTCTCCATTTTCCAGTTCGACATTGTGTGTAATTATATAACGCCTTCCGGTTCCATTTCAGCACCCTTCCCATTCCCGTCCCTTTTACACATCTCTCCGCCTTCCTCTTTTTGACGCATGCTTGTTTCAACCCGCCTTCCGTGATCCAGGTCTTTCTTGGGGTCTTTTCTGCACCTTCCTTCGCCAGCTCGTCTGCCTTCTCATTCCCATAGATCCCCACATGTGCTTTTACCCATTCCAGGGTTACTGCATCTTCCCCCAATTCCTCCTTCCTTCTACCTATCTCATCCACCACCCAGCGGAGGTGTCTCGTTCTCGCCTTTCCTGTCCTTCCAGCCTGCTTCGTCGCTGCTATCGCTGCCTGCGAGTCTGAAAGAATTAGGATTTTTTTGGTGTTTGGAGTGCGGGTTAATGCTCCTCGGAAACCTGCCACCTCCCCATCCCAAACGGTAATCAGACTAGGTATGCTGAGTAACGCGACGGCTTTGGAATATGATCATGAAGCGAGATATACCAGCGGTGGAAGTACATTGAAAAACAGCCCAGATACATACTACCTTTGCCTTGGCCTAACTGTCTGAGATTCGACACCATTATCGATACCATTATCAAAACCAGCGAGAATAGGCCCTACCTACCAGTATGATTGGTTAGCCGCATTCCCACCTAGATTATCATTATCCAGATTTCAGGTTGTATAACCATCATTCCTGAATCTCATATTCACAACTAGCACCCTAACATTTCTCCAATGTTTCCATCGCGGTGTCTGACATTTCCCTGACAATTCGACGCTTCAAGTTTGGTGTCTTCCAATTGACCCAGGTCGGGGAATTCTGAAAGAATATGGACTTGAAATTTGTGCTTGTAATGCGCGAAATGCTTCAATAATGGAAATGCATTGGTTTTTGACGAATTTTCCACCTTCTATTTCTATTCCCAACCTCAAAGGCCTAGGCCTGTGCTCCGTGGAATTACAGCAATATTTATAATTCTTCTACCTTTTGCCGAGTAAGGATGGTTTATCTGCTAGATCTCCAAATCAGTAGCGCGAGGCCAATCCCCGTGACGTGAGGCCAAGTGAACTCCACTGACGGCTTATACCCCATAGGGCATCTAGAGGGTGTGTGACGTACAAACTTGCTCATAGGGACTACTTTCAAGTATTGGTCCTAATATATACCCACCTGTGTCTCTCACGGCCTCTACTCGTTTCTCAACATTGTCAATTTCCATGTGCATTGAAATTTGTGTCTAACCTCTACTCAGATTACCATTGCACGTATAAGCAAGGACCGCGGTATATATATTTACAGAAATCACTTCAGATACATTAACAGGAATACATCTCAATCATGTTCATCTCTCATTTACTCGTGGCTCCCCTCCTCTTCCACCGCTACTTTCCCTCGAAAGTCGGCCCTACTACCCTCGCGATGGCCAGTGTCGCACCGGCTATTGTCTTGAATCTATATTCGATTATGATGGAGCTTATAAGGGTGATGTTCAAGCAAAGGGTAGAGATCCATGACCACACTAAGCCCCCAGGGTGGATCGAGCTGGGTAGTGGGAAGCCATTGGGGATCGGAGAATGGATGTATAGTTTGAGAGGGGCGATGTGGTTGGGTAAGTGGGGGTCTTTTCGCTTCCAGTCTATGGTATTTTGTGAAGTTATGAATTAGGTCGCTGATATTGGGGGTATATAGCCGGTTCACTTTCACTCCTAACGGGACTCTACCATGCAACTCGTAAGCAAACACATCTGAAGAGTCCACCGACAACCCCACCCAGTACCCAAGCCACCACGGCAAAGATAGGAGACAAAATTGCCCCTCCGGAGGTGTCTCCTTGGGGCACCATAGCGTTGATGGGTAGCCCGCATGTTTATCGAGCAATGTTGGCAATAGGGTTGGCAGTGATGAGCCATATTTTCCTGAATACTGTTGGGGAGAATCCAAAAGGTTTGTATCCTTTCTCCCTAACAATATCAATCCCCGCCTAGAAGGTTTCAACTAACCTAATATATTCCTTCATAGCCTTGCTCCGCCCCTTTTCGTCTGCCAACTCCCAGTACCCAGTTCACTCCCCCACCTGGACCCTGGCTATCGACTTCTTGCTCTCCCTCCTCACCACATACCTTTACACCCTCAACCCGCACATGTCCCCCCAATCCCGCAACCGCTTAGCAGGGTTGGTCGCGCTATTGTTGGTAGTCGAAGGGAAACTATATCTCTCCCATCCGTCGTTACTGACAACGACTACCACCGCCCCGGCTACGTCCCCAGATGTAGCGGAGGCGTGGTGGAGCCTAACCAGACATGTTTGTGGGGCCACACTAGTGGGGGGGGTGTTGCAGAGTATTCCGAGGCATTTGGGGATGCATCTAGGGGATGCAGGGATGGAAGGTGAGGGGGTAGGGGAGATGTTGAGGAGGGGAATGGAGACGCTGAAGGAGGAGGTTTGTGGGGTGGAGGATTTGCCAAGTCTCCCGCTTACGCCTTGTGGGGTGAAGATATGTGAGATCGAGAAGGTAGAGCAGGGTACAGTGGAGGAGGCGCTGAGCGGGGAGAAGGACCAGGAAAAGGAAAAGGGGCAGGAGCAACACAGAGGAGTAAAGAGGGATTCGGGGTTTGGGGATTATGGTATCCAAAGAACCGGTGCGCAAGGCAGGTCGGAAATGGAACACGTTGGCGCTGGAGAAGGTGGTCGGGATACGAAGGGGGCAGGCACGCTTCCCGGGGGAAGAGTTCAATTAAGCTCCTCATCCACCGGCATCCCACACCAGGAGAAGAGAAGGGAGAGGATCAGTCACGGAACGTATGCAGAGGCGGTTCAGAATAAGGGACATCCTGAAGATTGGGACGATAACGCAGTCGTTGTTGATGAGCCTGGTGGGGCGGCCGGGACTACTTATAGTTATGGACAGGGACTTCCTGGTGCGGGAGGGGGAAGGAGGGGTGTGGATAGTGGGACAAGGAAGGCGTATATTCATTGACTACGTGGGTGGGATTAAAAAAAGGCTGGAAGACATTTCAAAGTAACAAAGGGAATGAAATCGTGAGGGAGCAAGAAATCTGTATGACACAATTCCGTGCGCAGGGTGTACGTATGTATGTGGAAAATTTGTTGATAAGATCTCGCTTGGAGTATGTATATAGTCTTTTGACAGTCGTTAATAAAGCATAGTGATAGCAACATCCCTGGCCCCATGATTGATATTCATTTTCCCTTTCATATTTGAGGTGGCTTATAATCAGCCGCCCCCGATAAATGCGAAATCTTTCTCCTGGGGCACTTAAAACTAATCGACTCCACTCGTCTACAATGATACTTGTAGTATACTTGATCTTTCCCGCATACTCCGTATATTACCCTTTAACTATGACCATATACTTTCTGTCCGACAAATACCTAGCTATAGAGCATCCATTTGGAGGGATTTGACCACGAAAATATTCCACAACTAAAGCTAAAACTAATTTGATGATCCTTACGGATATATATTACAATCCACAGTTGAACTTTCCTTCAGCTTATTTCCTCAAAGGGGGGAGTTCTGTGCATATTGCAAGTAAATACACGAGAGTAATACAAACGTATAGCAGAAGTACTGGTACTACATGACCCGGCTAGTGAAACTACAACCCCTGTAATAGCGTCTCCAGCCGCATCTCGTGATATGTATTATCATGAGTATGGGTGATTCTGGCTAAATGCAAACCTATGGAAACGAGTACCCTCTACATACTTGGCCCTGCTCAAAGCCCCCACAAGCACCGCTATGCAACTTTTATATTTCTTAAACTCGTGCCATAACTATATTGAACCCGCTGTAAGCATACTAACCCAGCAGCAAACGAGTGCTTAAACTACGACATATGAACCTGAGCAAAAAGGTACCCGATACCCCCCCAATAACATATGCCACCCTATAAGCACTCTTTCTGGGCTTTAACCTACCCCAATAGGTACGATTGATCACTCAAGGTTCTATATATCTATTAGTATGTAAGAGAATACAAATCCCCTAGCCCCCAACCCATAGTGGATCTCTACTCATCTCCAAAAACGAATGAATATTTAAAATCCGCTGCTGCTCCTCAATTTCCACCCATCTAAGTCTTCAAAGTCAGTGTAACTCTCGTATTAATTTGTAGCACTACCTAGGGGCCTGTGCCATGATTGATGACAGTTGCTGGTACCAGTAGACTTGTAGTAGGTCTGATACTGTCTTATTCAACTACCCCCCTTCAGCCGCCTGATATCATGCATGTATCACGGATTTTCTGAAGATCGACCGCTGCTCATTCTCCATCCACTGTATCGATATTGCAATGCCCTAGCCAACCGTTTTTGTGTTATCACCCTATGCCTTGATCATTATTGCTGTTCGGTTTTTAGGAGGTTTCTGGGTTATCGGGGGCCCCTCTGGCTATCTCAGGGGAGGAGTAACATGTGGATATATCGATATCGATCAAGGCTGAGTGCATATTGTATCACTCACTAGCTAGTGAGGTATGCACAGAATGGTCATACTTGTGGTTTATACTGGAGGTTCGGAATCCTATACAATTACGTACTTGTGGGGACTACAAATATAGTATCTTTACGCCCCACATCATGCCGGTTAACCTGGTAGGATTCCCAAGCCTATGCGGCCTCAATCACCATGTAAGCCTAAGGCACTAAGTGGCGGGAGTAGTTAAATGAGACAGTATCAGACCTACTACAAGTCTACTGATACCAGCAACTGTCATCAATCATGGCACAGGCCCCTAGGTAGTGCTACAAATTAATACGAGAGTTACACTGACTTTGAAGACTTAGATGGGGTGGGAATTGAGGAGCAGCAGCAGATTTTAAAGATTCATTCGTTTTTGGAGATGAGTAGAGGTCCACTATGGTTGGGGCCTATCGGAATTGTACTCTCTTACATACTAATAGATATATGTTCTGACCCATTCAGCAATACGGCCCAGTCAGCAATGGGCCGGCCCATTGGTCAATTGATTGTGGATTTATTACGCTACGATAACTTTGTGGTATGCTACACAGAGTCCTATCCGCAGCGGATTACATAACCCGTAATCAGAGTAAAATCACTTAACTCCAACAAAGGAAATACATAACT
>Ga0307511_10008430_pt1 | contig 10314 bp, 9 predicted proteins | sample 13_EM_MG_FD_200266 | JGI IMG/M metagenome (GOLD analysis project Ga0307511, IMG submission 200266) | Populus trichocarpa ectomycorrhiza microbial communities from riparian zone in the Pacific Northwest, United States - 13_EM | ecosystem: Host-associated > Plants > Roots > Unclassified | place... | reverse complement strand
TATGAAAAAATTGAAAATCTGCCCAGACCAAATAAATGACAAAACATATGTATTAAGATGTAAATAATTTTTTATGAGGTGGACTGAGCAGGACTACAGTCCACCAGAGTCCACCGGAGTCCAACCGGATTACGTGGGGGAGAGATAAGGACTCGGAAAATTAGTTTAAATCAGAGGAAATGTGGGTTCTTTGTTTATCATTGTTCTTAGCTTCTCAATATTTTTTAGTGTTGATACTATTGTTTGTGTTGATGCCTGTTTTACTCAAAAAAGATGAAAGAATCAGGGCAAGGCATGGGTTATGCCTCTGGAACATCCAGCTACAGTGTTTGTTCCCTGTGAGGGGGTTGATAAAATGGAGAGTTTAGTTGATAGTGCTCGCCCAGCTGCTCACAGGTCTCACACCCATAAAAAACAACCTCAAGATTTGTCTTTCATGGATTATGAACCTGGCATGCATGTTCCAACTGCAGTGCTAGATGAGTGCAATAACTCTTTTACAGTAGCAGATTCCAGCAGAGTGAAGGCCAGCACTCAGTTTTTTGCTGATACAGGTTTGATGGCTTTGTTGTGTCGCCATGACCATGTGCTCTGGATTGTGAATATGACATCAGCTGGTGAAAAGCAGTATTATGTCTTATATTTGTTGGACAAACTGTTTCAGAATATACTCTTGTCCATGCGAATAGGTGTTCTATATGATATTGCCTGTCAACTTCATCGCAGCTGTATAAAGTTCAATTTTCTGTCAAATGCTCTGGATCATATCGTTTTTGGAATTTCTGTTTTCCATGCATATGGACATCGGTGGCCTTGCCAGATTGTTTATCATCCACGTAAATGTCCAGGTTTTGGCTTGTCAGATGGGGAATCATGCGAAAGATTTTGGAGTTCTATTAAGCTACTCATTCCTTCTCTTCGAGTATCTGGATATTATAATCGGATTTATACTCTGGATACTCAGGTCAAACACTTGGATCAAAAATCTTTATTGGATCTAGGAAATTGGCTTCGCCGCAAATGGCTGGCAACTTTGGACAGAAAAGAGAGGGCTATTGGTGTTTTGATGCCATTATTTGCGAAAGGTTTATCTTCTGATTTTTTGAGAGGCCAATGGTTAAAAAAAATTACTGAACAAACATACCCTTTGAAAAGGCAGTCTAAAGATCTGGCTAATAAAGAAATTGAAGCCATTCTCAATTTAATGAAGACTCTTGAGGGTCATAAGCAAGAAATCAAGGATTTGCAGAATATGCTGGGATCAGATGCTTGTGCAGATGGTTTAACTGCTGATGAAATTCAATTGTTATTGGAGGAATCACAGCAGCATGCAAAACACATTTAAAAGTCAATTTCAACTAAAAAGTCCAAACTATCAGTTGATGGTTGCCTCAATTTGACAAAGCTTATAGATGATGTTTTTCTGAAAACCCGTATGAATGCCTTGGCATTAAAGCAAAGAATTAGAGATCGGCTTCGTCAATGAAAGTTTGAACTTGAAAATCTGGAAAGAGCATATAGAAAAACTATGAATCATTTAAAACTTGAAAAACATGCTCAAAATCAGATCAGGAGAAAAGAGCCAGGAATTCAGGTGCTTGCCAGAAAATATAATAAACTTTGTGATGAGTTGGCTGAATTGATTAGAAAGATCGTGGTGCTGTTGTTCCACTTTATATTGATATGGAAACTCTTTTCAAATTGGATGTTGATGATGATATTTGGCAGGATGTTGGGTCAACAGATGATATTGATACTTTGAATAGCATTCCTCCTTGGCTTGGAGATGAGAATGTGAGACAAGGCATTAAAGCTCTGCTGGAGCTTGATCGATGTGAAGAAGAAGAACGACGTCTGGCAGCAGAACGTATTGCATTGCAACAGTGGATGAAAGAGGAGTGGTTAGTAATATGCCAAGCATTAGACACAGCTGTTGAAGATCCTGCTATTTCTTATCAGTTTATTGAAAGAAAAAAACTTCTGCTGCGGCTCTGTCAAAAATGGCAGCCATCTGTTCAGGTAATTCCCTATATTGGTGATGATTGCTGGGGACCAAGCAAGGAGGAGTTATTGCAGGCAAATACCTATGAGTTTGAGGAGCAAGTTTGGCAGGATAATGATTTTGAGGATATTGAATCAATGGATGATATGGATCCTAATGAAGCTGAATTCCTTGATATTGTGGAGATAATGGCTTTGGATTATTGAATTGGTTTTTGTATGTTATCTTGTTTAATATGTCTTGTTTGTATCATTTGTGTTTATTTTGTATTGTTTTCCTTTGAAATATTTGTTTTGTTTCTTTAAAATGACAATTTCAATATTTGTGTTAATGAAAAAAAATATGTTGAGTATGTGAAATAAGTTGATATATGTTGTTACATAAATATTGTACATGTTTTCTATACTATGTATATAAATACATTCATTGCATATGTTTCTCTTGTTTAAGATTTTTATTTTGTTTTTATATTTTTATCAAGTTTATAATAAATATGTTGTGACACATATTGAAATGTAATACTTATGTTGGATTTATAAAATAACTCCTATATATGTTATAACACCAATTTATATGATATATTTATGTTGAATACATTTGTTTTATAAAGTTGGTCACAATTGGTAGATCGGGGAAGTCAGATCAACCAGTCGCGGCGGTGGTGAAATATTCAGCCACAGTCTAAGCAGAGCGAAGGTGTCAGCTCTGAAGAGGAATGGGGACGTGTTCCAACAACGATAGGTGTGGTTTGATCCAGTCTGTTTGCATTGTGTTTGGCAGGGACTTTGGACTGTTGTTTAATGGTAACCGTTGATCGAGATCCCCCATCTTGCTCACTTCCTTTGGCTGACTTGTCGCCACTGAACAATGGGTGCGCTGAATAGTCGCACCGCCTCGTCGGATCTGAATCATCAATCCATTTCTATCCTGTTTGCACCATGTTTACGTGTCCAGTCTCCTATGAAATGTTGTCTGTTCCGTCCGCCAGATCATAGTATCGCGATGCAGCGTCCGTTTCAACAATGGTCTATCCTTCTTGGAATAGGTGCCGGTGTGTCATCCCCCTCTGGCATGTGTCTCCTTACCGCGCAACCCTCCAGATCTAACTCCCTAATACGTCCTGACACATAGCAACGGCTTCAGTTTCCTGTCTTTCAAAATTCTCGACATTATACTGCCTCCTCCTACTGTTGCACCTTTACTTTCAATTTAACGATGACCGGTGAACAAGCTCTCAAGTTTACGGCAAGATTTTGGCTGCGTTTTGTCCTTCATTTCTCTCTTCATTATCGTGCATAACTTTTCATGATTCAGATCTCATTTGATTCCTCGCTGGCATCGGTATACCCCGGCTGTTTTAAGGTACGTTCAGTTACGGGACTGATCTTCTCAATATATCATTGACAGCCGTCAACCTTCTAGTATGCAATCTCGCTTATCGTCGGCTATCTGGCTTGTTTTTTTTTAAAAAACAAACAAGCTTCGAGGGTATATAAGGGCCCCGTTTTCTTTTTCGTCCCGTTTTTTCCCCCACCCCATTATTTTCTCTCTCATACAGTCCGCTTACACTCGTTTGTTCAATTGTCTGCTCGTCGTTCCTTCTCTTTACTTGCCCTCGCCACCGTCAGCTATGGCTCCAAAGAAGTCCCAGGTCGTTGTTGAAATTCGCTCTTCCAAGGCCCCGGCCGCCACGGCCCACGGTGAGGTTACTGTCATTGTGCTGTATGACTCGACTAATCGTTTGTGTAGCGCTGATCATCTCGTTTACGGTGCGTTTGTCCCCTCCTCTTTTCTCCCCCCTCCCCACTTGCTGGCTGCAGACGGTTGATGCTTCACCGTTCTCAGTATTTGTGCTGAACCATCGCACATCAGCAATGTCTGCGAGCTGACCTTGTCGCTTGTGGGCTGTCCTTCTTTGCTATACCGATTTTATATATTTATATATCATTATACTAGGAACGAGTTGAAGGCTGCCAGCGGGAATACCGATCAGGTTAATGATGACGGCCAGGCCTCCGATGACGGAGACCAGAATGAGTACCAACGAAAGCGAAATTTCAAGCGAGGAACCAGCGTAGACATCCACGATTTGAACAAGTATAATGGACGATACATAGTGGACTATTGCCAGTTGATACGAAACGATATCACGTATCTTCCCGTTCACTTCCGAGAATATCACGATCAATCCTTCTCTTCCGCCCTAGACCCCCAACATTATTCTTTCATCCTCGCTGTTTCCACAGAATTATGCAAGTCACCACTCCTTCCCCACCTTCAGCCTCACATCACCAATCACGGCACCATCACTATTCGGCCTCGTATCCCTTAGGCGCATCCTGACAATTTCTTGGATATTGAAGCAACTTCGCCTAGAACGTGGTGGCGACGTTTCATTGCGACTCTCATCCGATGTTCTTGATACCATCATAATCTAACACAATCTCCTTTCCTTTTATTATCAAGAATTGTACATGTATGCACATGCGAAGGCTCGGGATAGTCGACTATGTCTCATTTTTTTTTACTTACCGCCATTCATACGTTTACCGCGCACCCGAATGTTTATATTACAATAGTTCAAATGAATAGCTATTGTCCCTTGTGAATTAAATTTCTGAGCAACCGAGGACGGTTGGAATCTGTTCCCTGCGAATATGTCAGGCTAAATCTTTGTTTGGCAACAAATCTTAGGATAAACATCATTTAATTCACAATTGATCAATTCCCTTTTTCTTATCATTTCGCTTTTTCCTTATCTAATCAAATCACACTTATCTAATCAACAGATTAGATATGGTTCGCTTATCTTTTCTTTATCTCTATCTTATCTTTATCTTATCGGCCTCTTACTTAATAGTACTTAGTAATCGTAGACATTTACTATGAAACTTCCAATTCTATGGAACTTTCTAGGACAAACTATATTAGATACATATGTATGTACTTTGCACCGACGTTTCCTCTATTTAACAGAGATCCGACCTGGAAGCTGACTAAATCTTGAGAACTGACTTGCACCCTGACAAATATCTCAAGGATTAGTAAGTACTTGACTCACTCATTACGAATCGCGCGCGTTTACTCAGACATTGACTTTGCGCACAGTCGAACGAGTCAGACTTTATTAATAGCTCCAAGATTGGTAAGACATTGACTCAAATTGTTACAAATTGCATGCGCTTACTCAGGCATTGACTTTGCGCACAGTCGAACGAGTCAGAGCTTACTAAACTCATGTCAAAAGTGGCATAACCTAGTCACGATCCCATTCTGCGATCTGACAGCCACAGCCACAGCCTCTGAGTATAAATACCGGCCCATTCTTACCCTTACCCCCCAGTTAATAGAATTTGTATTATACCCTCTATTACTCTCTACTAACCTTAGGTGTCTATACAAGTAGCTATACGAGCCTAGGCGTAGATAGCTTTCTATACAATCCTGACGTCTATACAGTAGCTATACGAGTCAAGGAATAGAAGCACTTTAGTCTGACGTTTTACCCCTTAGTTGCTTATACAAGAGCTATAAGAGCCAAGGCACCTTCCGAATTAAGCCACTGACATTTCCGCCTATTCTAGAATCATTTAGTAAGCATTTCTCATGACTTCCGAATTTGGTAATCTATTTTTAGAACTGCCATCAACGTGTTCCTATTTACACCACCTTTCATTTATATTCTGATTACATCACCTTCACAGCCACAAGTTCCTTTTCTGGCAATATATTCATGCCTGTCCGCATTTTTGTAGTACAGTACATATAGTTACTTAGTTGTAGACTTATTTCTGTAGTCTTATCCTTTCTTACTTATTTCCGCACTTACCTACTAACCTTTTCTTACATTTCATAGTCCTCTTTTAGTCTCTTATTGTCCCGTTAATTTGAGATTAAATCCCTACGTTCCCTATTGTCTGTATAATCGTCCAGATATTTATAGACCTTGTTCCTTGGTTTAGTTGTCTTTTAATTAATTCAATTAACCTATCTGTTCCCTTCTGAGCCCCATTAATCTAATCTATTGGACTGTATTGTTGAAGAACACATGTATCTCACCTAAGATTGTGTAGAAACTGATACAAGACCTGATATTAGTATTAATATATCCCAGAACAACTGGAATAGCCCGAGACCTCCTTGAAACTCCCTTTCATAATCTATCTCTGGTGAAACCCAGGTAGTTATTTATCTCAAAAACAAAACTACGTCGACAACGGAGTAGTAGTCATGTTATTGTGATTTGTAGGGTGGAAAACAAAAAAGGAAACATGTAGCAATTAACTGAGTCATTGAGAAACATTCATGAAAATCATGTGCTATCCAATGTTTGTGAAGCTATATAAGTTGGTTAGACAAACAAGAACTCACATTTTCCAGCATCGTCTTAACTGCTTGATCGTCCCTTGCTCATTTCCACTTGGCACTGTCATCCCATCTAGTAGTATGGCTAAAGGGCAGGCACACAAGGCTGCCAAAACCAGAGCCGAGAATGCTGAGCACAGGTGACAGGAGCATGAATGTCTGGCTAGAGAGACCAAAGGTAAATGCGGTGACTCTGTCCATAAATGCAGTTGTATTAACCTCAGTCTTAAGAGAATGAGCTGCAAAGTGGAAAGCTCTAGAAAATGCAGGTAAGTTCTTCTGCATTCTGGGTGACTCATCAACTTACTGATCTGATTTTACAGTCTGGAACTCAATCAAAGGAGGTCGCAGTAACATACAGCATGGGTTCGATTTTCCACAGAGTAGCACTGGCAAACAATCAAAGTCACTACAGATGAGACAGAGGTTGATATGGATGAGGACAACAGTGGTCATCGAAAGCACAAAGGTAAACATCATATGTGGAGAGATCAACTTACCTAATCATAAATCTTAAAAAGCACACATTATTCTCAACAGTGATGAATTTGAAATCGACAGCAGTGATGGCTCAGAACTTATTGACAATGCAAGGGTGAGTTCTCTCATGAAAGTCCCATAAATGCTCCCATACCATCACATTTTCAGATAGAGTGCTGCACAAGGCCCTTATATATTCTCATTCCGATGAGAAGAACATTTTGCCAATGCCCTTGCGGAAGAAAGCAAAAGTTAAGGTTGGGTTTCCACTTCTGATTACATTTGTTCATTTTTCAACACATGTCTAGGGCCATCAAGAGGAAGCTTTTGAGGCAGAGGTATTTCTCACAATATGTACTTTGAGTGCAACATTCACTTTGATCCTCCCAGCATCCACAAATCAAAACTGCAGATAATCAGAAGATACACAATGCCTCGAAGCAGTGTCCATCGTTCTCATTCCAATCCATCAAACAATGGTCTGCCAAGGTTCAACTGAAACCTGAGGTCATACCATCAGAAAAGAAGTGCAAGCTAAAAACTCAAACATTTGTCTTGCAGGCCATCATTCACCATGCAATCAAGGAAGCCACTGATGATATCCTTCTCTAGATAAACTGGCCAGAGGAAAACAATCATCTTCACTATGGTAAACACCTTATCTTGAAGGCCTGTTTAGACAACAATATTCTTGGTACATATACAGAACCACTCATTGAGGAGATAAAGCAGTGCATCAAGACTGATTCAGAGTTCACAAAGGGTTTTTGTGATCTAGTAAGTCTGACTACTGTAATTCTGTATTGCATACTGATTTTTCATGAGGTTGTTGACTGCATCTCAGAAATTCGTGGCCCAGCTAAAACTGAGGCTGCAAAGTGTCTTCCGATTTACCAACTTGGTCTTGGAGAATGCTGCAAGGAATGGGTTGAGTCCCTTCTACAAGACCTATGCTTTCATATGTTTGGTACATAGGGAGGTGATACTGGGAATGTGAGTGTCTGTGCTTATGTTTGAAATTCTAATTTCTGATTAGATTGGTAGGAATGGCAACCAGATCAGAAGAGCGCATTTAGAAATTTGGCAGTTATTGACATTATCAAGGCTGCATTCTTCTCATCCAGTTGTGCAATTGGCTATCATTGTATCAACAAATTTTCCTCCAGTGTTGCTGATGCACCTAATGAAAAGGAGATTTCAATTCTACTGCTTACATTGAATCTTACTGGGGTAGGACTATTGTCATGTCATTGGATTTGTGTTTGTTAACTTATGGTTGGTAGTTATATAGCTGCCTCTATGAATTCAAAACCAGAAGGAAAGAGAATCTTGAGTTTAATGGCACAACATTTGGTAATATAAACGCTGCATTCGTAAACATCCTCGAAAAGCTTCAGAAAGCACATTCCTTGAAGTTCCATCAGATGATGTGTGATCTATTCAAACTGGTTGTGTATATATACATCAAAACCAGACCAAGTGCCTTGATAGAAGCAAGGACTGATGAACCAAGGCCATTTTCCCCTCTTCCTTGAGCCTAACATATACCAGGTACACTAATCCTGATAGAATTGTGACAAGAGTCCCATTTGATCCAGCTCTGCAAAAAGAATGATATTGAACTAGCTACTAGAAATTGACAAAGAATGGAGGTGTCAAGTATTCTGTTGACTACCAGGAAACCTGTGATGTTTGTGGGACAAGCATCCATCTTGGTTTTGCAGGGCTGGCAGGATGGGAAGCACCAGCGGCAGAGGTAGTAGACGGTGTAGCTATTTTTGGATGTGTTATATAATATGATATTTTGAAGAATTTTCTTTTTTGGTATAATATATGGGGGTAGGAAGGGGGCCTTGTGCTGGGTTGCCTTAAAAAATTTTACCAACTCCGTGGTGTAATTAAATTTCCAGACACCCCTTGGAAAAATCAATACAAGAATTGCACATAATTTGAGGGCTCATATCGTATGTCTGTGGATGGAGAGGGTTTTTTCAAGTTTTTCAAGTGACTACAGAGGGGGGAGGAGAGAAAATAAGGACAGTATTCAGACTTACTGTAGATTTAAAATTCAGAATTTGAAGCCTCTAGAGTTAACTGAAGCCAAGATCTTGAAGCACGACGTAAGCATTTCAAGTGACCATCTCGCAGGCTTATTTTGATTTCAAGCGACCATGTCTTAAGTCGATAATAGATATGGACATAAATTCGCAGCCAATGGTATTCAAGTAACCACCTTTGTCAGCGAGAAACAGACACATTTTCACACTCAGCTTTGCCACATCCACCAACTCCTCCAACCACATCTGATCTCCCATCCTTGCACTCTCACATGCGGCGGTGCACACTAGTTGCCCAAATGAACACTTTCACCACCACATCTATGACGAATCACAATTGGACCGGGATGGAAGGGCAATCAGCTGCAAGATACCTTGGCAATGGAGATTGGTGCTGAGCGCTGAGGTCTTGAAGGGTTCGTCATGATATTATGCTGTGAGAAGGCGATTCATACATGCTTGTAGCTTCGGGTGCAAGCTTATACATTGATAGCCTACTCTTACTGTTGGATGCAAAAGCTGTCGAATTTGAAAACCAAGAGCTTGTATTTTTGGTGAGTTTGTCAACTCTCGCTCATACAGTAGTTAATATGTTTACAGTTTCTAAATATCCTTCCAGCACCTTCACAACTCACCTCTCGCTGCCAACTTAAGAACCACCAATCAGCCGCACGTCCTTCTCGTGTGCAAGAAGGTCCTCCCTTTCGTTTTGCAATAGCAAAGCGGTTTCCAATAGGAACACGTTGATTTTTGGCTCTGAGATATTGTGAACCTCCTTGCTTGGTGGGGTACGAGAATGGTGACATCTACACCATGCACGGCTTCCGGTTCCTGGGCAGGTATGTTGTTGCAGGCAGTAGTTCCATACACAAACTGCACAACATTTTGTTCGTTTGTTGCCTCCCTGCTGATGATTATCTGTAGCTCTATCGTTATTCAATGAAAGAACCACTCCTCCAGTCTGCGTGGAGAACTGGATGGTGCCTTGGTGGAGATGGGAGGTTGTGGCTTGTGCTGGGGACAACATGGTGAGAGCTCCCTGTAAGGGGAACCCCTTACGCTTCCGACTCCCGCCCGTCTTCCGCTTCCGCTTCTGATTCCCGCCAGTCTTCCGCTTCCGCTTCTGACTCCCGTCTGTCCTCCGCTTCCGCTCCTGCCACCTCGTCTCTCTTCCGCAACGCCTTCGGTCGAATGACGTCTTACGCCACCCGCTATCCCCTTCCGCTCCCGATCGCATGATGTCGCGTGATGTCGCAAGACTCATCGTCCCGACCCGACATCTCTTCCGACCCGCCTTCTGTCTATGACACATTGACACGACACGTATGCCGTACCTTACACGTATTTCCTAATTTCAGACTTATCTCTTATATCCATTATTTCATATATTAGCCCACACCTGCAGGTGGA
>Ga0307511_10008429_pt1 | contig 10314 bp, 5 predicted proteins | sample 13_EM_MG_FD_200266 | JGI IMG/M metagenome (GOLD analysis project Ga0307511, IMG submission 200266) | Populus trichocarpa ectomycorrhiza microbial communities from riparian zone in the Pacific Northwest, United States - 13_EM | ecosystem: Host-associated > Plants > Roots > Unclassified | place... | reverse complement strand
TGGTTAGGAGGGTCAACTTGTGTTAATTCTATTTTTTTAAAATGATCAGAATAACATTGTTTTGATAAAAAAATAAAAAAAAGCCAATGGTTTTTTAACTTAGGTTTTACCTTGGGTTGACCTAGTTATAGATTGACCTGAGTTTTTGATCGAGACTAGTTATGTCAATTATTTCTCTATTTTTTCTTAAACTAGATTGGTCTAGGTCTCGGGTTAACTTGCTAGGTTGAACCATATATTATAACTTGGATTATTATACTATTATTAATTTCAATACTCAATATAGACTATAATAAAAAATAATATTTAATTACTTTTTAAATATGTAAATTTAATAATAATATATATTAAAAATAAAATAAATTTTTTATATTTTATTCTCATCAATCAAATATAGAGACCTTGCCTCCTGTAAGGTTAGTTTTCAAAAACTCTTTTGATTTTACGACAAAGGATACATCAAAATTAACTTTTTAATAACTCCTTGCACTATTTTCTCATTAAATACCGGTTATCTTAATCTCCACCAACGGTCGGGGGATTTATGAGAATTTTTGAATACCGACAAGTCGGTCAGCAAATTAAGTTAACCCATCCCATACATAGTGGGGCCAAGCCGTAACGACCCAATTTCTTTTTAAAGTATTTTATGTATATTTATAAATACGGTTAAGATTATATTTTTTTATTTAAAATTTAATATTTTTATGTTTTTAAATTATTTTAATATATTTATATAAAAAGTAATTTTTTTATAATATTATTTTAATACATTAAAAAAAATATATTTTGAACTATAACCATTCTACATTTTTCTAAAGACACCCTTCGTTAAGTAACCCTGTAACTCTCTCCATACCTCACACGCACCCGATTCGTGCTTTCCCTTTTCATTTCAGTGATTTCTCTTCCCTTTCTCCATCTTCAGTTCACCCACGCACAAAACAAGACAAAAAAAAACCCACAGAAGAATCTTCCACTTCGCGAGAGAAAGAGCGAGCGCTCTGCGTAACGCCCTGGGCATCTCCGAATCCGGATCCGATCTCTCTCCACCCGAACCGTTTACGACTTTTCTAGATCTGATTGAGGTAACTAACCTCCTCCTCAAATTTATTGTTAATTTAATGCTATACCTATGGATTTTAGTAGATCTGGGTAGATGCGTTGCTAGTATTGTTTCATGGTGGATTCGGTTTTGGTGTCTGGAATGTGCTTTTACTCTTTTATTTTAAATAAGTAATTGCATTGCTCTGCAGTTCTAAATATCTGATCTGCTATTGATTTTTTTTTAAAGTAAAGCTTCCTAATCAGATCTAACTGTATTAAGATGATGCTCGTATCGATAGATATACGAGTTTATGGTTAATTAATGGATCTATCATTGGCTAAGAGTTTTGGAATTTTGAATGACTCTATTGTTTTGGTGTGGCGTGCGTGTTGATCCAATCATGTTTGATTGATGTGCATTGTGGCATAAGATTGGGTTGAGTACTGAGTTAAAATTGTTTTGTTTTGTTTAATCCAGTGGCTTTTTTTTTGCTGGTATTGAAAATGAGGACGCCCATGATCTGTTGGGCTTTCCTTCTTCTGGTTTTGTTTGGCAAAGCATGCAATGGGTTTTATTTGCCTGGTAGCTATATGCACACGTATTCAACCGGGGATGAAATCGTTGCCAAAGTTAACTCCTTAACTTCTATTGAAACCGAGCTTCCTTTTAGCTACTACAGTCTCCCTTATTGCCAACCCCATGGTGGAATAAAAAAAAGTGCTGAGAATCTTGGGGAGCTTCTTATGGGAGATCAGATCGATAACTCTCCTTACAGGTTTAGAATGAATGTGAATGAGTCTGTTTACCTTTGCACTACCAAGCCTTTGAGTGAGCATGAGGTTAAGCTTCTGAAGCAGAGAACACGTGATCTATATCAAGTGAACATGATTTTGGATAATTTGCCTGTGATGAGGTATGCCAAGCAAAATGGAATTGACATTCAGTGGACCGGTTTCCCTGTTGGGTATACACCACAAAATAGTAATGATGATTATATAATCAATCACCTCAAGTTCACTGTGTTGGTTCATGAGTATGAAGGGAGTGGTGTTGAGGTTATTGGTACTGGGGAAGAAGGCATGGGTATGATTTCTGAATCTGATAAGAAGAAGGCATCTGGTTTCGAGATTGTTGGTTTTGTGGTTGTGCCTTGCAGTGTTAAGTATGATCCTGAAGTGATGACAAAGCACCATATCTATGACAACATCTCACTTGTGGACTGCCCCTCGGATCTCGACAAGTCTCAGATCATAAGGGAGCAAGAGAGGATATCCTTCACCTACGTGGTTGAATTTGTGAAAAGTGACATTAGATGGCCATCTCGTTGGGATGCGTACTTGAAGATGGAAGGTGCTCGCGTTCACTGGTTCTCAATCCTGAACTCACTCATGGTGATCTTTTTCCTGGCTGGTATTGTTTTCGTCATCTTCTTAAGGACTGTGAGAAGGGATTTGACTAGGTACGAGGAACTAGACAAAGAAGCTCAAGCACAGATGAATGAGGAGCTTTCTGGATGGAAGCTTGTTGTCGGTGATGTGTTCAGAGAACCAGATTGCCCAAAGCTTCTCTGTGTGATGGTTGGAGATGGTGTTCAAATTACAGGGATGGCAGTAGTTACTATTGTTTTTGCAGCCTTTGGTTTCATGTCGCCAGCTTCACGAGGAATGCTGCTGACAGGGATGATTCTTCTGTATCTTTTCCTAGGTACTGCTGCAGGCTATGCTGCAGTACGCATGTGGAGAACCATCAAAGGAACTTCAGAAGGATGGAGGTCCATCTCTTGGTCAGTTGCGTCCTTCTTCCCTGGGATTGTCTTTGTTATCCTAACAATTTTGAATTTCATTCTCTGGGGAAGCCATAGTACTGGTGCTATTCCTATTTCCTTGTATTTTGTCCTTTTGTCCCTCTGGTTCTGCATTTCAGTGCCACTCACTCTCTTGGGAGGATTCATGGGGACACGAGCTGAGGCAATTCAATACCCAGTGAGAACAAACCAGATACCAAGAGAAATTCCTGCACGTAAATTGCCATCATGGGTGCTTGTCCTGGGTGCCGGAACCCTTCCCTTTGGGACCCTTTTCATTGAACTGTTTTTTATTCTCTCAAGCATCTGGCTTGGACGGTTTTATTATGTATTCGGTTTCTTGCTGATAGTTCTGCTGCTCCTGGTTATTGTCTGTGCTGAAGTGTCTGTGGTTCTTACCTACATGCATCTTTGTGTGGAGGATTGGCGGTGGTGGTGGAAGGCTTTCTTTGCTTCTGGTTCAGTTTCAATCTTTGTCTTTCTGTACTCCATCAATTACCTGGTCTTTGACCTACAGAGTTTGAGTGGACCCGTGTCAGCCATACTCTATCTGGGCTATTCACTGATCATGGCAATTGCAATCATGTTGTCTACTGGCACCATTGGTCTCCTTACATCGTTCTACTTTGTGCATTACCTTTTCTCATCTGTAAAGATAGACTAAAACGTTGCCATTGGTGTCTGCTCCATAGTATGAGGAAATTCTCTTGGTTCACATCTTTCGCACGTGCTAAATTCTAGCTGATCAACTTGTGCTGTATTAAAGACTCGGATGATATCCTGAATCCATCAAGGCCTGTTATATTACATACGTTTTTTCCAGGTTAGAAGACATGATAGTAGTTTGCAGCTTCATTTGGGGCGCGTAAAATGTTTTGATCATTTCCGTTGCTCTAGAAATGTTGTAGTGTTGATTTACTTTGTTGTATCCTTTTCTTTTTGATAAAAGAAGTGCATATGGCAGGCAATGCAATTCCTTAAAATCTCCAAACAATTTGAATGCATCTTCCTTAGTTTCATTAATTAGCTCTCTCATGGAAACTGGAGAAATATTTATTGGTAACATTGTCCAGGCAGGTTAGGAGTACCCTCAGGCCTCAATAACGCCTCCTGCTCCTATCATGTGTCTGCCAGTGCACTTTAGATACAGTAACTCTTAATCTATAGATAAATTGCCTTGTAATGCAAGATCAAATTTCGTTTTGCACGCCTTGTCACGCAAGATCAAAACTTGCCTTGCTTAAGGTGGGGAGGACGTCAGCCACGTGCCAAAATCCACCTTTGTTTAAACAAATAATTTAAATCTGGATCTTGCAATACCTTAATCCCAAGGTTGAGAGATTTCAGTAGGAAACAAAATTCCGACCTAGAAGAAGGTACGGGCGTTAGCAGATAGAAAATGCAGGAGTATGTGAAAGGAATATTTACTTGAAACATTCGAAGCACTTTCTTCATAAATAAAAACCAAAACACTAACTGCTGAAAGTCTTCACAATCCAGTCTTACTGCTGTTAATTACATCATAGATAGGTAGGGAGGTCACTCCTGATGCAAGGGTAGAAATTCACTGGCCAGACCAACCAAATTCTGATGATTGATTTCGGCCTGTCATTTAGAGGTCCCGGCACCTCTGTCGGGATCGAAGCGACCATAGTCGATAGCTAGGATGTTTGCGCAGGTGTCATCCCAGTTCAAATAGTCGTCCACAGGGCCCTCATATGATTCCCCATCCCCCTCGCTTCCTTGTCCAGGAAGTGTTTTGGAACCTTCCAGATATGAACCTGCTGAATGCCCGACTGGAACGAAGCTGTTCTCAGTCCCAGATTGAACTGTCGTTGGGGTTTGGAAACTACTCCGTGGCATTTCAACAGAAATACCTGCATTGACTGCCTCCATTGAATTACATGCATAACTCGCGTTCAGCTGGTTCTGGTAAAAATACGGCATCAGCAGGGCCGCGTTTCCTGATCCGGTGAAGCCTTGCCCATAGTAATTGCCATTCTCCAGGGCTGTGCCTTCAACGCACTGGTTAGAAACAAACTTACACGCGTTATTTATTGCTATGCTGAGGTAACTCCCTTGTGCATGCAGATACCTATGTATAGTCCGCTGGGCCTGCACACGATGAAAGTAGATGAACTTCAACTCTGGTATGAAGTTCAAAGGAAAATAAAAATAAAAATTATATCCATTTCCTTAAGAAATGAATACAAAATCCACAAGCATAGGAGTAGCTTGTTGATTGCTGTTTTGATCCGCAGCAGACAACCACAAACCAAGTTGTCCATGTAACATTCCGAATGTAGAGGCTATCAAACACATGTGTAATGCTTAGAACTGAATATCAATAATGAACAGTGAGATCCTTTCAACTTAAAGAATAAAGAGAATAATTCTTAAACAAGGAGAAGAAGCTTGCCTGAATCTGCAGATAAAGGCTGCCTCGATCTTCTTTCTTAACCTTTGATTTGCCTTTGGGTCGACTATATATGACATGGAAGCACCAGGAAACAACAAATTTGGAGCTGTTAGCTTGATTGCAAAATGAAAATAAAACCCCAAATACTAGCAGAACAAGGGTTTTCCCAAATGACAACAAAAATATTAATCATACTTCTTCGTTTGCGACGGGGGCAAGTTCATAGAGCTACTTGGGCCTTCGGATCCCTGAGCAGCTGAGATACCTTCCATTCATTCAGAATACAATATCAGGTTCATGATGACATGCTCTACTCAAAGTTATAGAAAGCTTTTCGTTTTGCATAGAAAGATCAAGCATGCTCTCTCTTTCTCTCTGTTTTCTTAACTATCAAGCCCTCGATAGCACCGGCATTAAATCAGAACTTTCCCTTTTCCCTCGTGGGAGATATCTAGAGGATAACGAAGGCTTAGAATAATGAATTTCCAATATAATTCGAACATAACAACCGGAGAAAATACCAAACATTTCACCCTAATATGTATTTCCAATATAATTCGAACATAACAACTGGAGAAAATACCAAACATTTCACCCTAATATGATTCTAAAATGTTAGCACAAAAGGATGTTGCTGAATCTTACAGAAGTTATTTGTGTTCAATTTACTAAATTGATGACCTTGAATTTTCAGATAGAAGAATAATGACAGGTAGATTCCCAACTAGGTGTTGTTTAGAAAGACTCACCATTTCTGAGTGGCTCGCTGAATTCCCTTACCGAATGTCTGCCTTGTCTATACTTCTGCAATAATCATGTATAAATAAATCAACACCTCGTATAAAATTAAATTTTCACTCTTATTCTAAAATGTTAACAATTTGAAGTGCTAACATTCAACTCTAGCAATTGAAATAAACATACTTGGAGGTGGCTCTTGACATGGAAAAGGGTTAATCCCTCAACATCCATCAACTTTAGAACAGACCTTGGAGTTGCTTCTGCAAATATGATTCACAGGTCATGCATGGCATGAGATGCTTAAGCTACTAAAACACCTAAAAGAAGTGGTATAAATATAATAAAGAAAGCAAATGATGTAATATTTCGTGAGCTATTATGGTTAGATACTTGAAAGTTTGAAACAAAATACAACACAATTCACCTGCTAGAGACAGTATCAGGCCCGACAAGAAATAAATTTAGTAAATTACTTGTTGAGAATGATACAACATTCTAGGTAAACTAATGAATTTTAAGTAAAATAAAATTGTATCTCATATTATGCGCAAAATATGTGTCGTGAAAAATCTTTTGCAATTATTAATGAATATTGCAATAGAAGAGAAACTAGAAAGAACACAATATTTAACGTGGTTCCGCAACGTGCATATATCCACAGGAGCAACATGCTTTTATTCACTATATCGAAATAGGGTTACATGATATGTATTTATAGTAAAACCTAAACCGCCCAAGGAATCCTAACCGTCCAACAAGTAGACTAAGCAAACAGTTTCATTACCATCCATATAGTTGTTTGGATAATGAAGTGATATGTATATTAGTCAATTCACACAAATTAGGATGATTAAAAACTATAAATGAAGAAGGAATCGAGGGATCCTCCCAACACGTCCTTGGGTTCTTATCCTTCTAGCCAAACCAAGGAAACACCCCATCCTTCACTTCTTATCCCTCCCTCCTCCCCTAGTCCCTCCTAGCATACTATCTTTTTCCCACTGCATCTCAGTCTGATGGAACCAAATCCCAAAGAATATATGGATTGAGCCCTCCAGGCCACTAGGTTTAGATGAGTCCACATTGTCTTCTTTTACTATCAAATGATTCTATTGTGCTTTCCCTGCTTTTTGCGCCTATATTCCCATGCATGCTAAGACCAACGTATTGAACCATATAGCTGAATATGATAGTTAGCATTATCAGCTGAAACAGTAATTTCTAAAGAAGGAAACATAGTGAATTACACAACAAATGGCTTTACATATCCTAAGCAACATTTAGTATAAAATTACAAAATGAAAATAATAATAGTAACTCTGCATTACCATGTGACTGATACTAGTAAGTAGTAATAGTTAGCTCAATTCTAAATACAGAAACACAAAAAAAGAAAAGAAAACATGAGTTGGTAATGGACTTCTATGGTAAAAAAAGAAAAGAAACACAAAGCTAGCTAGAGTAAAAATGGAAAGGAGTGCACTAATGGACTTCTATGGTAAATTCTTATCTGTGCAATCAAAACTACTGCATCCTAAGCCATTTATGAAAAAGGGAAAGAATACCAGCAGGAACTCTCAGTTGGTAATGTGACTCAAACTAGGAACAATAAGCTCAAATAACTGCTGAAACACATAAAACCAAAGGAAAACAAAAATTGAAGCCGTGCACGTGTCTGAAAATCAAAGAAGACTGGAAAAAAGATGAAAACAAAAAAGAGAGCGCTAACGGCTATTTGCAATAAAGACTCATTGGTGCAAGCCATGAATTGCCAGATTTTTCTCTAAAATCATCCAATCAAACTAGGGGAACATTTACGAAACCAACAAATACGCATAAACGTCCACCAAACACATTTTGAACAACAAATTTCTCATGGTTTCCTATTTATCAAAACTACGAGAACACGACAAACATTAAGAAACAAAAAATCAGTTAGAATTTAAATCCGAGTCGACAAATTTGCGATACTGACAAGCTCGCTCTACGTGCATGGCAAAGGATCAATTATGATCCCAAGTGCAGTTTATGAGAACCACTAGAAATACCAAAATCTCCAAGTAGGGATTCAATAGTGTGACATATAATCCATTAACCAATACAAAAAAGATCTTCCACCAAAAGAACATGCGATTGCTAGATTTCCATCACATATATAGTGATAACAGAATCGAACAAAAGTGTTGCTACCTTTAAGAGAAAACCTTAACAAATCACATCCACAGAACTTCTACGACATGCATGCTTCACAATACCAAACATAGAAAAAAATTTATAAGTAAATCATAACTTCATTTGAGCACCAAATTGGTCTCAATAATATTTCAATAATCGCATCTGGTGAAACTAATTAATAAAAACAACTCATTAAGAGAGCATTACAAAATACTGAACTTGTTTCAAAGAAATCATACATCACAACATTATCCATCACAATGGCTTGCATTAAACTAATCTACACAATATTAAAGATGAAAAATAAAAACTAAGAACATAACACCAGATAATAAACAGAGAGCACAGACAATCACCTGCATGCTAAGAGGACAAAGAATAAGAAAGCCACACAGTTGAGGAAGAATTTCCATATATTAGAGTGACATCTCTTTGAGAGAAAAGGTCACATAGCAGATAGAGACCGTAGTGCTTTATGCAATTGTTTTCTTTAGATGAAAACACAATATGATGCACACAGAAGGGAAGAAAAATAAAGAGAGAGAGGCAAATTCGCTGAAGTAAAAAGCATTTCAAAGAAGAAATCTTTAACAGAAGAAGGAAAAAAAATGATTTTCTTCAAGGAGCGCATGCAAAGGAAAATTCAGAAGGTTATTAAAAAAAGATCCAACCAGGCAAACTTCAGATCTAGATGTAAACAACTATGAATTCTAGTAAAACAAAAAAACTTTGGCTCATCATAGGATGCATGCAGATGAAGATCCTATCTGATCAATAGAGATTTTAGTACAGATAAAATTAAGAAAGAGCAAAAAGATAATCATAAAATCATCAACAACTAGTCATCCTTGGCATATCAAAAGAGGCATATATCCTGTTCAATCGAGTAGAGGTTTTTGTAACTATATTTATTTTTTTAGAAAAAGATGATCTTATAATCATCAACAACTAGGCCTCTCTAGCATACCAAAAGAAGCGTGCAGATGGAAATTAATGCAGAAAAAAAAGAAACAGCAGAGAGATGACCATATAATCATTAAATATTTCAGAACATGCACTGAGAAAAAGTACTATTAAAACACATAATAATAACTTAAGAAATAGAGAAACCAAATAACGATGTTTTTTTTTTCAAGAGGGGGATAGACTAACTTTGGGGTCCCCCAAGCTCTTTGACAGCATTAACGAAACATGAATGAAGGTCTCGTGTCCATCTAAGACGAGGTTTAAGATCAGAAGTAAAACTAATGCGAAGGTGATTATGAAGTTGTTGTGGAGGAGGAGGAGGGGATGGAGCCTGCTGCTCAAGCCCCTCCTTGTTGTTCTCTTCCTTTTTTTTCTCCACCACCACCCCACCGACCTCCTCGTTAGAAGAAACAATGGCAGGGTGGTAAGTTTCATTTTGAGGCACATGATGAGGAGTTGGGGCTTCTAGAGTTTCTTGGAGTTCAAGAAACGGATCATCATTTTCATCAGAGTCACCAAGTGGACTGAGGTGACCAAGTTGAGTATCATCATGTGGGAGTTTGAGCTCAAAGTACTGATGGTTAGGGTACCCATACCCAAATTCAAGAAACCCTGATCTCCCATCATTTTCCTTGTCAAAACCATCCAAGAAATGATGGCCCTCCATTGAAAACCCCCCCATTTCTCCTCCAAGAAACGTATCCTCACGATCATCATCATGACCCCCTTTCTTGTCACTCATTTCTCTCTGTCTCACAGCTCAAAATCTTCCTTGTTGCATTTGCACTCACTTACAGGGGTTAGAAATACAGAGAGCAGACCCCAAAATTCGCTGACACGTAGGCCCAACCGCTAATCTAGTGGGGCCCATGGAAATGGAACAGTAGCAAAACATCAATAAATAAAAAGCTAGAAGAGTCCAAAGATGCACACAACAGCCACTTTGTATGCATTAGAGAACGGAAGTTAGACTTTTGCAACAAGGAGATGAAACCGAGGCAATTGAGACCCGAGGAGAAGAGAAGGAGCGAATTTCTTCCTCTCGTTGGGGGGGGGGGGGGGGGGGGGGGGGGGGGGGGGGGGGGGGGGGGGGGGGGGGGGGGGGGGGGGGGGGGGGGGGGGGGGGGGGGGGGGGGGGGGGGGGGTGTGGTGGGTGGGGTG
>Ga0307511_10008426_pt1 | contig 10315 bp, 6 predicted proteins | sample 13_EM_MG_FD_200266 | JGI IMG/M metagenome (GOLD analysis project Ga0307511, IMG submission 200266) | Populus trichocarpa ectomycorrhiza microbial communities from riparian zone in the Pacific Northwest, United States - 13_EM | ecosystem: Host-associated > Plants > Roots > Unclassified | place... | reverse complement strand
ACACACACACACACACACACACACACACACACACGTTTTATTGGAAAGAAGACAAGCCGATAACAAGATGTGACAACTTTGTCTTTTTTTTTTACTAATGCCAGTGCTTTATCCGTTTCAGTCTTGAGAGTGATCCCAAGTAGTCCAGGTTACATGCATGCATTTGCCATCACGTATGATACTGACAAGATTCCTAGGTGTCCTAGTACTGCAGTAATCAATGCCTATCAAGCTGCTTAGCATTTGCTAGCTTGGACATGTTGCTCTCACCAAATTTTTTAAACAGTGATAGAAAATAAACATCAAAAGTTGAAACAGCTTAGTTGCGTAGGATCTGCTCCCATGGCAATTTGTGCTTTTCCTGAAAATCACAGGTCTAGACTGTTCTCAGATTTTCAAGGATGAATGATTGAAGAGGATGTTGATTTCCTATTGCATAAAAGATACAACGAAACACAGCTTGAAGAAGGAATTGACTTAGCTATCAACCTTTTCCTTCAGTCCTCTGAGTGATCTGCAAACTCCTCTTTGTACATTTCTTCTATCATAGGCTTCCATAGCCGGACTCGAGCATTTATAAACCAGTTTGATACCTAAAACAACAATGAATTGCCCACAACTTTATCGGTGTCAAGCTAAACTATAAAGAAAGGTAACATGTTAATGAAAGATTAAAAACTTACTTGATTCTTTGTCAAGCCTGCCTGCGATGCTAACATTAGTTTCTCATAATCATTTGGATACCTGTGTGTGACAAATGAAGTGGGTAAATCACAGTTTTAGTAAGAGTATGATCACCATAGAGTTTCGCTAGCACTTACGGGTGCAAGAAGTGTTCAAAAAGCCAAGAGCGAAGGATGGTTACAGAAGTCTCTGGCAACCCTCTGATGGGTCTCCATGCTTGCCTTTGGCTTTGCATCATTCCAAGCTGTTGAAGAGATATCCGGTTATGTTTGGTCTCTTTATCAAACAAGCTAAGTTGTGACAATTCTGTGCTGATTTTTGGTAAATCTCGAGAGAATTTTCTTTTTGTCTCATCGATTTGGGACACTATAGCATCTCTCAAGTTGCAGAAATGCTTGGACATGGCTTGGAGCGCAAGAGCTGTGTAGGATTTGGCCGCTCCTAAACCAGCTATTTCCTCAAATGATGATACCACTTCTTCCATTTGATGGTAGTATTTCTCATATCTTCCCTCAACCTGAAATCAACAAAATATCTCATCGGTTTTCGAGTTCGGACGCGATCAAAGTTAGCCTGCTGACACAGAACATATAAACTTAATACAGTGTGGAGTTTTGGACTTACCTCCTTCAACAATGCTATAAGCTTTGCAATTTTAAGCTGGAGTTCATGTTTCTCGGCTTGAACAAGCCCAATACCCCACAGCTCTACTTTTAATTCAGAAGAAAGTCTTAGAGATCCTCTTTGGCCACAAGGAAATAATTTCCCAACATACTTTTCATTGCTAATTTCAACTGCCTGGCAACTTACATGCACAATTTCTTCTAGCAGGGACTGAGCAGGCTTTAAATACCTTGAATTCCCTATAGCAACCGCAAAAGATTCTGTTCCGTAAGAAGTAGATGGTCTACTTAATGAGGTTGATGATTGAGGAAATCCACTACCAGTGAGAGAATAGTCGTTGTTTACTTGTTCACCTCCAAGATTATATGCTTCCCTTGCTTCTTCTCTAGGAACTAAGTAACTAGGACTCATGAGATCCGAATTAAAGGATCTCTGCCTGTACTGAAATTGGGGAACAAGCATCCGAGAACCAAGAGACAGTGATAACCTTTGAGCTTGATGATTAGTCTCATTTGCCGCTCCAAGAAGATCCATTAGGTGTCTGGTATGGCTAATCTCAGATTCTTGAACTGCCGAGGGAACTTGGACTAGGTCTATTGACCTAGACATTCTTTCCTCGAGAGACTTTATGCTTGGCAATACACCATGAGACTGAGAAAATGTGTTGCTGCCTCGCAAGTCTGGACCGAAAACGCTGAAATTCTGACTTTGAAATTGGTTTTGACTAGCAATGGAGTCTGAGATAATGAATTGGTGTAGCATGCCAGAAGCTGGATTTGGGGGTGAGTCTTGTGAACCCATAGGTACCATTAAAGTGCGAAGGCACAAAGGTAATAATTTGCAACTTAAGAGAAGATTCTAAAACATGATTTGTCAATATGGTATAAACGAAGAAAGAATCAGAACCAAACTACCAGGTTTGATTCCAAAATAATGGCTTGGCAAGCCAAAAAAAGGCAATATCAAGCTTGGAAGAAAGCAAAACTTGGGTTTCTCATGCATTTATAACTGGATAACAAGAAGACAGACAAGTTGGTGGATCATTAAGAAGAAGGTCACACAAGTTATGACTTGCAGCTCTGAAGTGGCATTCTGTCATAACTTGCACTTAAAGCAACTGGAATCAAGAGCCATAAAGAGTTGCTGCATTAATAGGCATCGCAAGACGTCACAGCCAAATGAAGTTCACAATCATAAAGCGAATCACTACAGGCAAATAAAAAATCCAATAATACCAAACCGAAAGAAACCCAGTTGAGTGCGATTATGAAGCAGCAGAATTGAAGCCGGAACTGTAAGTAAAACAAATTTCTGAAAGAACTCTTCAGAACATAATTGGAATAGGGGGAGAGACGTCGGAGAGAGAAACAGAGAGAGAGAGATTTTTCTAAGAGTTCCAATATGTGGAACCCTTGGGGGGGGGGGGAATACGAAATAAGAACTGGTAAAAGCACAGCACAGGAAAGGGATGAGAACAGAAGAAACAAGTCAAACCAACATCTTAATTAGTCTTTGCCAACTAACTCCTACCCTGAAGTCTAAAATGTTCTGTTAACTGTAATAAGCATAAAAAAATTGAATTCCAGAAGTCTAGGGCTATAAATGCAACAATCTGTGAGCGCCTATATTCTTTTGCTTAGAGCATAACAATTCCCAGAAGAAAGTGAGGACCCTCTCTCTCTCTCTGAAAAATGAGCAGGTCTAAATGTAAGCACCTGAAAGCTATAATGCTAAGAGACAACCCTCGAAGAGAAGCTACTTGGGTGAGTAAAAATGCAGAAGCTGATGGCAGGAGATGGTCCCCCCACCCCTAACTTCGTGTATAAACCCAAAAGCAAATGCATCAATCCTTCAGCTTTAATGCTTGCACTTACATTTCTTTGGGAGACTCAAAAGTACTGTCAGCTAAAAATAGTGTAATTATCTCTCTCTAGCATGTCACAAGGAAGAGAGTTCTTTGATATGTAACAATTGTTCTGTTCACTGGACTGTTGTCATCTGTAAAAGAGAAAAGGTTGGCTATCTTTTGCACACTCCCAGTTTTAAGATTGTCTGTTTCTGAGACTGTGACCATATAGGAATATCTAGCTTTTTCCTGTTAGGTGCTACAATCATAGAGATGTTGAAAGGACACTGAATCTGAATATCACAATCTTTCAAGAGCAAGTAAGAAATAAAAATCACATCTGTGTTCTCTCTATCCAAAAACTTGTGCTATCTTTAGGCTTTAAATTTGCATAAATACACGCTACTTTCTATTAAAATTATAGTTTTAATTAGAGATAATGGGATGGTGAGATTTGATTCTATATCATATCATAAAATTATCTCAATTTATGTATAATTTATATTATTATCTGATATAGATTTCCATGTGCTGATAAGACTGGTTCTCGGTGTATTCTTTGGGATAGTCCTTTGGATGCTTTATTAATGATTGCTATCTTTGTTCCTTTGGCCACCTCCAGTTGTCGCTCTCTGGTTTCCTAACATTGTTGTTTACCTTGGAACTGGAAGGCCCACACTCGTAAGATTAAAGTGTCTGCATTATCTGAATTATTCCAGCAAATTTAAAAGTATAAATTCTGTCAGCTTTACAGCACTTGTGTAGGCCATTGCCACACGCAGGAATTAATAAACCCAATTTTTGAAGTGCCTAGTTTTAAAATTTAACTGATTAGTTGGTGGCCATAATGGCCTGAAAAAATAGATCAGATGAAGGGTGGTGAGCCCAGAAATCTAAATAACGAGAAACAGAAACTTGCGCGTAGAAAGTGAGCGTAGCCATAGTAAAGAGACGTGGTTCATGATTTAATGGAGTGATAGGTATTGGTATATGGTACTTCGAATAATGGCACTCTCAAGCTCTTCGAGGAAAGCGATATGCTAAAAACACATGGTATGGCAATGAGGTTCAAGCATCTATCAGAAGTAAAAAGGAAGCATGTAAGATAGTGGACCAGTAGACAAAAAGATACAACGTAAAGGACATGGGAAGGAAGCAGTGTATATAAATTAACCAACAACATATGTTCATTAAAAAAAAATTAAACGACTGAAAAAGTGAAGTAATTATTAGACTTGCAATACCGAGTGATTTTAAATAATTAAGGATAGATATGTTATAATTAGATAAGTATCTACAACAAACAAATTACATAGATGATTTAAGAGATATATTTATAAATTAATGGGAAATGTTGAAGTCCAAAAGGAGGTCTAGTCACGCTAGACCAAAATAGTGGTTCAAAATGATCATAACTTTTGATCCGATTATTGAATCACGTTCAAATTTTTACAGGTGTTTTTGAAGCCTATTTTTTTTTAATTCTGAAAATCTTGTCCCGAGACCCCGGATTTTATAATTTTTATGATTTTTATTGTTATTTTCAGATTTCATACTTCTTTTCTTTATAATTTTTAATTTTTATTTTGTTTTTTATTTGAGGTAGGTTTTCTGGTATATTTAAAACTTTATAAATATTCTAAAAGAGGACTTGAGAATTGTTATTTTAGAAAAAACAAAACATGTGAATTTAAAATTCACATCTGCACCCTTTCACTCATTAAAATTTTTGTCTTCGTTCGTTATTTTTACTTTCCATCTGCATCAAAAAGACTAGAGGAATAAGACGACAGAATCCAAGAAACCAGATAGCAGCAAGCATAGATTTGGATTTTGGGACCACAACCAAGTAAATTAGCTGCCTGAGATCAAGACAAGACGCGAAACGAGAAGGAAAGAGCAGAGAAAGTTCAGTCAATTTTTATGTTGGTGAAATTTGGTTAAGCAAAACTTCAGGTTTGGGGTGAAAGGATGCTTTGCATGATACCATTCTGCAACAATATAACGAAAAATACGAAAAGAGAGCAAAGTTATCGACAGATGTTGTAAGGATTTACATCCATTAAAACATCTCACAGAAACTCGAACTAATTCGCAAATCACATTTATTTCAGAATTAGGAATGAAATGATACATCAGTGTCACAATTAGGGAGAGCTTGTAGAAATTCCTTAAGAGTACAAAAGATCACAAAAATCTTATTGTATATGCACAGATATATCTACAATCCCTGTAATCTGTACGTATATTACAAGCAGGCACCATGCCCTTATGTTACATCTATGTCTGTGACTGTAAGGGTGTTGGGTTTCTTCTATTCAAACCAAGAGAAGAGCACGGGGCTTGAATGAATAGCAAACCAATATCACTGAGCTTGTTTTCTTCTGCTTTATGTTATCCAAAACTCCATCAATCCTTCTCTTGGCAGGATTGATGAAACTCCCTCGTAAAGCTAGAAGGATTCTCTTAAACCACAAAATCATGTAACCGATGGGAATTGGCAATCCTGTCTTGTTGCTTTCCTGTATCCATACAGTGATAATCCACCTCATTATGCCCCACCGAGGAAGCTGATATAGTGTTACCTCTCATATGGGCCCCATCAAACGTGGGAAATGAATCACTGTCGTTACTTTGCAATCCCAATGCAAGAGACATCTGGCTGCCTACTGCAAATCCATTCAAGTGTGATACATCATATGTAGCAGCAGCAGACATAAGATTTCCATCACCATTTTGGCCACACGGAATATTCCCATGTGGACAGAAGTTATGGTCATCATCTATATTCAACCTTCGGTCCCGTGGAAATTTCATAATATCAGATTCTGCCACATTGGGTCCCTGAGAACCATTCTCAAGGACTGTTTTCGCCATAGGTTCTTTCATTTCTAATTCAAGAATATGACTAGATTTTATGTCATGGGCTTGCCCTGGCTGGGAAATATCAGCAGCTGTAGATGTCACACTCTCATACAACTCACGTAGCCTATTCTCAGATGTCAAGTGATTGCCTGATTTATCTCCATGGGCTTTGGTTGTTTCGTCCAAAGAAGATTTGGAGTTTGTCTCTGAATCACCAAATTCTTCTTTGTACATGTCCTCGACCATGGGCTTCCAAAGACGCACCCGCGCATTTATAAACCAGTTCGCGACCTGATTTGCATAGGAAATTGATCGTTCCATAAGATAAGATAAGAGAAAGAAGGGTTCATATCAGAGTGGGTTAAAGAATGGCCACTCTCACAAAGAGACCCTCCACTAAAGTTTCCTAAAAAGAAAATATTTTGAAGCACTTGAAATTTATATTTACAGAAGTTTAATCTGCTAGATAACAGGATCTCTACCTGGCTTCTGGTCAAGCCTGCCTGCCTTGCTAACATGATTTTCTCTGAATCACTCGGGTAGCTGGTGAAACAAACAAATTCAGAAAGAATTAATGAGATATCCTTTTTCAAAATGAACAAATATTATTTGGAAAGCAAGTATCCAGTAACATACGGATGAAGGAAATGCTCAAAGAGCCAAGCTCGAAGGACTGAAACAGAGCTCTCAGGGAGCCCCCTTTGAGGCCTCCAAGCATGTCGCATCACACCAAGCTGCTGGAGAGCCCTCTGTTGTCTGGTCTGATGATCTACATAACGGAGACGTGGTATACCTCCCTGACCATTTGGTGAAGTACCTTGCTCCCCAAGCCTTTTCATGATAACTTCTATTTGGCCACTGATTGCATCGCGCAAACAGCGAAAGTGACGAGAAATTGTTTGGAGGGCGAGTGCTGTATATGATTTAGCTGCCCCATGACCAGCCACCGTGTCAAAATATAACACCACAATTTGCATTTGATGGTAATACTGTTTGTATTTTCTGTCTACCTACAGAAACGTACAAGAAACCTTTCAACAAAGGTCATAAACCTTAGTAAAGTAAAAGTTCATAGAGACAACAGCTCCGTCCATATGATGGCTGAGGATATAGAAAGCCATAAAGCGTAAACACAAATCATTCACAAAACAAAGGAATCAAGGAGGAGCTATTATGAACTTGATGTAATTTATCTTGCAATCCTTCATTTTCCCTCTCGTATCTCCAGCTGAACCATACCAGCTACCAAACCAGTTACATGAAACACCGTATCTTTTCCTTAGAAACTTCTCTCACATGCTACCATTTCTGATCTAAAATATTTAATGAAGCTCAACATAAAAAGGATTTCTTCCCTCAAGAGCATGTACGGCTCCAAAACATTTTTAATGAAAATGCTAATTTCGGTTATATATTTTGTCAGTTTTGATAATAATCCAGGGATTCCATTACAAAATCATGCAAGCATTGGATAAAAATGAATGTAGCATAGAATCAGCACAAGTATGGACGAATTGAACCAACCTCTTCCAGCATGGACAGAAGCTTAGTCTTTTTGTCAAGTAAGTCCTGCCGTTCTACAGGCGATAGCTCAGGAGTGGAGTCGGCAGTAGACTCAGCAGGATCCGGTGGCTTCACATTTGATGAGGGAAGCATAGAACAGCTACTCGGCCTCCTATCACTCTCCTTGAAGTCATCGGAACATTTGTTGGATTGAGGCTGCAGCTTCAAAGCCTTTTTTACATTAACCACCTCATCGAGCAAGTGTTGCACTGACTTGAGGTATCTGGAGTTCAAGAGTGTGTTAGCATAACCAGACAATCCATACATATTCATTTCAGCATGCATATCTCTGAGGCCAACTATGTACTGAGGATTGTGTGAAGACTCTGTTTTGATAGGGTTATGGCTGCTTCCGGCAAATCCAGGCAATCCTTCAAATTCTCTCAACTCCTTGCTTTGATTGCTTTCATCACCTTCACAGGGTAAAGTCCACTTCTCTGGCACAAGCAGATGTGAACTCAGAGATGAAGGGAAATTTTGGTTTAGATACTGATACTGAAGTGAAGACATAGAAACTGCAGATTGCACCTGCATGCCAAGCCTCAGTGGTAATCCTTGAGACTGGAAATTCTGCTCACAGTCTGGAATGCCAAGGTGCATCCTTGGCGGAACAGCCTGGGAATCTCCACTAACAGAGTCACCAACCAGGTTACCTGCTGTATTCAACTGCCCACCAACAGATTGTAAATTCATCGTGTCACTTGTAGGTGGAATGAATACTATCTCATTTCTAGCTCCACTAGATGAGAATTCAGCACCATTTTGAGAAGACAAGGAACCCCCATACAATATGTCCGAGTATGACCCAGCAGCTGGAGTGTGGTTCGTATAACTTTTCATGCTACTAAGATCGGAAGGCAGATCAGAATAAGAAGCAAGTTTCTGGTCCCCTGTAAGCAAAGCTTGCAAATTGTTATTCTGACTTCTTGAAGTTGGGTAATAGGTAGCCATCAAATTTTTCTCTGTCTCTCAACCTCAGATGGAGAGCATCACCCCCAATGTCCTTCCATCAATCGAATGACGCACAAGGGAACAGCAAACAGTCGGTGATTGCCCCACGAAATGTAGATGAGCTAGCAAATTCCAACAGCTAAAGAGAAAAGAATTGATAAAGCCATCAAGATATGTTTCAGATTCTCAGACTATACAACAACTTCAAGAGCTTGATTTTTCAGACTCGCTTTCAACTAATTCAAATAAAATAAACAGAAATTATTCATAGCACACAGTGCACAGCCATGCATCCTTATTCACTTAGAAAACCATATTTATTATCTCTGCTATCATTACGATTTCGAGGACTATTTCGAGGTTTATGCAAGATCAAAGTCATGTTCAAAGGTAAAAAATCACATAAAAGTAATATTGCTATCAATATCTTGATATCTTAGAATAGCCCACATCAAGTTAGAACACCAACAAGCAACAACCACAGTGATTGACACATCCCAATAATCAAACACCCCGGTCCTTGTGACCATCATCAGCATCATCGTGAAAGCAAAAGAACGGTGTAATCACAAGAAAAATCAAAAGTCAATCACGACACACATAATATAGAGAACCCCAAATTAAACACCATCTTTTTTTTTCTATAAATTACAAAAAGATGCTTAATAATACCAAAATTAAAGAGCAAAACTTTCATGACCGTGTTATCTATTAGCTTCCCTTGATCATCATCACCAGTTAATTACAATCAATTCACAAACACCGTCAACTATCCAAAAAACACCTACCACGGACAAACACTGCATCAATAACACCACTAACAACTCAAAAGGCAAAGAAAGTGCAAAAGGGTCCAGCAAAAAACCTGATAACTCTCAAAATGATGCTCCTTTGGCGGGGAACAGAGAGAGCTCAATAAACACAAGAAACCAATTCCAAGAGAAATTATTCTAAGAAAGAAGAAACCTCCTTATGATTGGTGCAATAACACCAACCCAATTAAATTGCTTGTATTATATATAATAACTGGAATCCAGCAGTTATAGTGTTGTTTTTTAAACATGGACACCAACTACTATTAATATTTTATTTCAACAAGAAACTGAAATGTTTAAGAATATATGTCTGTCATATCGTTCTAAGTTTTTCACGTGTAAAACAAAGAGAAAAAAAACATTTATCTAAACAATGTCTGCAAAACAAGCTAGAAAGTTCTTCAACAAGATAATCAATGGTTAAGGTGGTTGTTTGTGTTTCATTGCTTAAGAGAGTTTCAAGCCATAACCACCAGTTGGTAGACCTAAAATCATAGAGCTGTGGAGCTGTGGAGCGTCTTAAACGTTTTATTTTTTATTTTTTATTTTTTATTTTTTATTTTCATATTGATATTTCCTGTTTAGCTTTTTTCTATACCGAGAAATGATAAAAATGAAACCTAACTTAAGAGCAAAGTCTTTTCTTTATTTGTTTTGTTTTTTAACAGAACCCGTTGACCTCCTGAACCAAACACGGCAACACCTCAAGAATGTCTAAAATATATTCTCTCTCTTTTTTTTTAATTTTAAGAGAGAGAAAATAAAATAAAAAAGGGTAGCTTGTTTGTGTTATCTGTGGTTTGAGTAGCAGGGTGGGTGAAAGTGACAATTTGTCAAGCTTACACGTGTCTGCTTTTACACGCCAGTGGCGGCTAACGGCTATTGCAAAAATACACGCCACTGCTGTACCTGGTTTTCTTTCTTTCTTCTCTTGGAATACTTTTTTTTTTTTTTTTTTGCTTTGCTT
>Ga0307511_10008425_pt1 | contig 10316 bp, 8 predicted proteins | sample 13_EM_MG_FD_200266 | JGI IMG/M metagenome (GOLD analysis project Ga0307511, IMG submission 200266) | Populus trichocarpa ectomycorrhiza microbial communities from riparian zone in the Pacific Northwest, United States - 13_EM | ecosystem: Host-associated > Plants > Roots > Unclassified | place... | reverse complement strand
TTTCTTCTTGATATTATTATTATCAACCTCAAGCTCCTTAATGTTTTCTTCATGAGCAATTAAGAATTTAATGAACTTATCAAAATCAAGAGTCTTTGGATTATAGCCTACTCAATGGCCATAACCTTGGGTTTCCAAACTCAAATTAAAAATCTCAAAACTTTACCAACCATTTCCTCATTGGTGATTTTTCTCTAGTCTAACTAGTTCACTAATAAATATAATGAATCTGGTGTGCATTTCTCGAATGCTCTCATTAAGCTTCGTTTTAAAGAGTTTATACTCTCTAGTAAGACTTATCAATCTAGAGTCTTTGACTTGTACCATGATGGGTGGGGTAACTTCCAAAAGTCTCTAACATGGTGGGGTAACTTCCAAGAGTCTCTAAATTTCAGAAATCATTTTACAATTTTTCACTCTAGTAAACTATACATGATCAAGAGCACACAAAAATGCATTCATTGCCTTAGCGTTATAACTATGCATTTTCTTTTGTTTGTCATCTCATTCACTTACAGATTTAGGAACCACTTATCCATCCAAATTTATCATTGTCATTTGAGTATATCCATTATCAACAATAACCCACAATTCAATATCAATAAACTAAAGAAAAGTTTGCATCCTAACTTTTTAATAGGCACCATTCTTTCCTTCAAAAAATGGTGCTCCAGTTAAGCATTGATCCTCTTGTGTCATGATCTTTTTTCATAGGTGATTAAACCTTAAACAAGGAGTCCAAGCTCTAATACCAATTAAAAGACTTAAAAAGCCTACGTGAGGTGAATTAGGGCTTTATAAAAAATTCTAGCACTTTAAAGATTAATCTCCAATTAAGCCAAGATAGCCAAAATTAATCTTAAGCTCTTTAACAATGCTAAAATCAACAGTTAATAACAAGATACGCAAATTAAAAAGATAAAGAGAGAGGAAGACACTCTAGTTTTTCATAGTGGTTTGGATAATCGCCTACTCCTCTCTTTGAATCTTTGTTCAAGTATTCACTATCACACATAATTTTTTTAACGGGTGAGACCAAACCGATTGCACAATCTTTTTTCAGACTAAAGATTAAACTTAGTCCTTTTGCGGGCTAAGGATGGAACCTATCACAATGTTTTTATAGAATCAAGATTGAAACCTTTTCTTTTATGAGTTAAGGATCAAACATATCACAATTTTTTTCAAAGAAAAGATTAAACCTATCACTCAATGGCTCTCAACCAAAGTTACCCGAGTGGTTTCAAATGTCACTTACACTTTCATATTGGTTCATCTCTCACAAAAGAATAATCACACTTTAACCAAGAGAAGATTACCACGATTAAATCCAAGTCTTTATGGGAATGTAATCTAACTCACAAAGGTGAAAGATTGATTTGATGCAATAAAGGTTTAAAGCTTTATCAAGAGAATAATCGAAGCTTTTAAAATGATAAATATCAAAGAATCAAGTATAGTATGTAAGATTGTAAAAGAATAGAAGTGAGAGTTATAGAGTTGGGAGAGATCTTACATGAAAATCAATAGGATATTTATTGAAAAATATCAAAACTAGTTGTTATACCCAAACAAAAAATAAGTGAAGAAATTTTGCTCTCCTAAAGTGTTTTTCAAGGTGTTAGAAACAATTATATTGATGATTTTGAGAGAGAAAAAAGTTGTTGCAAGAACAAGAAGAAAAATAAGCACAATTTTTTTTTAATTACAAGTTCGTTATCTTAGCTAATAATAAATAAGTGATGTAAAAAACCAATGTAATAAGATTTTTACTTCCAAGTAGACAATAAAATATTTTTATAGCGCGAGAGCACTAATGAGTACCATGCTCTTCATTTAAGTAAAAACATCAAAATATATAATGAAATAATATTTTATGATATATTTTTCACCGTGTAATATTTTGTGCACCAAAAACACTTTTTAATGGAAACACAACAATAAAATATTTTAGGATGATAAAAATCATTTTGTGATGCCAAATTATATTTCATAAATACTTGATTACATAGTAAAGATCTTAAACATCTTCAAGTCCGGTTTGCATCCAAGAAGTTCAAAGTTTTAATTTGACATCAAATAATTTCTACAACAATAATACTTTGACACGAAACATTAAATACAAAGATATTGTTATCTTGAAAACAAATAATTCAGTATCAAGAAGCTATAATATTGTAGAGTTTTTGTGCAAACCACAATGACAAATGGTTCCCCATCTCTTCTAGTTACTCCAACAACATCATAATTTTCTCAAGGGTGCATGATGAGGATCTACGCTTGGTTCCTGAAATTGGGAACAAAACAATGGATCATACTGATCTCGCTAGCCTGTGAGATTTTGTGTCCTGAAAAAAATCTGAAAACTGAAAAAGTCGTCTGGTCACTCATTCTCAATCTCATTTCACCAAGAACTTAATGATTAAACCAAGTTGAATACATAATTATGTATCACAAAGACTAATCAAATAAATCTGGTTTTTTCCTTACTATTTCTCACTTTTTCACCCTTTCACAGTTCTTGCTGTGTTCCTTTTCGTTTCTTCAAGTGTTAATTATTGGGGTTGGTGAGTTAAAGAAGTTCGAAACTAATTGCTTGTAAGATGCCATGCGGGTTTTCAACTAATTATTCATTACTAATACATTAATTGGCAGACAACCTCTTCTCATCTGCTATATTCCTTTTTGTTTTTTCGCCTGTCCATGAATGTACCCAGGTGTTCTTCCATTTAAAAACAAAATAATAATAATTGCAATATCAAGAAGCCAGATAACATTTTCTATGGCTATAGAAAATGTCGTTTACAATCTTAGATGCTTGGATCAATATAAAAGTCTGGTGCTCATGCCACTTGGAAATTAGTTCAGTAGTGTCGTAAAGATTGTTTTTCAAAGTAATTTTTGCTCGGAAATGCATCAAAATAATATTTTTTTATCTTTTAAAATTAATCTTTTACATCAGCGCATCAGAACGATTCAAATATACTATAAAAATTAATTTAAAAAAATTAAAAAATTTTAAAAATATAATTTGACCGTACTTTCAAACACACCGTAGGTATCAAATATCTTAACTTGGTTTTTACAGAATCTGAACAGCCTCATATATATAATATGGAAAAGTCATGCTTTTGTATCTTCCTATATTTTATGCTTTGATTGTGTGGGTGGCATCGAACTCCTCCTTTTCAAGAAATGAAAAGGGTAGGAAATAAGGGATATAAGTTCTGTAGGGCCCTATTGTCAATACCATGGCATTTATGAGATATATTCAAACTAGGCCTCATTTGACTCCCTCCCTCCCACCAAGCAACATACAGGCTGTTTTTAGGGTTCTTGTTAGTGGATGGTTTTTGTTTCTTTCAAGTGAACCTATGACACAAAACCAAGAGGGTAAGGTAAATAAGAAAATGAAAAGGAAGTAAAAACCAGGAGAGAGTTCTCTCAGTTAAATGAACCGTCCAGCTTGAGCTACAGTATTCACATATGCCTTGGACGACAATAATCTTGTTGCCAAGATCTTGTTAAACAAGGGTGTTTGCATTTAAGGTCCCATAACCAAGTGGGGGTTGATCACAGATCTAAGATAAATCCAAGAGTTAGACCACTAGGATGAAGGTGATGGAGATTGATTTTTCCAAGAATTCTCTGTTGACCTGTAAAGTGATAGCAAGATGATCTTGTAATCATCATCTACTTGGTGTGGCCTTTACTACCGAATAAAGCATCTGCTTTTTGAAGAATCAGCACCAGCTTCAATGCAACTTTGCTTCTTCACCTTGGCCTTTTCTCTCCTCGCTTTTTGCATCGTCTTGGAAGTTAACAAGTAGTAATATATGCAGTGCGCCCCCCGATATCGATAAGAGAAAGCATTCTTCTTACTGTTTTTGCTGCAATATCCTCTTCTGTCCAAGTCTATTTTCATTGGATTCGCCTACCCTATACTTCCTTCTTTCATACTATAAGCCTTTCGTACGCCCTGCATGCAGTGGCTCTGTCGTTATCATGGGGTCCGATAGACTTTAAAGAGAAAGCAGAGTAGCTGCCCTGTCACCGTACTCAAACTTGTGTGATTCAAATCACCGTCCTTGACCGACCTTCTTTCATTTGATAAATGATAGGATATGAAAGAGTCAGCAGTCAAAAAACACAGGCATGGAGCAAATGGGAATGGCACAGGATAGACTTTGAATACCGTGGATTTTGCATATATTGCACATTTGCACTTGCAGAGAGTGAATAAATAGTGTTTTAGCTAGCTGAAAAGCTTTTTTACGCGTGTCATGGTAATTCTAGCTCCGTCTTATTGTCTTTAATTTGGTTCCAGACCCGAACCCAAATGCATGACCTACCCAGATTTGGATGCACGGCATTCAGAGATGGGCGACGATACACAGCCTCTATTCAGACCCTTAAGAACCATTGCAGTTGATCGCCAGCGACTCATTCCAGTTTAACTTGATCACATGAAATCGGCAATCAATCCTCAGATGAAATATGTGAAAAATCTAGGAAACAGCTTATTTCAATGGCCATGAGCCAGGTACATGCAATCAGTGCTCCAGTGTCTATAAAAAGCAATTACAGAACAGAGAAGAAGAAACTAGAGGTAATAAAAATTGATTCATTGCTACTTCCAAGTCCCACTTCATCCGTAGGATTTTTACAAAGAAAACAAATTCAATTGAATGATTTCAAGTCATTCTATGAAAGATGAGACTATCTTATACTGCTATATAGCGTGTGATAAGATTCACAACAAAGGAACAATGACAGCATGAAATTTCTTATCCCACAAAGACCTATCGAGAACACATTTGAGCAGGACCAGCTCATTATTAATGCTGATTGAATTACACGGATGGAAAATATTTGTTTAGATTAAAGGGCAGGGAATAGAATTCCTCGCTCCTTGTATCACCCTTGAATGATTTGAATTTGGCCCACCAGTGCTTACCCCTGTCTTTCCTTATTGAACTATCTTTTTTATGTATCGTGTTGTCCAGGAAATAGGCCACGCAGCCCGCCACAAATGCTTCTGATGAGAAAGGAACGTTTATAATATCGTTGAACTGCCAATTAAGAAGAAGAAAAACACAAAATGCTTATCAGCCACTGGCAAGGTTTTCACAAAAGCTAGACAGATCAGGGGTTGAAAATTTTCATTCATACCCATCTTCCACTTGTGTTGACTGGACCAAAGCCCTTAATTGCAGTGTACTCATTAAAGTACTGTGGCACTGATAACCCCATGAAAATAGAGAAGCCTAGTATGAACTTTGTTCGGAAGCTGTTGAGATTACAGAACTGAAGAAAGCTAAGACCACCAGCACCTGGAAATCCATTGTAAAAAGGACAAATCATTTTACAAAACCAATGACTATATATCAGAGATTCACATCTGCTTGTGAATCAAAATATCAAGATATACATACCCACGTAGGCAAAGAAAAGGCAATATAAACCGGCAATAATGGGTGATGGAATTGAAGCAAAGACTGCCCCAAATTTTCCTACACATTAATGCGAAGTCGAACGATGTAAGTTACGAATGGTATACCAACCAAAATGAATCATACATCAATACAAAAGGCATTCAACAAACTCATATATTGACTTACCAAGAACAGAGAAGAAAATCATGAATCCTGCAGATATCTGGACAACCCTTCGGCTGCCAACTCGTGTTAAGGCCAAGAGACCAGCATTCTCTCTGCACAGGTAAAGCTCAAGTCAATTTTGAAGTAACTTTATCTAAATTGATAAAAGCTCAGGCACTCGAAAGGCTTTCCTAGTGAATCTTACACGGATACAGAAGATCCATTTCCAGTTCCAAACAGCCCAGAAAGCAAAATGGCGACTCCCTGATGTAGAAATAAAATGTTAATAACAAATGTGATAAACTCAATATCCATCAGAATTATAACTTGCCAATGTGAAGATCAATTGTGTGCAGAAAAGACATTATGCTTTTGAATGACAATTGGCTCGTGTGCAAATCAAAGTTACAGGAATTTGCTTGTCCAACTCCCAGGAAGGACAATGAAATTCTGGTTTCACAGACAGAACAACTATCGTTGTTCTTTATGCTACAAAAATATAGTAATCACCAGAATATACAGCTAAAAGTTCCATATATAAATATCCTTTTCTTGTTCTTATTTAGGATAGATTTGCTAGGGAGGGTAAAGGGGGTGAAAATTACCCTAGGGGCTTTTACTTTCTTGGGTTTGGAAGAGTAGAGAGAATTGTTAAAGGGGTTACCAATTAACACATTTTGGGGATTTAATTGTTAATCTTCAAGAGGGAGAGGTAAAAGCTTAAAAGCTTTTCAAGGGGGGAAGACGTCTCTTATATTTTATCCTTCTTGAAGCTAGCACCCATTACCTGTCTTTTCCATACACTTTGCATTACAGACCCCCCCGATATATATTTCTTTGAAATTATTTATATTTCAAATTTTGATTTAACTCTTATTGGGCCAGCTGACACTCATAATTTTACAAGACTCTTATCAAGCACTCATAAAACAACACAACCTAACACTCTTTACACCCTTAAAACTTGATGTGTTAATATTTCACCTCCATTCTTTCCATCCTGCACACAACACAATTTTAGTGCATGTGCCCACGACTGCACATAACAGTGGCTAGGTATAACACTTTTCAAACAAATCTTTGAAATGAAAAGGTCTGTCTTGCTGTCACTAAAGGAATCATAGGTTGGGAGGGACATGGGGGGCTTTTGATCATTCAACAGCTTGAAAATGAAAAGTTATCTACTTTACGGATCAAATAAAATGTTCAGCTACACAACAGTAAGTCTATACACTGGAGTGCATATTTGATGCATGCTGCAGCAAAGCATGAAAAAGACATTCACACAATATCATAGACAAAAAAAATCATTCAAAACTAAAAAACTTAAAATATGCAGTTTCAATTACAAAGAAACCAATTCTTTTTATTACCTGCCAGCCAACACCACGGCTAAGAACAGAAGGTGGCATAGGAGTTGCACTTGCATACCTTGATACAGCAATAAATGCGCCAGTGGACTGTTTATTCATGAAAAGTAATTCAGTGAACTTACAAGATTAAATAACATAGTCAACATGTATAATCCACAGAATGAATGTTTGAACTGCATCACATGTGCAAAAAAGAAAAACCAGAAAAGAACAAAATCAATTAAAAACAACGTTGAAATTATGAAAATTGTAGTTTCCAAAAAGAACTTCTATCAATCTCTGGAAACTATTATTTGTCAGCTCATCCACATTACAACAATCAAATGATTTATTATTGTATTGGTACCACTAGTATATGGGATAGGCATTTACAATGACTTATCATTAAAATAGAATATCAATGAATGGAAAAATAATATCAGCAAACTAACAACAGTTGTGATGTTATTGTGTGATGCACTTTGATTCTTAGTTTAGGGCAATAGCATAGGACGTGCATGAGGGAGAAGTGAATATATGAATGGAAGAATGCAAACCTCTACAAGAGCAACAAAGGAAGCCATCATCATGGCAAAAGCTTCACCAGCATCAAATGAAGGTGCTCCCCATTGAAAGGGATATGGAACTCTTATCCTGCAAACCCATAATTCCATTAAGGAACACTTGATGCCATCCCATAATGCCAAGTCATGAAAAAGTACATTAAACTACATTAAAGCAAAATTAAGCTTTAATCAAACTCTTCATCCACTAATACCAATTAGAACCCAAATTACCCAGCTGATTCAATGAAATGTGCAAGGAATGAATACGGTTAAGACGAAATTTGTCATATTTATTTAAATCCGAATCAGATAATTGCATCACAAGCACTTCCTAATTGGACTATGACTACTAGTTCATCTAAGCAGTCTCCAACTATGGACCATCTAACTCTTGCCTTTCAAAATCAGCTTGTCCATGTTCAGACATAGCAACCAAGCTCATCAACAGAGGAAATGAGTAAAAAGAGCATTTAATTCACACTTTGATTTTCTCCTTGGATAAAATGAATAGGTAAAGTCCACTGTGTTCAACCTCTTCCTATACTGGTTTTACTCTTTATGCAGCAGAGTACCTCAATTAACAAACCGACAGGGATTTACAATCAATAGAAAGGACCATTGTAAAGGGATTACCAGGTAATCATGAGCCATGCCTATAGGTAGAAAGAAAAAATAATGACAAGTAAAGATCCACCTATAGCACCACTGGATATGGTCCAGCAGTGCAAGACATGGTTGATTTCCTAGGTGGCTCAAGTTCGAATCATTCCCCTGTAAACCAGGAAAAAAAAAAAGATCCCCCATATAAAGGATAAGCCAAGATGTAAATGCTAAATCATGCATCTGTTTTAAGATGCAGTGACTAACCATGGAGAACCATCTATAAGTCCAGCACGGTCAGTACGGCAAGTTACTTGTGTCCTTGGTGGTGCATCATTATAAGCACCACCCACTGTGAGCAGATGAGCATAAATCCATACAATCACCACCGCGAATATGACAGCAAAACGATCAAAGACATGTCTTCCTGACTTTATCAAATGGGGCATGTACTGCAAAACAAACAGTGACAATTAACTATTCATCCTAACAACAAATATTAGTAATAAAGTCATAATTAGTCAAAAGCAAGAGATGACAAAACACAGCGTGATCAAAATAGCTACAACTGGATCCATAACACAGCACAAATACCTGTGAAATAAATACTAAAATGATAAGCTCTGGAAGGCCAATCTCCACGCATTTGGCGACCTAAACATTTCAAAGTAAAACTTAATACCCACTGGTAACTAGTTTATACATCATATGCATGTGCATGAATATGTAGCAGACGGAAGCTTACCCCAGGAAACCCAAGCTCATACAGCCCAAAACCAACAAGGGCTACCAAAGGAACAGCTGACAGTGGACTTAAAAACCTGCAGGTAAAAAAAAAGAGCAACCTTGTAACTTTGTCCACTATGATGCAGAAGACCCTGCCAAAGTGAACATTACATATGGCATAGAGATGCAAATGAGCTACAGGATAAGCCAGAGCTTTCCATTGATCAGAAGTTCTGTTGATTCGCAATACATAGATGTTGATTCTATATGTTAACCAATCATTATATCTTCTTAGCATTAAATGCACACAGGGTGCAAGCACTGCTAAAATTTAAGCATCAATTCTGGTTCTGAACTAACCTGGTGACATTACGCCAAAGGCCACTGAAGCCTAGAACAATCTGGAGAGTTGAAGCAACAATGAGAGCACCTTGTGTTGCACGCATAATCCTCTTAAATTTCTGTGTAGGCATTAAAAGTCGTCATGAAGTGACTAACAGGACATTCATCAGTAACAGTAAAGCGGTGGGAGGGTCAGGTTAAAGTATATAATACACCCCTGCCCAGTCTATTTCGGACGTGAACCATTGAAATAGTGCAGCAAAAAATTTAACTGGGAATTAATACTAGCTCTTCTATATCATTAATAGAAAGGTGCCACTTGACATTCCAAACCACGACAACTTTATACAGCAGAAAATGGCAAGAAATAAAACCTCAACAGGATCTGGTTCATCACTAAATCGACCAGCAAGGATAATTGAAATTGTGGTTGGGACAAAGGTGTAAGAGCCTCCAATAACAGCAGGCAAACGAGTGCCAAACAAACTCTGGAGCAACGTGTTCAGACCAGCAACAAAGAGAAGTGTCTGGATCACCTCCGCCTTCTCTTTCTACAAAAACAACAATACGACCACCATACTCAGTTAAAGATAAACACGAAATATCTGCATAATGATTTTCCCCCCTGGCCTTACATTTCCTCCTCCCATCTGGGGAACGAGAGCAGAAGGGATGAGAACAGTAGTTCCAAGCATCACAAGGTAATGTTGGAAACCAAGTAGGATAGCTTCCGCTGCAACACACAATCTTGAAATAATCAAATGGAGGCAAACCCATTTCAGCGATGTATAAAAATAAGCAAACACAAAAATACTTGGTCCATTTTCAAACACTGTTACAAAAAAAAAGATCACTGACAAAAAACAGAAAAAAAAATACCAAATCTAATTTTTTTGGAAAAAAAAAGACAGATTTCCTTAAAATAGAAATTGCAAAAAATAAAATGAACAGATAATATATATATATATATATAATCAAAAAAGTAGTTGGGTTTTTTTCTTCCTTTTTTTTTTTTTGAAAGGTGGGTTAGTGTATGCGGAATCTTGAAAGAAGAAAAGAGTAGGTTTATTTGGAGATTTTGAAAGAGTATATACCATAAAGAAAGCACAAAAAGCTACTTTGAAGTAAAA
>Ga0307511_10008424_pt1 | contig 10316 bp, 11 predicted proteins | sample 13_EM_MG_FD_200266 | JGI IMG/M metagenome (GOLD analysis project Ga0307511, IMG submission 200266) | Populus trichocarpa ectomycorrhiza microbial communities from riparian zone in the Pacific Northwest, United States - 13_EM | ecosystem: Host-associated > Plants > Roots > Unclassified | place... | reverse complement strand
TGCTGATCTTGGCCACGTGGATAAAGCTGTTGAGATTTTTGAGGACATGAAGAGTTCTGGAATCAAGCCTGATAGTTGGACTTTCTCATCCATGATTACCATTTTCTCATGCTGTGGGAAAGTGTCGGAGGTAGAGAATACGTTGAATGAGATGTTCGAAGCAGGCTTTCAGCCTAATATTTTTATCTTGACATCACTTATCCAGTGCTATGGAAAAGCACAACTCATTGATGATGTTGTGAAGACATTTAACCGAATTTTTGAATTGGTTATAACTCCAGATGATCGGTTCTGTGGCTGTCTTCTGAATGTGATGACTCAAACACCAAATGAAGAGCTCAGCAAGCTTGTTATTTTTCCTCCTCCTCGTCTGTTTGTTCTTCTCTGTTTCTCTTCGTATTCTTTGTTCTCTCTCTCTTTCTGGTCTTTCGCCTCTCTCTCTTCTCTCTCGTTTTTTTTGTTTTCCTTCTCTCTGTTCTGTTATGTCTCTGTTCTTCTCCTCTCTTCTTTCTCTCTATCCGCCCCTTGTTTTTTTTCTCTTTTTCTCCCCTGTTTTTCAGTTCTCTCCTCTCTCTTTGTTTTCGTTCTCTTTTTTATCCTAAAATCCCCTCCTCCTGTTCTGTTCTCTTCTCTCTATATTTTCCCCCATTCTTTCTTTTTTTCCACCCCCTTACCCTCTCTCTCCCCTGGTATTTATAAGTGGAAAACAAGGGAGAGAGAGCTATTATCCCTATCTAGTCATGGCACAGGGGTAGGCGGCTGGGCGGCCACTAGACAGCCACTTTAGGGCCTCCCGAGAGGTTCGTCCCCTTTATTTTTTTGTCTGGTGATAGGCCACGGTTCAGAGTTTAGGCAAGTGGGGGTTATTATTGGGTTTGTTTTCAGGTTTTAGGAAAGAGAGGGAGAGGAGAAAAGCAAGGGAACAAATGCTTCTTCATCCCCTGCCTCGCGCGTCTAGGGGAAGAAGAAGGCTCACAGTGCTGTTCAAAACAACAATGTTTTGGCTCTTTTTTTTTTAACAGTGAATGAAACAGCGTCGTTTCATTTAAAAGAGAAAAGGCACTAAAACATTAATTTTTCAAATCAGTCCCTCTATTTGTGCGCTTTTTTTTCTGTTTGGATCTTGGTTTTAGATTTCTTCAATCAAGTTTCCAATTGGCCATCAAATTTCAATATTTATGCAATTAAGCCCCTGATTTGACCAAATCAACTCTAAAAAATTTTAATTTGACCCCAAAACTTTAATTTCTTCCAATCAAAGCCCAAATTGACTTCAAAATCATTTTTTCTTGCTATCAAACTCTTCATCAACTCAATTAAACCTTTAATAAATTTAATTGAGTCCTTAAACATTTGATTTTGGACATTTCTTCCTCAAATTGAATTTTCTTTATCAGTCGGGCTTTCATCAGTTAACAATATACTGTTAAATTTCATTCTTTGTATTTTTAAACCTCCTTAACCAATTTTTAGCCATTTTTTGGGTGCTTTGGCATTCTTTTCTCACTACTTATTATTTTTTGGTTTTTTCTTCTGAATATAATTTTTGATTTTTTTGTATTTTTTTTACACCCAAAAATAGGTTACAACATATAGTCTAAACTTTACTCATCAAAAGAAAACCATTGAAACCAAAAATCACCTGTTTTGTGGCTAGAATCGGTTTCAATCAAGACTTTTTCTTTCTACAACCTAAATCTAGGGGTGAGCAAAAAAACCGATAAACCGATTAAACCGAGAAAACCGAGAAAAAAATAATCGAAAAAAAAAACCGAATTAACCGATTAAAAAATCACAAAAAAATTCCAGTTCGGTTCGGTTTCGGTTTCGGTTTCTAAAGTCTGAAACAGATTGAACTGAACCGAACCAGTTCAACCAGCCAGCACTTAAAAAAAAGGTAAGTATAAATACAACATTTTCTAACCCTAAAATCACTTTTAGCCATCAGTCGCCCCTTCCCCTTCTCTGCATATCCCTCCCTCCCTTTAGCTCCCCCTTCTCTTTACTCTCCTTTGCTTTGATTTTTCTCCCCTCCCTTTACTCTTTGTAAACCTAAAGTTTCAGGCTTTATGGGGTGCATGCATGATGTGGGTAAGTGCCAAGTTGTGGATTTTTTTTCCTTTCATTCCCTCTTTTTTTTTTCCCTATTGTGTTTCTTATCTTTTGCTGGCTTGTGTGGCTGCTGGTTTGGACAATTTGTTCATACAAGTTTCAGCAAACAAACATGACATCTTTTCTTTATTATGCATAGCAGAAGCTTTGGATTTGGAGGCTCTTGTTGTAATTGTGGGCAGTCGGGGCACATAGCATCAAAATGCTCAAACAAGGAAGATTTTTAGTTGCCTTCTTCGACGTAGGAATTGGGGATTTTTTTGGGACTGTGAACAAGTTGGAATAATTGTGGTTTGAACCGGTTTGGAAGGGAAAAAAACCGAACCAAACCGAAACGAAATTAATTGGTTTGAACCGGTTTTCGGTTCGGTTCAGTTCAAAAAATTAAAAAAAAATCGGTTTGGTTGTTTATTTTGATTCAAAACCAAACTGAACCGGAAATGCTCAGCCCTACCTAAATCCTACCACTCTTCCTCTTCTCTTTTAAATCAAGAACCAAAAAATAAGAAAAATAAAGTTTGGAATCGAAATTGAATTTCATAAATTATCAGGAACTGAAAGCTTATAATCTACAATGTTGGAGGACTAAAGTGTACGTTTAGCCCTAGTTTAAGCAAAACCATCTTTTTTGCCGTGTTTTTCATTTTAGTCCCTTATTTTGTAATCTTTCTCTTCCTTAATAAAAGAGTTTTAATTGACCATCAATTTGGATCTATCATAGTGTAATAATAATAATAATAATAAAAGAGATTAAAAAAATTCATTATGGCAATCACAATGATTTATTTCTTGGTGAGCAGTGCCATGAGGAATATTCCTACGCCTTTTATTAGAATATTACTTAATAGCATTTGAATTTTTGGGCACCAAATGAAAAAAAGAAAAAGAAAAAAGAAGGGCAAACCTAAAACATGCCCCCAACTACTTAGGCAGTCTTGATTTTTCCCTGCACAAATTTTCAGTCAACTTTGTCGCCTAAGATTTAAAATTCTCAATCAAGCTTATATTAGATCATACCTTTTTTTCCTTGGAGGTAAGAAACGACATCGTTTTATTAGAAAATCAATATTTTTTATTAAAAAATTCTAATAAAAAAGATAAAATTAGGGTTTTCAAACTCTAAAGTTACAAACATAATCATAGAAAAATCTAGTAAGATTTGAATAATATTTTTTCTAATAAAAACTGAAACACCCCATGTATTTATATTTTGAACAATGAAGGTGATGCACAGACCATTGACATTTTTAAGATAATATTATCAAAATGATATCTTTCCTTAGATGTGATGGTCTGCACGTCAAATTGTCTCTAAGATGAAGTCAAATAAAATCATACTATAAATTGAGGATCATCACAGTACTAGTTCAAAACATCATTGTATATTGCACAATGGGAAACTGCATTGATGTTCTGTCATATTCATCTGCAGAGAGGAGCAAAGTTCTCATCCATAATGGAGGAGAAAAGGAGTTTAAATCCTCAACGCGGGTTAAGAAGATCACATCCGGCCGCTACGGTGGTTATATGTTGGTGCATAGTGCGCTACCTTATGTACCATTGCCGCCTGACACCAGGCTGGAACCTGGGGTAGTTTATTACCTTATGCCTTCCCTTGGTCAACCTTGTAGACTTGAGGTCTCGTCGAAATTGGCCGGACAAGAAACTTGTGCTAGCAGGAAAGTCAAGATTGTGGTGACTAGGCAGCAGTTGGAGTTGCTGCTGAGAAATTCGAAGCAGTTCAGGTCAAAAGGAATCGCTGTTCGATTCTCTGAAAGTTTTAAGGAAGGAGAACGAAAGTGGCGGCCATCTTTAGTTACCATTCCAGAAGTGCAGAAGTTTTAAATGGTGGGAGTTTCCCAACTCTTCATTTGCATTATAATTCAGTTTCCAAAAAAAGATGGAGCGATATAGAATACGGCTCTGCCCTAGCCTGGAAAGTATATGAAAGTATAGTAGATGATACATTGTAGGCTCTCAAGAAACTGGAGAGGTGTTTTTGGATTTTTTTTCTCCATGTATTGCACCCTCTGGTTTTGTTGTTTTAGAGCAGTCTGTGCTACATGCACATTGTGGTTGTAATCAATCAATAATAGATTTCTTAGATCTTCCTGTGTTTTTTGAACCAAACTAGGAAGATTACTACCTGTACTTGCTATCAGGGGTGTTAGCTCGGGTGGTAGGAGGCAGAGGTTTGGTTAGAGATACGAAGCTCAAGCCGTAGCACTCTCGATTGTAAAAAAAAAAGGAAAGAAAAAAGAGTGAAGATCAAGAAATTCTGTACATGTCAAACATGCTGTTTATGTATTGATTTATTTTGTTGAAGGCAGATACGATTATGCAAGTAACCAGTCTCTTAAGAAGGGCATAAAAGTGTCTTCCTTTGAAACTGCAGCAAGACTGGAATTCTAAGTCTTCTGTGATGAACATTTAGAATGTGCAAGAAGGGGGAGTGGAAAGGGAAGATGATGATTTATAACATTTGTTGCAGTTCTTCAGACAATCTCCGCTTTTTTATTTGGATCCAATTTCCTTGATTACAAATCCTCAGTATGTTTGCACACTTCAACTTTCCATATACACAAAACCAAAAGCATTCAGGTAATCTCAAGCAAAAGCATTCAGGTAATCTCAAGCAACAATGAACACAACTTTCAGCTCTATCCTAGGATGTTACATTTCAGAACTCCTCTGTCCATTGACTTAGAACTTTATTTCAACTAGCTAGAATCAGTAAAACAGTCCGTATTTCAGGTAGGTAGCCTTCAGCTATATCCAATCCAAGCAGTCTTCAAGATGCTCGGTTTCCCTGCGGTGATCCGAAGAGCTAAAAGGGTTATTATCATCACAATATCGAAAACACTATTTCCAAGTACAGTTACTAGCAGTAATAAATGATCGATAGAAATTGAAAAGATTAAGCCTAAAAATATATCATAGTTTTTTGGCAGGTTTTACCAACCTTTTTGAGTAGTTTATACTCCAAATCTTTTTGGTTTATTTGGTTTTGCTGATACAGCTTCTTTTTCTCTAGCAGCCGCTTCTCTCTTCACTTTCCTGGACTCTACTTCAATGGATTTTGTTAGGGCATCAACCTTCTTCATGAGCATCTGAAAATAATTTTCTGATACAGTCAACACCTAATAGAATATGGAATTATGGATTTAAGCCAGAGAGAGTTAGTTGCTATTACTTCACCTGAATTTCTTGATCTTTAGCATTCAAATTACTTTCTTTAGTCTCACAATATTTTCTTAGATTTATGACCTCTTTTTGAAGCCTATCATATAGGAATCCTGAAACAACATCCTCGCTCGAAGAAATGGTACCTCCCTTGTTTTGCAAATCTTCATTTCCACCAACTTTGTTCTTCGTTTCTGCTGAACTTGTTGTATCATTGTTCTTGTGTTTGTCGATATACGAATCTGTGTTTGTCTTCACTTCTGCATTTTCCTTTCCTCCGCTATCAACAACTTTACTTCTAGACACCCACATACCTTTCCTCAACAAGTTTTCTCCAGAACCACTCTTCTTCTTGAAGCAATCAGCTCGATTTTGGATTCCAGCAGCGTTGGCATTTTCAGTTTCAATATTTGGCTGCTGGAAAGGAGAACTTCTACTGATGGTGGAACCCCTTGGCTGTGATGCAGACCTCTTTCTAATTCCTCCATTGCTTGTTAAAAATCCTAGTATGTTACTGGTTTTTCCTGGTTTAGGGGATCCACAGGATGCATTAGGGTTCACAGAGAAACTCGATACATGCTGTAAGCCCTCTTCCAATGTCTTTAGCCTCAGCTTCAATTTTTCCTTTAGTGACAGAAACATTTCAATTAACAAACCAAGATACAAGACGACATTAACAAAATGGAAGAAATGTCAAAAATTTTACCTTCAGCTGTGCTTCTGCATTAGCTGTTCTCTCTGATATAGCTAGCTTATCTTTTAATCTTTGCATCTCCGCCTACAAATAAAGGGATGGAATTAGAAATAGTACACAAGCAAAATGAATTTAACTTTGTCAAGATTTCATTTTCCGCTGTCAGTGCCAGTGCAAATGTCTAATACATGCTCTACTCTTTCTTGGCGATCACTTGTGAAAACCAAAAACGAAACCAAGTTTCTGGTTATTGAAATACCTGCAGCATCCTTCTCTCTTCAAGCCATTGCTTGACAGGCATGACCTTGTCATTTTCATCCTTCCACTCGTTAGCCACCACAGTTGCAACTCGGTTTGCTGAAACTCTGGCTCTGGCTAGCTCCCTCTCCAGAATCCTCTTCTCCTCCTGAAAAGTTGAGCAAGTAAAGGGCAGATATCTAAATCAGTCGGGATATGGAGTTTAACAATCAAGGAAGAAACAACAATAATTCTGAACAAAATCACTTAGATGAACTCATATAAGAATGAAACATACATTTAGTTCAGAAATCTGTCTCCGATAGTCACGGATAGTATTGGCCGCAGCTCCAGCAGCTAGAATTGCCTCCTCAAGTTCATGAATGGTCTGGCTAAGCTTTTCAACCTCCAAAACTTTTTGGCGATTCGTCTTCTCTAGAATTCTGTTCTCCTCCTGCATGTGATATACTTCCAAATCCGCATCACGCAAAATCTACATAACATATGCAAACAATTAACCAAATATTTTACAGAATAGTACCTGGCAGATTTCAATCTGTCTCTTCAACTCATAGTTTTGGTTCTGAACCTCCTCGACTATTAAAGCCCTTTCTAGAGCACTTCGCAAGATTCCCTCTGCTTCAAGCAGAGCTGATTCTTTTGACTTGGTAAGACGCTCCATTGCCTTCTTATCCTCCTGCAGTACTGCAATCTGGAAATACCAAGAGGTAAGAAAACTACAATCCATGTAAGAAAATGTATGGCGTTCTCATACTCTATTGATTCTTTGAAAACAATCTCACTTCATTACCATACCTCATTTTTATACATTTTAATCTCTGCCTCAAGAGGAGCAATGACCGACTCAATAGGAGGAGAATCATCATCCTTCTGATTTGCATGGACCCTTCTAAGAGTTGCTTCCGCAGCATACTGTGCTGCTAATGCATCTTTCTTTTCATTTGTTATCTTCCTGATTTCAAGATTCTGCAATGAATCAGGTTTGAACAAAAGTCATTTTAGTCCCACAGATCATGATTCTTTACACCTAACTCTATGAAATTTCAGGAGGAACCTAGCATACCTTGCTCTCTACAAGATTTTCCATGACACCAAGTTTTTCTTCCAGTTTACCAACTCCATTCCTGAACTGGAAAAACCAGGAAACCTCAGAAGTGTCAGTTCTATTAAACTGAACAAAAAGAGTTTGAAACTTGTTATTTCTTGTCTGACAAGATTCCAATTAAACCTTTGATGGAAACATAATAGAAGATCATGTAATGGAATCATTACTTTCTACAAAACATTATCTAAATGGCATAAACTACAATCTCTGACACAGTACAATATAAAAGGCCATTTCATAACAGATGTATGTGCTTTAAATACCGCATGATAGAGATAAAATTTCCAGGCTATGTAGCCACAAAACTTGCTTACCTCTTCGATAGCCTTATCCTTCAAAGCTTCAGTTGCCCTCAAAGCCTTAATTTCTCCTTGTGCAGCCCCCAGCTCTCTTCCTTTCTCTGAAACAATGATGAAAAAAAAATCATCAGAAGACATTCTGATGCTTATTTTGGATCACAAGAAATGCTAGGAGACAAGAACAGAACAGTTAAAAGAGCAAAAAACAAGAAACCTCAATGGCACTAGAACTTTTACAGTAGCCTAGAATGATAAAAGTCAAAATGCAGGACTTCAATTTTGACATCAAATTACACTTAAATCTTATGATAATGTGCTGTCATTTTCCAAATTACATGCTCCTAATTATTTACACAGGTGAACAGCAATTACCTGTGGTGAGAATTATTACCATAGGCCATAAATTCAGAACCAAAAACCAAATCCCGTGTCATTTTTCACTTCATGTTTTCACAGAATTTCACGACCCCAAAAGAAAATTCAGCCTAACTTGAACTGATAAACTCAGAAGAACTAAACATGTGCATGTCAATGCATGTTTTCATGAACTTAGTTTACTTTAGGATAAGACATGGCAAACCTTTGAGAAGGTTCTGTAATCGGTTGAGCTCTAAGACAATAGGGTCAGGGTGAGAAAGGGAGAGATCTTCACTTCCTACTCCTCCAAGAACTTGTTCTTCATTACCATACCCCACCATCTTTTCCCTTTCTTATTACGACCTTAAAGTTTGAAACAAAATGAAAATGTTTAACAATAATAAAGCACACAAGCTCCAAGAACAACTACAAGATGAGGGTTTTTATTAGACAACATAAGAGGGTTTTGTTAGAGATAAACATAAGATACAGAAAAAAAGTATGTCACTCAAAAGAGTCCATCCCTTTAAGGAATTGACCGCAAAGAGAGGATTGGAGCTTCCCTTCGTGTGAAGCAAAATATGAAAACCACATTTTCCATCACAGGCCGGCCTAGTCGGCTTTCATTATCTCTTCATTCATATTTTGATTGTAACCGTTACTTTCTTTTATTTTCAAAATCCTAATTTTCCTTAACTAAATCATAATCCCATACAACATTATCTCCTTTATATATATATATATATATATATATCTTTGCATTAGTTGTTACGTCTGAAAACTAAATTGGTCCAATTTAAATAGAAAATCCATACATTACACGATGCATTCACGGGTTTTGATTAAATTATAAGCTAATATCTGAAGTAAGTATTATTTATTCTTTTTTCTCTAATATTTTAAGTAGAAAATCCATACATAATTCAAATATGAATCTCTGTAACGAGAGAAGCATCCACATTTCATTAGGGTTTTATATATATATATATATCAAAGGAGTAAAATTTTTTGCTCGAAGTAGGTTTGATTAGTGATGTTGAATCTAAGCTTTGAATTCCTAGAACTACATATCGGGATAACAGTTTTGAATCTTTATACCACCTAATCTTTGACAAGTACAGTTAAGATTGGTGATAGATATGTGTACAAATATTTAAGTAAGGGCATTGGTTGTTGGTGCCCTTTATTCACCATACTTCGAACCCAGAAACTGGCCAATATTAGTAGGAGAAGTGGAAACTAAAGCATGATTAATTTATTAAGCATATATGGTAGGTGTCCTTTATATATATATATATATATATAAAAGAGAAAAAAAAGGGTCCTGTAAGCTTGACCAACTCCGGCTCCTCACATTACCAAACCATCAATGGGGTTTTTCAAACATAACTTTTGGACCCTATCTTATAGCTTTATTAGGTGGAAGACACAGTCGATTAGCAACACCGATTGTAATAGGTTTTTGTGTTTGATATTGTGCTGGACGATACATTTTTAAGTGTATTTTATATTTAAAAATATATTAAAATAATTTTTATTTTATTTTTATATACTAGCAAATCAAAACCGTCAAAAATCATTAAAAAAAACATTAATTTAGTGTTTTTTTCAAGTGAAATGTACAAAAAAAAATAAAAGCTATTAAACCCCGGAACACTCGATTTTTATCGCAAGAAAGCCGAAGAAAAAAGAAGGTGATGTCTCGGCTAAGGTTCATAACATCTTATTAATGTTTTTCTTAGATTTTTTTTTTTCTGGTCTTGTCATCGTCAGGTTATATTGATAGAAAGCTCATGTTTTGGAGTAAGTTATTTGCTTAAGCGTTAAACATTGCTTAAACCATGCCCGTTTTTCGTTGCTAGTGAAAGCCACTCAAGGGATTTTGAAAGGAAACAAAGAAAAATGAGGTCTTGATGACTCCAAATCGAAAAGGACCAACTAAAGTGGCTTCGAAGAATAAATATATATATCATTTGTGTGTCATCTTCGCTTGTAAGTATGATTGGATACAAGAAAAATACATGAAGATCCATCTGTTATTTGACACTCTGCCATTTGGCAATCTTTAAGCTTATTATTTGGTGTTTCCATTTCATTTTTTCATTAGACGACGAAGGAAAGAATCCACCCCCACCACCCCCATTTCCTTACCACCACCACCACCACCAAGCTAGCCCTAAACAAATAAGAGAGGCCATGACCAAATCCTACATACAACCAAAACTTTCAATTGGGTTTTTCATTAACTTAATGATGTTGGGTTCTCAATTGTTAATTATTACTTAACTGAATTCCTTCCTAGCATTAT
>Ga0307511_10008423_pt1 | contig 10317 bp, 5 predicted proteins | sample 13_EM_MG_FD_200266 | JGI IMG/M metagenome (GOLD analysis project Ga0307511, IMG submission 200266) | Populus trichocarpa ectomycorrhiza microbial communities from riparian zone in the Pacific Northwest, United States - 13_EM | ecosystem: Host-associated > Plants > Roots > Unclassified | place... | reverse complement strand
CAGTATTCCTTCTTATAACTCAATCAAACCGAGTCCAAATTAAGCAAGCAACATCTCAAAGTAATATATAGAGAGTGTAGAGTCTTATAGATACCCTACTCATGGTACGTGGTCAGAGCTGAATAAAGTTGTATTTTGGACGCACATTATGAAAAAGCATAGATATTAACATAGGTCTGTCAAATGAAGGCAACATCAAATGTCCAATAGCCTGAAAGGATAGACTCCTGAATAGCAACCTTTTGAGGCTTTCATAGTCCCCATTCGGTATAAGGCAAGGTTGCTTGTGCTCATAGTCCTGCTAGAAGGATATGACAAATTCTAGGATATGGCAAGCATGTGATATCAACAAAAGGTCAAATGGTATGTTCAGTAGCTTCATAGAGTTTCCTCTATCTGTATATTCTGTTGGGCTATCGAGAAATTGATTTGGTGCTGGTTTGATTGAGTTACTACAAGAAATACCTGATCTGCAACCCCGCTTAATCTACCCCTGCAGACCAGCACCCCTATACAGACATATTACATGCACAGCATACTCAGACATCAAGTACTGAGTGGGTGCATTGATTTCTGCTAACCAAAGCCCTCACAACCCTCGTCTATTCACATATTTTACTGCCACACCAGTTAGTGGATCACGTTATTCTCCCCCAGATAGTTGGGGTAGTAATACATATGGGCACTCCTGTAATTTTTTGAAGGAGCTGCCATATGGCTACAAAATATTCCCAAAATCTGAGCCAATTTGGTTGGATATTGGATTAGAAATCGTCAAAACTGCATAATCACCGTTTTTGATCCACTTCCCAGTGATGATCTGCATCCTGGTGAAGGATGGTAGGCCCTAGATCGACTAAGCCTCTACGAGATAATTAACTATAGCTGAGGTCCTATGAATGACGGGCATACTTACTTTCCTCCATCATTGCTATCACTTATACCTTGAGTGTCACATAAATGAATTCCCCAGCCAGGAGTACTTAATATTTGCCCAATACACATGAACCTATCGTTTTCTGAGTCCCTGTGTACATAGTCTTATACATATATGGAAGTTTATCCAATTGGATTCTCATCTTACAATTGTCTGAATGCCGCTACTTAGCCACTCATTGTACCTAATCCAACACTGCTCCCAAGGCACTCCGCTGTACACATGCAACCTTTAAAGGTAGCTGGCAGACTCGGAGGCAGATGACAGCCTCCACCCAGCACATCTGTTGACTCACGTAGATCTTGGGGCAGTATGTGATCATGAGGCTTGGGCTTTCGACCTAAGCTCTGAAACACATAACCCATGCACGTGCCACCTCCTAGTACCCAAGCTCGTACATATGATGTACGGTCGTACAAGCTTCATTCTTCTTCCTGGTTTCGTACATGAGGACATGTAGGTCTCGTGTGAGGGCTTCAGAGGCTTTTCATAAACGATTCTCTATCTACTCCCAACTCTTAAGCAAGGTAAGTTGAGTACCTTTCGAATTCTACCAGCATAGGCTACCGTGACTAGCTAGTGGACTCATGAGAGCTTGACACAATACATTTGCAACCTTGCATGATTACCAAAGCCCCTAGTAGGATCTTATCTCGCTGTTTATCTCATAGCCACTTAATAATAGCCTAGGAAATAAGGTTTGAGGCGGGCAAGGTGGTGGAGGCAGTGAAATACGTAGTGTTCGAATTCTAAGATCAATTTCCTGCCCATACAGCTTCCTCAATCAACGAGAGTCATTGGACTGCGCCCTCATGTCGGTGGTTATTCTTCGTTATGGAAACAGAAGGACAAGTATTTAAGGCCACAACTTTGCTCCGTCTCAACCTCATTTCTGCTACCAATCCAGCTTCCCCAGCACTCAAGACACGGGCGATAATACCCACGATCCTCGAGATTTAGATCTACAGTTTTATAACTTCTTCAAATAAAACCTTACTTCGTCTCATGAGCTGCCAGTAAGAGTGTCACAACCCTTCCCACAGGTAGTAATACAACTGACCCGATTCTAATGCAAGGTCCCTTTGCAGCTTAAGGATATGGCACAGGGAAGCCCCCTGCGGCACGCAGCCCCAACCCCATGCGGTTCCCATCATCTCCTTCGGTCCAGTATATGTTGCTGTCAGTAACCAGCCAAATGCCAGCCCCCCAGTGTATCCACTTCGAGCCCGCCAGCCACCCTTCCCTGCAACAACTTCCCTGCCTACACGCACTATCCAGCCACCAGTGATAACTCTCACGCTCCGCGTCATCTCAAGTCGAGGCCCCCCAAGGCCGCCATATATCATCACCGTCCCACTACGGAACGTCACGAACAACGGTTACAGGATGGCACAATCCCTGGATGAGCAGCTAGCAGCACATGGCTTCCCCACCCGCATCCTCCAGCCCGGGGGGATCTGGGGGATTAAAGTTGTTGCATGCGGTGGGGAAGATGTCCAAAGATTGCTGGAGTAGCCGGAGGCTTTTAGGTCCAGCGTTCATGGGGCATCTGGTCCGCTGATAGGGCAGCTGAACTATATTGTGGGGGATAGCATGAAGAATTGGAGGTGGTGGTTAGCAAATGTGTGGTTTTGGTGGGGGATGGCTGGAGGGGTCCACGTAGGGCGGCCGCGTGATGGAGGTAGGATGGTGGGGGGATTGGTGGCGAGGTGGGCTGTTGGAGCCGATTTGTGGTATAGGTGAGCTGTCCTCGGGTCTTTAGATCCGGAGATAAATATTGAGCTTCGTACGAATATTCTTTTGTTGTATATTTTGTGACTTTTACCGTTATGTAATATGTAAATGGATTTTTCATAGCTATTGTTGACAGCTGGACATAATTCAGGGACCAATTGATGTTTTACTTGACACCTGTAATTCTCCCTTGTAGATTGCAAGCCCTGAATTTGTAGTTTTTGCGGCCTCATAACCTCCCTTCCTTCGCTAAGGCTTGTAATCTATTTGCTCTCCATGTCCTGCTTTAAGCGTCGGGAAGAAGTGTAACGTGAACACACTTGATGTTAATATTTTACCGACTTGTGGGTTTAGTCCTAATATTGTAAGATGTTGAAGCTACGAGTAGGCGGGATTCTGGCAGAGATATACAGGCAAACATACCCGATATAAGCATGCAAAATACCCTTTTCGTTATAAGAATTCACTTCTAGTCAAACCTGGAATCGAAGGCAGCTTCGCATTTCGCATAACTATACCTTTTAGTCTCATAGTCACATACATATGTTTATAATGTACGCTAGCAGAGTTGCGTATTTCTTAGGTCAACTAGCATGTTCATCTCGAAATATTTAAATGACATGGTGCACCGTGAGATGAGGACGAGTCAGGTGCTGTAAGTGAGTACCGTAGAAACTTGCGTATAGGAATGTTTCGTAACCAACTACAGCGTCGAAGGCCTGGGAAATTCAATTTCTCATATACAGGAGGTTCTTATTCTGAGGGAGCTTTGACCTAGTATTGCAAAACAATCAATGATCCCGTACGGCGCAATTCCCAGAACTTGAGGCTGCATTCTATGAGTGGTTATTGCGCTTTGAAAGACAAGGGTCAATCTCTGTGGATTTCGTCAAGGAAAAAGCCATATACTCCCAAAATCATCTCCCAGAATTGGGCGACTGTTAAGCTTGTATGCATGTAGATACCCTTCAATAGGCTCCAATGGGTCCCAGCTCACGTGACCGGGTAACCATACCGTAAGGACTCGCGGACAAGACTACAGTCTTTTTTACAGTACGGCGGTTTTGCCAAAAGCTATCTCCGCGTCTTATTCTCGGTTACTTTCTTAATCATAGGGACTTTCTTAATCATAGTTACTTTCCTATTCACTTAATGCAACGTCTTGATTATCTTGTTCCACAGCAGTGCCTGTATTTCCAGTTGGGGCCTCAATAAGCTGACTATTTCCCCTACTAGTCGACTGGCTTGAAGCCTCTATTGCCTGGAATGTATATGCCGACGCTTGTACTGAATAGGGCCCTGTGCTCATTGGCATTTAGCAGTTAGGACCATGTCGCTTTGGAGGCATGATGTGGTTGATGAGAAACGTGCTCGATCAGAGTGTCCGGATACCTAGGTGGTGATGGTGTTTGTGTATAAACACCGGAGGGTTGAGGTCTAGGTTTACTGTACTAGCGCTAGAACTTTCTGGCTCTACCATAACAATTCCTTTCTTATTCGCGATCCATACCCATAGCAAATTTGGTCGGAGCCTACATTATTGCTTTCTTGTCCGCGAGTTCTTACGGTATCTCTGGTCCTGAGCCGATACTGCAGAAGTAGCTGATAATGCGATTGAGATACATATGTAGTCACCACTGTCAGAACAAGAACAGGGAAATGTTGTAGAGGAGCATATCAAGGACCTTGAGATGTCATCAGCGCATATCCTTATCCCTCTCGCGGTGACAGCGCAGGCTATGATAGCTAGAAGATTGCCCAGGGGATATGCTGTCTACCCTCGCCTAAATACTCCGAATTGACAAATTAAATTAATGACGAAGGAGTTGTTTAATATTGAATGCCTTCTATCCCGTGGGCTGCTGAGACATCAACTAATCGTCCATACATGCTAAGACAAAGGTTTACTATGCCACAGCGACAGGAATCCAAAGGTTTACAAAATAGGTAGGTACCACAACTTATATTACCGTCTTTATACCCTTGCACTACGCCTATGAGAGTAGCCGAATATCTAAGTCCTGCGCATCGAAACTTGAAGTACAGGATTTCTGTAAGAAGAGAGCTTTGAAAACCTGATAGGATGTGATTGCAAATCATCATTAAGGAAGTATGTTTTCACGGGGTCCAGAGGTTGAATAATCCTGCCGAGTCGCCACTCGGGGATGCATGCCCTCGTCATATACCATAGTATGAATACGAGTACTGAGTTACCAAAAAAAAAAGTATGTATTCACCTTTTTAGCAAGTTGGTTGCTAATGATCCCATCAAACTGTCGAGCAGTGCAGTCGATGGGGTTGCATTACTTTGGTGACATGTAGGCATTGTAGAGCATGCATTGATTCTACACTTATTCATGTTAGAATGCCGTGCATGTCATTCCGCCCATAGCTATACCGTCATTACCTTGCAACCGGCTATTCACCTAGCCTCTCACGTTGAGTTGCATGTGCTACCATGTGCTACCATGTGCACATTCACCTGAATGCTCGTTCATGTATATATAGCTCCTGTATTGCCTGCTACTTCTGTATAATTTACATCACATCAGTTCAGTTCATCGCTGCAGCTAGATCAATACAGAACATTTATCTCTTCTCTCATCTCTCTCATACCACGTCCTTCATTGGATTCACGACTCACCGCTCGCCACATTCGAACACGTATCTTTGACGGCTACTGAAATGGAATCTGTCCCTAACATTCCGACCAATCCTCAGTATTGCCGTGTGTCACTGTGGCATTGTAAAGCCGCTGTGGTATTGTAAACAAAAAAACCCTATTACCTACTAAGCACTCTACCTGTTGTTATCAGCCCCAGGAGTAGTCGCGTGGACCTCCCCACAGATGCATTAGCGCCCCTCAATCCAAAGGTAGCAAGACAAGATGATAGTCAGGTGGCAAGAATTATTTTACCCCCTGCATAAAGAGGCACAAACGCTGCATATTGGTGAATTTTGTATGGATTCCTGAGTAAAACATACATTGGATTTCATGTAGGGTATGATATTTTTTGCCACCGCACTGCACTACCGGCGGACATCTTGTCGACCAGAATTATATCCGTACGTGGCACCTTTAGGGGTGATTGTACCCTCGAGCACATGGGGTCTGTGATAAATGATGAATACATCCGAAGATAGGTAGCCCCATCCAAAACACTGTATTTGCGGTCTTGCTCTTGTAAGGTTGGCTTGCCCAGATCTCAATGCATAGGCAGCGTCTGGCCTCCCTGTACGCTTCTCGTATACCAAAGTAGGTATGCAGGGTTCGTTGATTTTCATTGGAAAAAAGGTTGCTTTCCTTCTGTGATAGGTAGTGGATCCATGACCGTAGTTTCCCTGTAGGCTTTTTTGTTTTGACCAAGCCCCTATACACGTGTGCTATCCTTCCACAAACCAATCCACTGTTGGTCAAGCACAGAAAATATGTAGGAACGACAATGTCACAGCGTCGGATATCCTAGCTAGATTAGTATCAACTATGAGATGGGGCTCTGATTCTAACGGCCAGGTCCGCACCGATCACCGACAGGGGTTACTTTACAAAAAAGCAACTTGAGCTAAGAGCACTCGAGCAAGGCATGGATACTATTTGGCTGCAAATCTTTCCGAAATACCAATCGCGAGTTCGTCTTGTATCGTTTGTCCAGCTAATTCAATTGGTTGCGCGTTCCCGACTCCGTACAGCGAGGGCGATTCGCGGTTTGGCGCCGGTCATGCTGTCGAAAGCGGACTCCAACGGCCGTGATATGGGTTGACTACGTAACCTGATTTGTGCATGTATATGGAATCAGGTAGATTCCACTACCAGAGCCCCTTCATCATCGGTAAACAGCATTTGTTCGATGGGACAGACCGGTCGATGGGATAGTCTCGCAAATGTTATAGCTGGCGACACGCGCACTGATATTTTTGGCTGTAGATATACTTGTGCTGGTAGCAGCGTGTATGTAGTGCCCAGTGGAAGCACCATCATGTAAAAGAGTGTGGGAGGGATGAATATTCAAGAGATTCGGGTTAGAAGGGCATCCATTTCCGACCTTTTCTCTTTCCAGTGGTCCAGCACCCCCCATAACCGGGCCAAGGCCGCCCTCTGCCCCAGGTAGTAACGCTGCTGTACTACAAGAGGGTAAAATAGCTAAGGTTCCGAAAATCATAAATCATAAGGTGGACCGGACCGTACCCATCTATTCGTCTATAAAAGAGTCTCACGGTCGTTTTCCGTCTTCACCACGAGGAACTCTATTTTTTTTTTGGAAAATAAGTAACCACAAGGAACTCGCCTCACCTCAAGTAAGCAGACAAGTATGAAAGGTTTTCTGATTACCCTCCTCGCTATCTCTCACACCGCAATAGCGGCAAGTTACCAACAACTCAACTCACCTCTCGTAAGTAAACTTTTATCGATTGCCTTTCCACCCTTGCTGACATAAACCCGTGACAGCACACACGCTTCAACACGGTGCCACAGAATTTCGGCAATGCCCTCGTAGCGGCGGCCCAGACTGGGGACATCCACTCGATCCAGGCCCTGATTGAGAACGGCGCGAAGGTCGAAGACAGGAGTAGCAGACTCACGCCCTTGATGGCCGCAGTCATGGCAGGGCAGATGGGAGCGGTTGATTTCCTGCTGACCAAGGGGGCCAGCGTCCAAGCGCGCGACGACGAAAGCCGCACCGTCATTAAGTTGGCTCTAGACAATGGTCAGGGGGCGATTGCTCAAGCGCTGGTCGACCGCTTCCCTGACCTCATCGTGACGGACCCCCGCCTGCCCAAGGGAGCGACCTGGTTGCGCGAACAATTTCGTTTGATGTCCGACAACGTCAAAGACCCAGCCAGCAAGCCTGATCCAGCCGTGTTGGAGCGCCTCATCACCGGAGAGCTCGGACCAACCGATAATCGAACTGTGTCCGACGTATACTGGGAGCATATCCTGCTCCGATATATCGGGGACATCCCCTTAGACATCGAACGGAACTACTCTGAAGACCTCGTCCTGTCCCTCGTCGGGACCTTCGAGCGAATTCTTAAAGGTCACGAAGGCATGCTGTCCCTCATTCCGTCATCCGGTTTTACTTAGGCGTTCGACCGAATTATTGACCGGCAAGCAGGTATCACGGAATCGGCAAAGCTGTTAAACAGTAGGTTGCCTACGACGCAATACGACATCGTTGGAACCGTAGTGGATAAAACGGGTAGCTGGGTGACGGAGCGCTGGGGCTATCATGACCTTGCGAACAACCTTCAGGTCGTTGACGGTATTGATACGTTTCTAATCGAGGGAGGGAAAATCAAAGTTAAGATGATAAACTACACGGTTGAAAAGCGCGCAGACCCTCGCCCGGTGTACGAGAAGAAAATTGGGCTTAGTGGGGTCTGATGAGATGGGGTCTCAACAATAGCACTCTATATTTCTTTACTGTTGTCTCGAATGTAAGAATGAGTATATATAGCAATGTCTATGTTGATGAATACATTTGCGATTACGCTTGATAAATTGTTTGAATCACGGGTGTCACTAGAAAATCTCCGGCGAGGATTAGGAAAGTCAATCACAGAACTGTCTCCCAGTTCTGCGGAGGGTTTCTCTACATATCAAATTTCAGGATTAGGCAGGCAAAATAGCTAAAGAAGCATTTCCAACTATTTAAGTAATTAATATTCAAAACGGGTGGGCATCACGCAGTTATCCTACCTATTGCTACCAAGATACATTGGAACACAGCAATCCCAAGTGTGCACCCTTCCCTCGTGGCAGCTATGCCATTGATTAAAAGCGTAGAGGGGATCTGTGGTAAAAAATAACATTTGGGTAGTGAAAATGTATTCAGCTGGGCATCAGCAGATGCTCTGTGCCTATCTTATGCCTTGTAATGGCAACGCGGGGCATGAACATCTCAGGGTGTAATAAATTCGGCAATGTACTGTATATATGGCTCCTGTAGTGCATACTTTTGCGTTCTATTATATACATATGTATGTACAGTAGCTAGATGCGTTGGAGAGGCTCTAGATATACCGTACATACATATGCTGAATATCTGGATGCGGTCAAATGCAGGGATAGACTGGCATATGCAGGGATATACTCGCATCTATGTATAGTACAATGCCTGGGGGAAAGTATCCGCGACCCACCTTTTTATGCAGCGATTGGCTGGTTATTTTCTTAGCACAGCTGTATGTCTCACGCTCAGATTATGCAGGGGGGTCGTAGATACTTTCCCCCACGCACTGTATGTATGTATAGTCTGGTTCAGAAAGTGTCCGGGACGCAAAAAACTAGGCTAGGCTGCATGCAGGCCAGATGCATATGGACAATATAGCCAGCCACTGAGCAGGCAGGACGGGCTTGTCTGGTTGGCCATCGACACCGCCCATATGCAGATTAGCGTGCCTGTAGTGCATGAAGCGCAGCCTAGTTTTATGTGTTCCGGACACTTTCTGAACCAGACTGTATATCTGGCATGTGCATTACACTTGCTGTAGCCTTTATGATACGTAAGATACATTGTGGAGTACAACTAAGGCGTTCCACACCCATAGGTTATTCAGGGTGTATGAGCAATAACAAGGGTACAATTTAGCTGATGTGAATAGCAGTGTCGTTACCACCCGACTGCATCCCGGCTGCATGTGGTACATGATCTGTGCATATGCCAAGTTTATACCTGACTCAATATGCATATACACCGTTCCCAGATCCTGTACAATGCCATTCAGAAATAGTCCGTGATGCCTCAAAGAGGGCTAGCATGGCTATTCTGTATGTAGGCCCTGTGCCCTCTTTAATGCATCACCGATACTTTCTGAATGGCACTGTATGTAAGAAAGGGGACAAGGCTCCTCGTTAAGGAATGAGTCTGGCTAATAGGAAATAGCGACGCTATTCCGAACCCCAATAGCCTTGTATTCTTACATGCATATTTCTCACCCAATGTGCAAGTAAATTAGGGAACCATAAGGTAAATATACTAGTTGCTCACTTGTCATGTTTCGTAGTGTGAATCGCACTCGTTTGGTGTATCTAGCCCCAAGTGACATGTATTCCCATTTCTCCATATTTTGTCCGGACACTGCGAACGCCGGGAGGTTTGTAGACAACACTAGAGCCAGTAGTGATAATTCTTCGTCATTGCGCCCTGTGGAGGTAGGGTCCATTGTATCTTTATAGGTCAAGGTTTTCGCGAGTTGGCACTTATACCGCTAAAGTGACACTCTGTAGGGCAAGTCTACGTGCTTACAAAAATCTCTCCATATCGTTCAAGGGGCAACATCCGTGGATATGCAGCAACACAGCTCTTTAGCTCAATCAGTTTTGGTTGGAATTGGAAAGCAGGTAGCTCAAAGGAGACGCTCGAGTTCAGAGAATAATCTTTGGAGTTCCTCAGAGCGCTGGATCTTGAAGTCAAAGGGAGGTATCCTGATACCTCCCTGGTATAATGGGCAGATAAACCGGAGCAAGGCACTTAAGCACTCGCCATATATCATACTATCAATACGAGTACTGAGTTACCAAAAAAAAAAAAAGGCACTTAAGCAGAGCCCCCAGTCCTCCTGTATAGTGCAAAGCTCAGAAATAAAGTCTATACCTCTAGGTACACACGGCTTGGACTAGGGGAGTTTGAGAAACAACTCCATTC
>Ga0307511_10008421_pt1 | contig 10317 bp, 10 predicted proteins | sample 13_EM_MG_FD_200266 | JGI IMG/M metagenome (GOLD analysis project Ga0307511, IMG submission 200266) | Populus trichocarpa ectomycorrhiza microbial communities from riparian zone in the Pacific Northwest, United States - 13_EM | ecosystem: Host-associated > Plants > Roots > Unclassified | place... | reverse complement strand
TATTAATAAGTTATTTTCCAGTTTATTTTTCATGACATAGCTAAATACTGAAAAATATTTTCTAACTTATTTTTTATAATACTGTCATTAAAAAATAATTTATTTTTTAGAAATTTATTTAAAAAAAACTATTTTTTTTAAAATATTTTTCCGTAAATAAACAAGGAGGTGTAAAGGAGTAGCAAACAAACGTGATCGAAAATTTTCCTGTTGCTAGAATGGTAGGTTTCCTTATTAGGAAAGAGTTGAAGAAAAATTTAGGAGACAATCGGAGTGTCTTCCTGTGCTTTCTTTCAAACGCTTTTCCCTACTAAAAGCTCACCTTTTCTAATTCAAACGCTGTAGTGTTGTTGAACGGTTTCATTGTCAAGTCCCTTGAGTTTCAGCAACAATTCCGCATGACCCTCGAGTGTGTGAAGCTCCCTCAGCCTAGAACAGAAGAGATCACGAGTGGAATTAAGATATACAAATGTAGATAGGAAAGAAATTGTTGTTAGTGAACAGGAAAAGCTTTGTTGATCATTACCTGGCAACTTCAGCACGCATCTTGGCCTGTTCAGCAATACTAGACAACTCTCTGTGGTTGCTCTTGTCACGGTAGAGTTCCGAGCCTTCAGGAGGATGCACTCCATCAATGGTACGTTGAGCAGCAGACCATTTTGCCATCCTCTCTCCTTTTCCATAATCCTTCTTTGAGGTGAAAGCAGTCTGCATAATCAAGTATAACAAAGGTAAATATTTAACAGAGGGGAGAAGGTTTTCTAGATGAGACTTGACATCCTTGAACATAAAAAGATATATAGAAAAAAGAGACGATTCCACCGACCTTATTTTGGAGGAGATTATCCCAGGCTCTGCCACTCAAAGCGTAGCGGATTATGAATTTGAGGAAATCAAGAGGGATGTAGAAGATAATGCTGTAAAGCCAGATAACAACTGCCCATCCCCATCCAATGCCATGGATTCTCGCAAATCCCCAGTTGCAATACACAGTGATGAGTGTTGCAATCTAAATGGCAAACCAGAAACGTACATCACTGGGTTGTTCTTTCACGATATGCAAAGAAAGAAAACCCGGAATGAAAAGTTCTAAACAACTCACCAGTTGTGCTAAAACAAAGGCACCCGCAAGGTAACCACCAGGGCATTCGACAAAAGACCAGCTTCGGGACCTAGTAACAAAAATGAGTGCCTGACTGACGATGCTCACTTGCAGGTATATAGCTGATGCCAGCTCATCACGGTTGTTCCTGATGGACCTAACACCAAATTTATCCTGCAAATATTTCCAGTGTGCAATCAATATCAGTACTACAGACAACTGCACAGCAGTAACGAGCTGACAGCAAGGGACAAGCGTTACAAGTTCTTGAAACCACATATGCTTTATAGAAATATAAACAGCATGATAAAATCATGTGCTAGTTGTAAGGTTCATGGTATTTCTTACAGAAAAGAAGTCGGAACTGTGAGCAACCCAGAAGAATAAAACAGTCATTAGAGCTAAGTAGGTGCCTAGAATGACACCAGTAGCAAATATCTCCTTAAGTTTCCAGGAATCAGGAATTGGAGATGGTTTCACTCTGTCTTTGGAGATAGTCATGATTGTTCCATCGTTGAGTATCGCAATGATCAGAATCATGAACGGGGAAAAATCAAATTTCCAAATTAGAGCAAGGAGCAGAAAACCCAGCACAATACGGATGGTTATAGATACTGCATAGATGGTGTAGTTCTTCATTCTCTGGAAAATGGCTCTGCTTGTTAACACAGCACTCACAATCACACTCAATCCTGGCTCTGTCAGGACTATGTCAGATGCACCGCGGGCTGCATCAGTAGCATCGGCCACTGCAATTCCGATGTCTGCTTTCTTCAATGCTGGCGCATCATTTACACCATCTCCAGTCATCCCGCAAATATGCTTCCTAGCTTGCAGCCTCCTTACAATCTCGAACTTGTGCTCTGAATGTTTGATCATTAATTAATTTCTTTGATATGTTGTTTATGCATGCAATGAAATAACTAGGAATATTTTTTTCCATGTCTCTTAATATATGTTGTTTATGCGTGCGACATGAAAAAATCTCCACCTCTCTTGATATATTGTTTTATAAAATCATTCCATGTCTCACCAGCTAATTCCAAAATGCCGAATAGATCCTTGTAATGGATGCTCATAAAGGATTTAACTTGTAAGAGCTTGTATTTTTTGTTTATTATAAGAAAAAAACTTAGTGAAGCATCTAGAAAAAAACTTGTAAGAGCTTGTATTTTTGTTTAACTTGTAAGAGCTTGTATTTTTTGTTTATTATAAGAAAAAAACTTAGTGAAGCATCTAGATTGATGTAAACAACATAAGTCATGTTTGAAAACTGTAGAATTTAGTCCAATTACCAGGGAAGACGCCAGCAAAGCCATCAGCCTTTTCGATAAGCTCGTCAACAGGAAGGGCTGCAGTTGAATCATCCGGGTGCAGCCCAAGGAGGGCAGAAGAGGGATACATATTGGTTCCCATTCCAAGCCTCCGACCAGTCTCCTTACCAATTGCTAGCTGATCACCAGTGATCATCTTAACATTGACACCTAGATTGAGGGCACGAGTAATGGTCTCTGCACTGTCATGCCTTGGAGGATCAAAGAGAGGCAACAGGCCCACAAATTCCCATGGCCCTCCAGGGCTTTCCTTGGTTTTCTCCGGAACAATCTGCAAAGAAAAGACAGCTAAATCATATAGAGTTCCTTGTATCTGTAATTACTTCAATACACAATTCTGAGGAAAAGAGAATATGAACTCACTTGTCTACAAACAGCTAGAGAGCGGAGGCCTCGTTCAGCAAACTTATCAATGATGACATTAGCTTTTCTTTCTACATCTTCCCGGAGGTTGCACAATGCAATGATCTATTAGGAGATTTTAAATGCCGTAAATGATATAGTGCAATAAAAGGGAGAGAAGAAAAAAAACAATGCAAGGCAATAGATGATCTATAACCTGCTCGGGGGCGCCTTTGCTAACTCGGTGCCAATTGCCATCAGAGTCGATATACGTTATAGCTGTACGCTTCTCCACTGGATTAAATGGCAAGAAATGCACCTCAGTGATGCTTTCTCTGGCCTGCAGAGTGAAATAAACTCACGGTCAGGCTTTCAGTTATATTCAAAGGTCATAATAACCTAACACTTGACATGGTGAATGAGGTAAACAATCAGGTGGAGAGTAATGGTCTCCTGACAAGTTGCACACAAGGGAAATCAAGCTTGATTGAAGTAAGATGAAAGTGCAGCAAAATTAGCTCCAGTTAAATAACAAATGCATATCAAGGATCAACTTGTGATTTTAAGTCTGATTCCACTTCTTTCTTCTCATGTATGATGCTACTAGTCATCATCTCATCCATTTTCTCTATTCAGCGAGATTATTTAGAAGATTGTGTTGCTATAGCTGTGCTGCACCTTAATAAAATGTCCGCAAAGGTAATCCTTCTCTTTTTTATTAGCCAAGCTTGTTAAGAAATTTGAAGTTAGGAAGCACAGCATGTTAGTGCCCTCATAATGCTTGTGCGAAACAGGCAAGAAATTTGAAGTGTTGACATATCTCAACTGTAACATTACCTCCTCGGGATCTGCCAACATCCCAACAATACATGCATCAATAGCATCCTGATTCTCAACCCTGGAGGCCCTAGCCCCTAGCAAAATTAACGTGTCCTTGTCAACATCGTTAACAAATACCTGAAAATTAAACAAATGCATCAATAATCAGTGAACCAACAAGGAACGAACAATTAGGAGGGATGACTCCCTAAAAAATAATCACACCATATAAATTTAATGACTGCCTTCCATCCTAAAACTGAAAGATTCCACGTCAGTTCAATAGTGATGCTCTAGCTTATGATATATTTGTAAACTGACCTCAACCAAGCTCTTGTCTACTGTAAGTATGTTAAGAGTGAGGGTACCGGTCTTGTCACTGCATAATACATCCATTCCAGCCATTTCTTCGATAGCCGTCATCCGCTTAGTGATAGCTCCTTGCTGCGAAAGCCAGTGGGATCCAATTGCCATTGTCACTGACAACACGGTTGGCATGGCAATTGGGATCCCTCCAATGAGAAGCACCAAAATATTGTCAATACCATCCCGGTACTTGCGCCTCTGAATAGGCCACATTACAAGTGCCTCAATGATTATTCCCACTACAATGGAGATTATGCAAAAGTTTCCAATGGATATCAACACCTGATCAAACCATATATATCACCATCAAGAATCCATCACAAAAAAGAAGAAAGTCAGAAGATACTTAAAAGTTCACAAATGAAACTTTAGAACCTGCAATAGAGACGTCAGTGATTTGTTAAACATTCTTATAATTCAAGTTTCGTTCTTTCAAAAAATAAAACATCTGCTAAAAGTATGCTTTCATAAAACATAAGCTGTAGTATTTAATATGTAGCAATTTGTAGGATTACTTGATAATTTCTTGAGCTGATTTCAAATTATGGAACAATTTTGGCAATATAATAGCATAACTCAAAACGGGGCGGTGAGTTATTTGGACAATAAGTTTTAATACCATATAAAAAACTAGTTCACCTTCAAAACTTAAATTGTTAGCCTCATCTCTAATAGTATTATATTTCTACAATTTTTCCCCAGTTAGCTCAGTACCTTTTGGAAATGCCCCACTTTATTGGTGCTATCTACGAGATGAGCAGCTTTGCCAAAAAAGGAGTGCACCCCAGTGGCAATCACAACAGCTTCAATCTCACCATGCTTGCAGGTAGACCCAGAGAATACTTCATCGCCTGGCTTCTTTGTAACTGGCAAAGACTCACCAGTGAGAGCAGACTGATCAATCTTAAGCGGGTCACCCTCCAGTAGACGAGCATCTGCTGGTATAATGTCTCCCAGCTTGATACTGATCACATCTCCTGGGACCAAGACAGCAGCCTCTTGCTCAATCCACCTTCCATCTCTCAAAACCTGCAAACAGAATTATTAACATTATCAAAAAATGGAAGTACTAGATCTTCTTTTTTGTATCTAAGTAATTACAGACTTCCAAATTAATCGAGCGAGTGACATTCTGGTGTGGAAATACCATACCTTGGTCTTCAGGGCAAGACCTGCCATAAGAGCAGCCGCAGCATTGCCTGCACTATTTTCTTCATAAAAACTTATAGTTGAGTTCATGAGAAGCAATACCACAATACCCAAAAAGTCTTGCCAGTCTGGTGGCTTGCCCTGCATTTATATTAATTCTCACATATAATTTAACTATTTACGAACAGCTACAACTGAGAAATCAGAGACACCGAAAGAGAGAAAGAAGTAAATGCTCACGAACCTCTCCGTTTGCCAAGACAATGGCCACGATAGCAGCACCCTCCATGACCCATGAGAGTGGGTTCCACATAAAACCCAAGAATTTCAAAAGCTTGCTCTCCTGTTTCAAACAATCCAGCTTATCAGTCATTCCATACCTTACAGCTTAAAAATTAACAACAAAGAAATATTGGAGATTGTTTTTGCCTTTTTCTCTTCTAGCTTGTTTGGACCGAAAATTTGAAGCCTCTTCTGGCCTTCCTCGGTAGACAGACCCTCTTTCGTGCATTGCAATTGTTGAAATACTTCCGAAACTGGAATACGGTCCTGTTATTAAATTGCAAAACCAATAAGTTATAAATCTCTGATATTTTAATTAATTAATATACTCAACAATATCCAACCTGCCAAATTATCATGTTATACTTCATGAATCATGACTAATTGAATCACAGAGAGAGTCTGCTGAAATAGAATATGTCCCCGCTATATTTAATGAATTATTTTAAGTATCACTATGCAAAATATTGAACATGTGATAAAACTAAGAATTAAAGAATCTAGAAATCTAAACTTCGTACGTCAAAGGAAAATCAGATTATAAATTAAAGCAGTATATGATCAATTACTTCCTCCACTAGCCACTGAGGCACACTCTTTTAAACGATACAAACATTCTATATATTCAATCATCAACTGCATATCATTAACATGCATACGATGTTTTTCGGATTTGTCGTTGATCATCTCATTTTTTAATAATGACAGCAGCTTACAAGATGATGATCTTCAAATCTTGGAAACAAAAACACCAATGTAAAATACTTGAAACAGTTTCATAGCAAATTAACAAAAACCTGAACGTACAATAACACATAAAACAGGACTCTGATATCTTAAAAACGAAGAGCAAAGCACTCCAAATCGTAGAGAAGAAAACAGTTAAAGGAATATCAGAATATCGTAAACATTTTTTTGAGAGCCGAGGCAGTAAGTTTACGTAACAAATAGCAGCAGCAGAGCTTATAAAAATGGAGTAGCCAAACACGACTATATTACGAAAGCAGAGAAACGAAAACAGAGAGAGATCCGTAACCAAACAGGTTATCGTTACGATATACAAATAAGAACAATGTATCATCAATATCACAGTACATGCATATAAAACAATGACTACACAAAGGCTTAATTAAAAACTATAAGTGAAAAATACGAGGAGGAGTCTCACAAGGTCGACGTTCTCGTTTTTGATTTCCTGCAAGCTAAGCACCATGCCGTCGGCGGTGGTGGCAGCAGCGATGTCGTCGTAGCCGTCGTCAGCCATTTCCTCGCAATCCTTCGGAAAAACCTAGCTAGGTAGCTATTCGCATTTGACTGAAGCAAAGAAAAAGAGAAGGGAAAAGGACTCTATCACGCACTTTGTAATTTATAAGCAAAGTTGTTCAGTGAAATTCAGTCTCCAGTTTTCGAGTAGTGTGTTTGTTTTCAAATATGAAATTACACTTCTCACCTCACCAGTACCAGCTACTCTACTCTTTCAACTGTTTGAATCCATCCCAAGATTATTTTCCTACTCTATACTCACGGCCTCCTACTGGTTATTCCCATGACAGACCAGTAGTATGACTCTTAAAAGGTTTGTTGCTTTAGGGACACGTGGTGGGATTTCGTTTGATCCATGGTTTTCGGGGTTTTGAAATTTAGCTGCCAGGTGAAGGTTTTATGGGAATAATCCCCAAACATACCGGAAACGTGTTCAAGCAACAAAATTAATGACACAGGAGGCCATCGTTTTGGTCTCATGACAGTTCAACAATGAAGCTCATCGTCTTAGCTACGCGACGAACGTTTATTGGTTTGGTTTCCTCCGTTTTTCAGTGGGCCTAGCTTGGAATTTCAACGCCGAACCATGCACGAGGCCCATCAAGGGGCATTGGCCCCATTCACTGATCACAGATATCAGATAAACTTTTTTCTTTTTCTTAACAAGCCCAATTAGGGATGCACACGTTCAAATGAGCTTCGTCTAATGGGGTTATATTGATTTCTCAAAATAAGATGCTGATGTAACTTAAATGGGAGCAAAGGATGCATTATGTGGTGGGATCAAAGTTTTATATGGTGCGTGTGTGATTATGTTATTACAAGTTTCCCATGAAACCATACGATTTTTTCTATCTTGAATTTCCATTTTGTCTCTTTTCGTTTGAGGTGGGAGATGAGAATTTGTGAAATGTTCAGAGAATAATCACCAAGATAATGAATTAAGGATATCCTGCGAGGAAGAATCAATCTTCCTATTTCTATTAACGATTCTATTTAACTTTAGACTTACAATGATAAGGTACGATGATGTTATTAACGTTGTTCTGCAGATGGCCAATGGTGAAGTTCATGCTTGCTAGCAGCCCATTTTCAATACAAAAATATAATCTAAAAGGTCACAGTAGCTATATATAATTACATTGTATATATATATATAGCCTGGAATGAGCAAAATCATCTTAATTGGCAACAAGGTAAGATCAGCACATAGATCAGATAATGATTAGTGTTTATAGGAAGATGCATGCATCCTAATTATCTTACATGCTGTCTTTTACAGTTAGGTGAGAAAGGGAGAGGAGCAGCAGTGCCCAATTGCCGATCTATGTTGCTTACTCGTGTCGCCAAAGGAAACAAAAAGCAGTGTCCTTTTGCCTCTTAGCCATGGAATACGATGGAGGGTAAGCTAAAAACAATGTGGCTGCTTGATGCGGCGAGACACATCATTGATTTATTAGACGACATGGGCTGCATGCCCATGTGAAGAATCGGAATAGGGATAAAATATATATATATATAAATCAATGAAAGTGCCTGCAAATGATCGACCGATATTCCTGATCATAAGGGTGTGCTCGAAAAGGTTATTAAAAGGGATAAATATAAAAGGAACAAAGAAAGGGGAGACACTTTAACACAAAATGTAGTCGATCCTAATGAATATTTGCAATCTAACTAAATAAAGAGAAAGAAACTAGACCTTGTACTGCCCATATGTGGAGAGAGAGATGGTACACGTATATCTCTCTGTCCCCTTAACCTACCTACGCCACAGGAAGGTGTGGCTAAAACCATGTGCAATCCCAACATGCACATGCATGCAACTATTTGGATAACATGGTTTTGCATGTGAAGGAAATATGGGGGTGGAATATAGGGACAAACAATTTGGGTTTTGTTTTGTCTAGGAACTCTATCGTGTTCGTTTCATTCTACTGCCATTGATTGCTTTTCGATTCATCGAGGAAAGTTTTTGAAAGAAAAGATGTGCATGGGGGACAAGGAGGGTGCCTTGGCTTTTCCAGGAGTACTTCACCAGCAACCTTAAAGAAAAAAATAGTTTGCGGATCTTTGTATTGCGCGCTCACTCAATTCCAAGTATCTAAATCCAATGATAAAACAGATCCAAAGTTCAACATGGGATTGAAGTGGTCATGATTAAGTTTTTCACTGGGATAAATCCCACATGATTGTCTCCCCCATGATTTGGACACGAGATTCCATGCACTAGATCGTTATTCTTGACTGCTTTTTTAGCAATCTTAAGGTGAAAAAATCACCTTGCTTGTATTAATTATTGTGTGTACGTAATAATTAATTTCGTCAGTCTACCACAGGTACAAAATATGATTTCTTTCATGTATTAAAAAAACTATGTACCGGGAGTAAATTTAACAAAATAGTGAAATGAAGATTTTTTTGTTATTCTAAAATTATTAGGTCTTGTAAGGGGTGTTAGAGAATAATATAAATTATATTCTGAAATGTTATCTAATAGTTTAACCTATTGGGTTGAGATGGTTTTTTGACATGATATCAGAGTCTTGATAACCAAGTGGTCACGAGTTCGAATCTCATCATCTTTATTTATTTGATAAAAATTAAGATTTCTTCTATATATATATATATACATGCTCTTTACAAACCGATACGAGAGAGTGTTATGCTAAGATCTTCAGTAGGATAAAATTGAATGTAATGAAGATTGGAAAGGGAAAATTGTCATTAAACAACTTGGACGAATTAAGAGTGTCATGCATGATAATGCTGAGGGGCTAGCTAGCTAGCTATTGGGACTTTAGCGGTGAATGGTTTGTGGGCGACAAATCAATTCCCTAATAGATGATGATTAATGATGAAGCATGAGGTTATATTATACGAATGGATCCCACCATTATTTCGATATTTGATTAAGAAAATAAATCTCGAAGTGAATGAAACAAGATCATTAATGCAAACAACTGTAGTATTTTAATATGCCATGCACAAGTACTAATTTTGGTGAAAATTATTCATTCCACAAGAGGAGCAAAAGCAAGTAGACGTTCAAAAAAGAAGTGAAAGCGTAACGTCAGTAATTTGAGTAAACATAACAGTGAATAGGGAGATTAATTCTCTAATAATTAATGGAATTAAAATTAATTGCAGGGACGTCACTATGAATTAGTCATTTCTGTTCCTCGATCGATCGCCTATATATCCCTTGATTAATTTACGAAAACTTTGATTATCCCTTAAGTATATTTTCTAATCCTTATCTAATGGAGTGATTAAACTATTATAAATAGCTTATGCTAATTCTACGAGAGAACCGGTGGTTAATTAATGACCACATCAAAAGGTCGTGTGCAAGCTAAAAAATACCTTCACACGGAAGTCTTGTATTATGTATGTGAAAGTTATTCAACTTGTGACCGTTCAATGTCTGGGTAATGAGTAGTTGGATAGATTAATTTAAGTTGATTTAGATTAATTAAAATAATATTATTTTAATTTTTTTAAAAAAATTAAACTATATTTTAATGAGATATATAGTAAATTAATCTATTGAATCATTTAAGTTTATCTCGATCGACTTCCGCCTAGTTTTTTTAAACTTAACATGAACTGGGTTCTATATATCCACTAAATCGGGCTAATTTTAATAATAATATAGAC
>Ga0307511_10008419_pt1 | contig 10318 bp, 13 predicted proteins | sample 13_EM_MG_FD_200266 | JGI IMG/M metagenome (GOLD analysis project Ga0307511, IMG submission 200266) | Populus trichocarpa ectomycorrhiza microbial communities from riparian zone in the Pacific Northwest, United States - 13_EM | ecosystem: Host-associated > Plants > Roots > Unclassified | place... | reverse complement strand
GTTGCATTCATACCCGTTTCTCTCTCTGTCTGTATCAACTCCTCGACGAAAAACGACAATGATCTCCGCCGCGGTGTTCACCCAGCTTATACACAAGCTCCGAAACGCAAACGCACGCTACACCCACATCGCACTTATATACCGTTCTACCCTCCGTCGCACCTACCACGCCAAACGGAGGGCTTACTGGACAGGCCTCCATATAAACACACTTCAGGCTCAGAACTGCCCAAATAGTCACGTCTCTCTCCAGCCACTCCCTGTCATCGACTCGGACCCTGCAACTTCTGAGCTTGAGCTCGAGAAGCCTGCATTCCCCGTCCCATCCATGTCCAAATCCACTACCACATCAATATCCACGTCAGTTCACGCACTCGGGCTAGAGCTCGCGAATCTCCCAGAAATCGTGGTTTCTCCCCCGACATCCCTCCCGCAGCACCGTCTCACCATATGCATACCTCCTCTCCGTCTCAATTACGCATATCCGGATCTCATGCGTATGCACACCGGTGATGGGCCGGTGTCTCCGGTAGTGCCGGGTGCGCCACGCCTTAAGCCCAGGCAGCTCCCGGACGAGGATGACTCTGTTGCTTTTGATGGACGCTTTGAGAATCAGCGTCCCTTGTCGTCTGGTATGTGGCGCATGTACGCTATCGGACATTCGTGGCGCATACTGACATTGCTGAGCAGCAGGGTCGTCGTTGAGCGAGCTCATGACACCGGACGATGACGTCGACGTCGACGTCTACAGCGGTCTCAGGATCGTTATTCCCTCTCGTAATATGAAACGGAAGATCCAAGATGTCGACAGCGAGGATAGTGATTATAGCGAGACGTCGTATCCTTCTCGACTGCAGGTGCGCATTTCCCTCCCTACCTTGCCCCGCATACGCTGAAACCTTTTGATCCAAGGAGCGTGTGGTGAAGCGCCGGTGGACGAGGTCGAATACGCATGCGCATGCGCATCGGGGTAGCGTGTCTCTTTCTATGAGAGCGTGATCTTGCTCGAGAAGGATCGTTGTTTAGGTGCGATCTCGCGTAATCCGCCCGGCTTAGCTGACCTCCCATGATAAGCTATTCGTCATTCAGCGTTTGAACATTCGCGAGGTTAATCTTGTTAATGCCCCACCATTCTTTCTTCCCATGCACACCCACTGGTATATCGGACCCTACACACCTCGGACTTTTTCCTACCGTTACCCCGCAGAAAGCCGGCTAATCGTTTTATGTGTATCTCTCCTCTCATACATACGGTATACCTTTTATCGTCGGAAGTGCTCTGCTCTCCATGGATCGATCGATCGTCACTCCCTCCACATTGTCTTGTTTTTGTAGCTTTGTTTCCGCTGGTTATCTCTTGTCGCTGATTGCTGTCCATAAAAATGATCCTTGTTTTGTGACATTTACTAGTCAAACGAAAGATTGACAGACATACAGTGATTGTAAGTGGTGTGTTTCCCTTCCATCCCGTGGGACGGCGTACGGGAGGCTTCTCAAGATCTTACCCCCCTTTTGGAAACAATACACACTATGATTGCGAGGGCACAGGTATGAGTACTCCTTGCAACAAGCGCCATACCTACAGTGAGACACGAGCATTGTATTCGTTAACTTGGTCCTGTCAAGGGTCGCCACTTCACCGTCCGGACTCCGCGTCGTTCTGCTCGTTGATCGCGGAGGCATTTCGGACGTACCTGACATATGTGTGGCTGTGTTAGACTTATCTGATGCCTCGCTCGGGTTCACAACTCGCTCGTTTTCTTCCACGACCCACTAGTATGAATTTCTTCCAGTGGACGCGTAAAGCAACCAAAGAATCGGGCCCAAACTTGATCACAAAAGACACCGTTGGAATCCAAGCCAACATCACCACGACGAACGAGATGTCCGATCCGACGACGCAATCCAACTACCTCGATATCGCAACGCGGCATCTCTCGCTGGAATGGACGGTTGATTTCGAGGCGCAGACGATCTCGGGAAAGGCGGTGTATGAGCTAGAGGTAAAGAGAGAGGGGGTACGCGAGGTGATGTCCGTCTTTATTTTTTCCCCGCTGCTATTCGGGTTGCCTTGCGCGCGCGCGCAGGCCCGTCGGTGGACACTGCTGACGCTGGTCGTGTCCCCCGCCAGATTTGATACCGCAGCCGTTGCGATCGACAGTGTGGAAGTAGAGGGTGAAACAGTGGAGGTGAGTACCACCCAATGCTTCCTGCGCGTTTCGGGTCTTTTCAAAAGTATGCAATGTTACTGATTGGAAACCTTGGTAATCTACGCTTTCGTATTCATTCAATGGCACCTGCCGCCATCCCGCACTCGTGTCTGCATTGGCGCAGTTCTCTCTCGGCTCAGCACATGAAGTCATGGGATCAGCGTTGCGCATTACTCTCCCAAACGCTGCTACGTCGGCCAGTAGCGGGAACGATGAGACAGAGAAGGTCATCAGACTTACCGTGACGTACTCGACGACCAAGGAAAGCACTGCATTGCAGTGGTTGGATAAAGAGTACGTGTTTAGCATTTTTTTTGCACCTCGGCCTCAGGGCGCTGTGGGGATTTACATAACTGCAACTGACCTGCATCCTTACTGGATTCCTCTGATTTGTTCGTCTGTCTGTGTGATTGTATCCCTTTGAAGGCAGACTCAGGGTGGAAAGTTCCCGTTCTTGTTTAGCCAGTGTCAGCCGATATATGCAAGGAGTTTGGTGCCGATACAGGGTATGTACCTGCCTGAACCCTAGTTCTTATTCGTTCCTTTCTTACGATGGTTTTACTTCATCGCCCATTATCGTCCTATTGGTGTTTCGGTCCATTGTATTGATGTGGAACAGATACTCCGTCCATGAAATTCGTGCGTTTACTTTCCATGTTAGACCTTTCACGGCACTGATTGATATCTCTGACACATGGCGTATGACCCTATTATGACACCAACAGACTTACGATGCCAACATCACTGCCACTCTCCCGGTATTGATGTCTGCAATTCGTGTTTCCCCGCCATCCACTGGTCCTCCGCACGACGGAAAGGAGATCGGAAAGGACCAGGTGACGTATGTGTACCGGCAGGTGAGTATTTATCCTGAAAGCATCTCTACTTCTCCATCCTTGCCATGTGCAATACTCCATTAACCCATGCTCTTACACATAGCCCGTCCCTATTCCGTCATACCTCCTCGCGATCGCTTCTGGTAACGTGCGGTACAAACCTTTTCAAGTCCCAGAAGGCAAAGAGTGGACGAGCGGTGTGTGGGCCGAAGAGGAGCTTGTCGATGCTGCGGAGTGGGAGTTCAGGGAGGACACAACCAAGTAAGCCTTCTTTCATTCATTTGTTCTAGTTCTTTTGCTTCAGTTCGTCCACCTGCACGGATCGACATGTTTTAAAACATTGCGAAGGTTTTTGGCCGCGGAAGAGGAGATCGTAACGCCGTATCGGTTTGGAGTGTACGATTTGTTGGTTCTTCCCCCGTCATTCCCATATGGGGGCATGGTGAGTAAATTTCAGGTCGCATGCGGGTTTTGGAAATGGACGGATATCTGTGATGTTGAAACTCGTTTCCATACAACCAGGAAAACGCGTGCTTAACATTCGTGACACCCAGTACGTTTTCAACTGGACTATTTTGCTGATGCATTAACAATATACCTGGTTTATCAGCTCTTCTTACCGGAGACAGGACACTCACTGATGTGGTGGTGCATGAGATTACACATTCGTGGTTCGGGAACGGTATCACGTCAGTATCCCTCATCCATTTCCCATTTCTTTACCGATGGACTCACTGCTGTTGGTACCTCTGCAGGCACGTCAACGCTTGCCACTTCTGGCTCAATGAAGGCTGGACAACCTATATCGAGCGTCTCCTATTGCAGATCATATACACACCTGCACACCGCGGTTTCTCATTCTTGATTGGGTCGAAAAAGCTATACGACGATTTGAAGCAGTACCAGTCCACGCCAAGGTATCAGCGCTTGCAGATCGACTTTGAGTATGGAGAGAATCCAGACGATGCGTATAGTTCTATTCCGTATGACAAAGGAGCTAACTTTTTGCTCCACATTGGTAAGTTTCCATGGTGGCACTGTTCCAATTGGCTCCTTTTACGACGGTTCGGCGGACGCTGACATCTTCGTTAACGGGGTTTTTTTGGACAGAACGGACGCTCGGCGGACTGGATGTTTTCCTTCCCTATGTCAAGGACTACGTGGAAACATTCATGGGAAAGAGCATCACCACGCAAGACTGGAAAGACCACCTGTTCGCGTATTACCGCACTCATGGAACGAAAGACGACGTTAAGGCACTGGATAGCATCGACTGGGATGTATGTCCTTCCCTCTGATCCTGTCTGCGTCCAAGTTCCGACTAAAGGTTATTTTGGTCATTGCGAACGCGCATGAATTGTGCAGGCCTGGTTGTATGGCGAGGGTCTGACGCTACCGGTTCCTATGGAATACGACATGAGCCTTGCACACCAGTCGAACGCCCTCGCAGAAAGGTGGGACAAGGCCCGTCAGGAGACGGACCTCCCGGAGCTGTTCGATCCGTCAGACTTGCAAAATCTTGACTCGAATCAGATCGGTGAGTGTCCTCCCCTTCTACCATTGGAATTTCTTCACCTCAAACCATACATCAGTCGTCTTCTTGGAGCGTCTTCAATCCTTCCCTGCACTTCCCAAGGCGCACATCGATTTCATCGGAGAGGTATACGGATTATCCAATACTGCCAACGCCGAAATCCGTCTTCGATTCTACGAAGTCGCCCTTCTGGACCCAGTCTCACCTGCTGCGTCTGTGTACGCCGAACTCGCAGCAGCATGGGTGGTTGGAAAAGATGTCGAGCGCGGGGTTATCAAGGGCAGAATGAAGTTCTGCAGGCCTGTATTCCGTGCGGTACATGCGGTCGATCGGGAGTTGGCAATTAGTACGTATGTTGAGAATAAGCTGTCGTTCCATCCTATTGCGAGGAATTTGATTGAGAAGGTGAGTTCTCTGCCACAATGCACTTGGTCTGAGAGGAATGTGTTGTCTAATGATATGATGGCTTTTTACAGGACCTTGGGTTGATCAGTGGCGCGTCACGTTAAGACTCTACATCTAACGATAGACGGATTGACAAAGGAAAAGTGTTGGTATGAGCTGTCCAGACGTATTCTCTGTGTACATTACCCCATCATGACATTTCATAACGTTCTGCGGATACGACTGTCCCGCCGTATCCGTATCTGATCCATTCGTGGTCTTCGTGGGATCGTTACACCAACCTCTACTTGAAATCTCCCCACAGATCCCCAAATGCGTTGTCCTTTTTGGGTGCAGCAGGCGTCTGCGAAGATGTAAAGAGGCTATTCGTAGTCGTCGAAGCATTGCTATTAAAGCCCGAGGACCAAATGTCGTTAGTGTTCAACGCGCTTAGGTTATTATTGGTCGTTGTCGGTGCAGAGGAGGGTGTACTCCATATGTTGGAGGAGGAGACAGGAGCAGTCCACCCCGACGAGGCGCCCCACATCCCGACACCACTGGTACCCATCATGCTGGTAGGCTGCTGTTGCTGCTCCACCCCAGAACCAATCACGTCCCATGATGGTTGGGTAGACGCGAACTGACCATAAGCGTTGGATGGTTGTGGGGCAGTAGTAGACGCCCGGCCTGGGGCAGAGAAAAGTGAGAGAATATCTTGCTTGACATCTTTGATAGGCGGAGGCGGCGCTGAGGGAGATTGTGGCACGGAAGGAGCATGAAAGTCGAGCGAGAAGAAATCGTCTCGTGCAGGTGGTTGTGGAGTCTGGGTCTGCGCCTGGGCTGGCGGAGGTGCGCCGGTGCTGGGCAGAGACTGGGTGCTGGATGTGATGCGGCCAGCAACGGCAGCGGAGAGGAGCCGATGGGGTTGGAGTTGTTGGGGACGAACGAAAGGGTGATTGGGAGAGGGTGATGCAGCGCGCGGTGCGGAAAGGCTATTACTGGATGTGTGGGTGGCACGGCCTGAGACAGCGTGATCCACAGAGGGACTCGGTGCACCTATACTCCCGTCACCGCTACTGCTAGATGTCAGGCCACCTTCGAGTGTGGATGGGTCGGACGGGGCCGGGCCGTCTAGTGCCCATCGCCGGGACTCGTACTTGGAGCGGATGTAGGACTCCATTTTACTACAAATCGAATGATGAGAAACAGTGGGTAAAACAGGAATCATAGATACGAGAAGGGAAGCATACTGTTCTGGAGGAATATGCCCGGCTTTGAGGTGGGCCTCCCAGTAGAGGTTAGCACGGCGGTTTCCCCATTTCTGGATGGACTGTCAAGGATCAGGATTAGCCTGAGGATGGGGATGGGGACAGAGCGAGCGGAAGGCAACATACGTCCATCTGCTCGGAGGTCCACATGTCCAGGTCGATGGATTTGACACGGCTGATGTGTGTGCCCATGCCACGATGGATGCCTGAACACCGAATGCAGAGGAAGACGCCCCTGGGGGGAGTCAGTAGGATAATGTCTGTAGAAAGAGACTTACAGGTTCCATGATGCCCACCGAGGATCTGGTACCATGGGCGTGTAAGCCGTACAGCGACGACGTCATGAGCAGAGGCTCACCGTTTCGTTTGCAGTCTGCGCAGATCTTGTTCTCTGGTCGCTTTACTAGCTCGCGTAGGATTTTTGCATGTCGCTCCGAGGTAGCTTTGTCTTGTCTGGACATCGCAGGTCGCAAGTGGTGGTTGGAAGAAAAGGCTCTGCGAAGTCCACTGTCTTCGGATCGGAATTTTGGCTGTCCACGTTTCTTGTGCACGACCAACCGTCTTTCTTTCCACGACACTCATGTCCTCCCCAGCAGAACGCGCGGCTCGACGAAAAGCAATCCTCAGTCGCGGTGGTGACCGCCTTGCAAAACTAACTACGTCCGCGCGCGGCGAAGAAGCAACGACGTACATTCAAACTGGTGTGTATAGCGTCCTCATCCATGAATTCTTCTCATCCTCGTGTAGATGTGCCCGTAAGGGGTGCAGCTTCTGGACTCGGCGCATTCACCGGCGAAGAGACGCCTCCTCCACCTTCGCTGCCACCAACAGCAGAGTTACCACGAGCATCACCTCCACCTCCGTTCTTCACAGCGGGTGGTCAACCCGACCCATCCACATGGTCAGAGGAACACCAACGACAGTTTATGCAGGCTCTTATGGGTGCCACGAGTCCTTCGCCTTTCACCCTGCCTCATCCACCTGCCGATGACCATCTGACGGCGGTCATGACCCAACTTGCACAGGCAAACCAGGGCCAAGGGCCTGCAGCAGGCAAAGCTCCTGCATCGGCCGCACCCCCGCAGCCGCCATCCTTTCTCCAAAATTTACTGCCACTAGTGCACATGCTGTGCATGTGGACCTTGCTCGCTTTCTTTGTGTTTTGGAAGGAACCACAAGTGTTTACAGAAAAGACTGGAAGTGTCGAGATTTCGCTCTGGGAGAGATGGCAGACACTTGCACAGCGTTTGCCCGATGCGGGCTGGTGGGGAGTGCAACCTGCGGTGAGTAGATACCAGTCACTTTGGAATTCTAGCCCATTGAACGACCAATAGCCATTCTTCTGGACATTCATGGCACTTCAGATCATGCTCCATTCTATTCGCATATTCAGTGGATATGTATGTGCCAACTTTTCTCTGTCTCTATTCCATCACATAATTTTCTATTGCAGGCTCAAGTGCAACCACCGAAGTTACTTGCATTGGCTCTTCCCCATCTTCCGCCGCCATTGCGCTCGTCGATCACGAATGGTCTTCAATATATGCAACTAGCAAGTCTGTTTGTGGATGACATCGCCGCTATTGTGTTTGGAATTGGTGTAGTCATACTGGTCGCTACTTGGCTGGCTCCCTAGGACTTCCCTGGTCCGTGGCTTTGCAGTCTTCACAATAATATTTTACTCCTCTGCGTCGGTTCCAACGTTGGTTATGAGTGCGTGCGGTACTATCGTTTGCCCGGAGTTGCAAAATGGCCTGTAACACACCACAACACATCGAGGACCTTGTGTTGTTGCATGCATGAAGATACATTGTAGATTGGTAAGTCTATTTTATTTAAATCATGCACACTTGGACTGCACTCGACTTTGAGCTGCCGACTGACTTTTAGACAAATCCCTCAGGGCTCGAATGAAATCGCATTTAAAAAATCGCCATTTTTCCAGCGACGATTTTCACTCACCCTCACCATTCATCTTTGACAGAGCTATGACTTTGCAATTCCGGGCCAATGATAGTATAAGTGTAGCTACAGTACAATGTATTACGGAAGGATGGCAGCAGCACCGGTCTTCGCTCGATCTGGAGCACTGAGCATCTCCGCGACCTTGGCCTCCAAATCTTGTGGCTGCGACTGCTCCTTTCGCGGAAGGGGGTTCTTATAACCCTTGGCGGCAGCAGTCAAGCGTTCCTTTTCTTCCCCTGGTAAAATCGGGTGTCCTGAAGTCAGAGCAGCTGATTTGTATGCTTTCCATGCATCGCCGCCTGCGAGGTCCATGAGTTCCTTGACTATCGTGGTCGACCACTTTTTAGACAAATTGAGTGTCCTCGAGGCGCCATTCTCTGAAACAGCACAGTGTTGCCATAAGTATGTCATGCAATACACGAGATTGATAGTTATATAAAACTTGCCATACTCGACTAATAACTCTGGCTGCACTGGCAATTCATCCTCGCCTTCCTTTGGCGTATTAATGATGTGTATGTCCAGTAAAGGGTTTGCCCAGCGTATTCGAGGAAGTTGTTCTTTCACAAAGTGTCTATAGCAAACGGTCAAAGCGACTCAACAGAGCCGGACAGCCAATTGGTTCACCTTGCTCCAGCGTGACCATCCCTCACGGCCAGGTTGAGGCTGATTCTTCGAAGACCGTTGAGCGTGAGCCTTGGACCCGTATTCAGGTGTTGTACGACTTTGTACAAATTCGATGGTGGTAAAGGTCCTTTCGCCATTTCTTTGTGTAAGACAACTAATTTTTTCCCGAGTGACCGTCGGTGGTTGTTTGGTCGTGTTGAATTCTAAAGCCGTTGCCTTTCTTGGAACTGACTTCTACACTATTCTAATCATTGCTGGTATTCCAGTTGTTCAGCTATGCCGGAGGATGATACACTTGTTTCGCGCAGGCCAAAGAGGAGTACGGCTGGAAATAGGTTAGACCCTCTTTTCAGACTGCCGCAATCAACTGATATTAATATTACACAAGGATGGAGCTCGCACTGGCCGAACTAGGGCTCGAGGAGACTCAAGAACTGGAAGATGATATTGATTTTGTGAATAACAAGGGTGTGTAGTGTACTTTGATCCCGCCTCGTGAAGCGAGATTTATTAATGGTTGGATATGAATTACAGATGAAGAAGATGTCTTCGAGTCCGATTTTGCGAGTACGGATGAGGAGGCTATGCATGAAGATGCTGAGGTCGGAGATCAGGCGTTGCAAGAAGAAGAGAAACGAGTTCGTAGGGTGTGTGCAGATCTTTTCAAAACGATATTATGCTACTTAACGGAGATCAAAGGCTGCCCGAGCTAGGGTAGAGAAGGCAACAGCAATCGCTCACGCACGACAACGCGTGACGTTCAATCCAGAGACAGAGTTATCCATTGTGAAGCCTCGCGTCCAAAAGACGAAGCGGCGGGTATCACTCGGGATTGCAGTAAACGCGGAGACAGGGGAAGTCATCGAGGAGACGATCAATGCGGGAGGTAGTACTGTAACCGGAAAGCGGCAGAGTAAAAGGCGGCATACGATGATGAATACTACGGCCACTTTTACTCGCATGAAAGATGCAGAAGTAAAAAAGGTATGTATTTCTCGTGCATGCGCAGTGGGTCCAGCCTCGAGGTGACGGCCACATAGGCAGCTCTACCGAAGAAACCCAAAATCGCTATGCGGATGCCTACTCAAGACGAACTTATCGCGCGCGCACTTGATACAGAAGAAGGTAATATCCTCGAACATCGTAATTATCTACACCTAGAAGAGGAGAAGCGCGCCCGCGCTCGTGTGGTGCGTCAGTCGATCACGGGCCCTGTGCTGCGTTGGATTAGCAAGAAGGAACATGTGAAAGTTCCCGTTCCTGTACAGCCTGCACCCGCTGCTCCAGCCCATGGAGTGTATACGCCACAGTATACCTTTGTGCATACGGCGGGTAGGATACCTGGGGGAGTTCAAACTAGTGTCGGTGTTACTGTTGCAGGCGTGCCGTTTGCTGGTTATATTCCTCTTCCTACGCGCACTCTTGCAGGGAACGGACAGTCTTCAAATGGTGCCAGTGTCCTCCAACCAGCTCCACCACAATTACAGCCACCGA
>Ga0307511_10008418_pt1 | contig 10318 bp, 10 predicted proteins | sample 13_EM_MG_FD_200266 | JGI IMG/M metagenome (GOLD analysis project Ga0307511, IMG submission 200266) | Populus trichocarpa ectomycorrhiza microbial communities from riparian zone in the Pacific Northwest, United States - 13_EM | ecosystem: Host-associated > Plants > Roots > Unclassified | place... | reverse complement strand
CTCAAATAAAACCAAGTGACGAGGAACTAAATGGAAGAAACAAATGAATAAAAAAGAGATAAAAAAAAAGAAATCAAACAGAAATTAAAAGAATGAGGACTAAATTGGACATTAAAAAAAATAAAAGATACCATTATATTTTACCAAGGAAAAGAGGGAGAAAGGGGAAGGAGAAGAAAAAAGTGCATTGGAGCCACACCGTATATCCACTGCCGACATGCGCCCATCTACCATGAAGATCTCAATGAGTTGTTCCCAACACGGTGTTTTTTCTATCGGAGAAGCTTGCACGCGATGCCCAAATGGCCCAGGTTCCTCCCACTCATTAGCGCGTGCGATACACACACCAACAACTTTTCTCTGTTTTTTTTTTATTTATCAAAATTCCATATTGTACCTTGCCCAATCTGATATCAACAAAAAAACAATATGAAAAGACCAAAAACCCCTTAGATGCAAATTATGTATTTTTTTTCTTGTAAGGACACTTTAGTAATTGCACTGTGTTTTTAAAAAGGAAAAAAACCAAAAATACCCCCCACCCAAAGTTAAGAAAATTTAAACTCTTAAGAGTTTTTTAGACAATACACTGTGTGAATAAAAAGCAAAATGATCCAATAAAAAAAGAATGCAAATAATTTTTTTTTTAATATAAAAATATTTTCACCACAGGATTTTTAATATTTATTTTTAAAGTAGTGGTAAAAAGAACCACCTATTACTCTCTCACGTGAGTTAATATTATCTTTACACGTAATTATACTTTTATGAAGAACATATAAAAAATAACTATCTAAGAAAATCTAACTATCAAAATAAAAACAGATTCCATCTGAAAAAAACATACGATTCCCCTTCTTCTACTTTATTTTTACGCCACACCCCTGGCACCGCACCGCCCTTGACATGTCGAAATATAATATCTTTTCTCACCTTTTTTTTTTATAACTTTAATAAAGAAAACATTTTTTTTTTTGTTTTTCTGGGGGAAAAAAGGAAGAAACTCTCTTCATACCTTTACCAAGACGATGGTATTTTTTTTTTAAATTTTTTTGTTCAAATCCTGCCCGCTTTTTCTCTCCCTCTTTTGCTCGCTCTTTTATTTTCCTATTTCAATTTTCCTCTTTTGTCAAAACCCTTTTTCCACCCTCTATTATGTTCATTTGTCACATCCGTTCTCAAAACCTTAACAATGTCAACCTATTGTTATGGAACTTCAAGGTTTGGCAAAACTGTAAGCCATTGGAAGTCGAGTCACCGAGACAATGTAAGCCAACTAAAAAAAGAAAAATCTTAAATATATTATATGATTTTTATATACATTGTTTTAGTTGGGTCTTCTTGTTGAAGAATAAGCAGAGACCCCACATGCAAATATATGTCCGGCAAATCAAATCGTAGTAGTAAATTCTGAATCTTTTGTCAGACTATCCCAATTGGGTTTCGACGATTCTTCGTCAATCATCGGCTCTCTTTTGGGTTATTAACAAAAATCTATATAAACTCAACTCGTTTTATTTCTTTGTACAAATTTGACTTTGAAATTGCGTACAATTCAAGCAGTTCTCAATTCTTAGCGTATTTGTCTTTCATATTCCTTGACGCTGTATACCATCTCGAATTCCTTCTCTAAATTCCTAATCTTTTGTACATAACTATTTTCTGTTCATTGGTTTTCTTATAGATTATATTCTTTTATACACGAAAGAGACAGAGAGAGATATAAAGGGTGGTGTCAGCAGCAGGAAAACACCTTTTCTTTTTGACACTGCCAATTTTGTTGCTTTATGAGCAAATTGGGATCTAATCTGATCTGGGTTTTTCTGCTTCAGCTGTTTTTTTGTTAGTGGTGAGTCATTCTTCCACTATTTGATTCTTTCTATACCATACCTTTTCCTTTCTCTTTAGAACCTGAAATCAAAAGGTTATGTGTCATGAGTTTGATGGGCATGTTGAGCTGGAAGAATCATTCTTTTTATCTCCCTCTTTCTCTCTTATGTTGATTTGAGCTTGTGGGCATTGGAGACTCTTGATGTTCAATTACATATTTTGTAGCTGAAACTTTCTGGGGCATTACAATGCCTGGTTGGTGATTTTGCTCAATATAATTTATTCATGTTTGTGCATTGGTTGTTGAATAGGAAAGCAATATAGTTACAGAGTTGGTTATCTTAGTACTGGAATTAAGTTTCCTGGAAACATTAATCACTGGGTTGCAGGGATGCTTCGCTGTCCTAGTCATATTGAATATTAGTATTGCTTGCAATGTAGAATGTAAACCAAGTTTGGAACTTTCATATCAAGTTGGAAATTGCTTGCAAGCTTACCCTTTTCTTCCCTCTATCTTATGAACAATTCATAATAAAGAAAGAGAAACATAGAATTTTTGCAGTTTCGTGGCATGCCAGTATAATTGTGTGAATGCCTCTTGATTGCTAAGCCCACTGCATTTTGTTATATATATTTTGGTTCCTTTGGTTTACTTATTGCTTTCTTTTGCAGTTAAGAAATTTGTTGATGATGAGCAGATAACCATACACGTTATGGGTTGGCTTAGCAAGATTTTTAAAGGGTCCAATCATAATATTTCAGAAGGGCATTACTATGGAAATTATGGACAGGATGCTAACTATAATGCACCTTCTACGTCAGGGGTATTCACCAATTTGATTTAATGTTTCTTGCTAAACCATTTCTAATTGTAAGAGGAGATGCATATAAAAATACTTATCTTTTACTGGCATCTTTTAGCTTTTACCTCAACTATTACATATTAAGTGGTAGTAGCCTTGATTGAAAATTTTGTGTAAGCTAAGTCTAATCCCTGATCTGCCCTTCTTGCTTTGACATTTTTCAGTTTGGATATTAAATGTAGGAAGCATATTTGGAGCAGGAAAATGAGGAGGATATCGATCGTGCTATTGCATTATCCCTTTTAGAGGACAATCACATTGGAAAAAATGTCGCAGGTGAGTAATATCACAGTCTGATGCTATCAGCAATACTTAATGGTTCTCTCACTACACTCCGACTGTTATTTCTGTACTTTATTTTGATCCATCTTCAGGATTCCTTTGCCAATAACTATTATTTTCTGAATTGATTTATATATTTTCTCTACATCTTTGCTATTTTGTCAATGTCATTGTAGAATCAATATCGCCTTTTCAGCTCTGTTCTATCATATTGCTTCATTCTCTGTATATATTATGATCCAATACTCCAGAGCTTAATGATATATTTCTCAAATTAATGGATAGATGTTGAGATTCAATTGAAAGAAGATGAACAACTTGCCAAAGCTTTACAAGAAAGTTTAAGCGTTGAATCTCCTCCTCGACATGGAATTCCATATCAAGGAAATGCATATCAGCCTTATCCTATCCACTTTCCAATGGGATTCAGGTATCTTATTTCTATAGCTGATTAATTCTGATCCTTGATTCTTTGACACCACCATTCAACTTTTTTTTTTGCAACAATGTACTTCTTTGGGCACTAGAATATGTGAAGAATTTCTTAATTCTTGGTTAGGGTATGTGCTGGTTGCAATACAGAGATTGGCCAAGGAAAATTTCTAAATTGCCTCAATGCATTTTGGCATCCAGAATGTTTCCGTTGTCATGCTTGCGGCCTACCAATTTCTGATTACGAGGTGTAAACTGAAATTCCTTATTATCTGCTAATATATATTAGTCAATTGTTGTTTCTATGGAGCCCATCATTGCTTTTTTTTCCTTGAATTGTTATTTTAGTGGAGTGCAATTGCTAACTTTATTTGCATTCTTTCATTATAGTTCTCGATGACTGGAAATTACCCTTATCATAAATTTTGCTACAAAGAGCGTTACCATCCAAAGTGTGAAGTCTGTAAGCTCTTTGTAAGTAGCTTTCCCAGAAACTTTTTGTTTATTCATCTTCTTTAAGTTGTGTATTTCATCCATTGAATACTTGAACTGTTATTATCATCCTAAGAATTTTCTTCCTACCTTTTTCTTTTATCGTAAATGAAACTTCTCCGGTAATTTAATAAATCAGAAATACTTATGAATGCTCTTGAATGTCAAGCCAAAGGATACTCATTAGAACATTTTTTTTTAAAAAAACCCGTACTTCATTGTTTTACAAAATAATTGATGTTTAGTGTTCATGGATGATGTTTTGCATCTTATCCTCATATTTCAACAAATTCAGTACAAAGGTTTCCGATTATGCATGTATACTGTGAATGAGAATTTGCTGAGGTCATGCTACAAGATGGAGGGGGAGAGACAGAATTTGCAGAGGTTACAGATCCAGAAAGTGTTATCATATTAAAAATTATTGTGATATATCATTTTTTTATACTGATAAAATCGCTATTTGTAAATGTACTGCTCTTAGAATTTCAGATATATTACCCATTTACAATTAGGGTTGCTTTTCTGAATATATATCTTTTGACAGATTCCAACAAACCCTGCTGGTCTTATTGAATATAGGGCTCATCCTTTTTGGATCCAGAAGTACTGCCCTTCTCATGAACATGATGGTACTCCTCGGTGTTGCAGCTGTGAGCGAATGGAGGTAAATCTGGATGAATTCGTTGTGCTTAAAAAACTGTCTTTTTAAGCTTTCTAATGATAATCCTGGTGAACTGGTTTTCTGAAAAAAATAATAATAAAGTATAATGTTTCTTATCATCACATGCAGCCACAAGACACGGGATATGTTGCCCTTAATGATGGTCGGAAGCTCTGTCTTGAGTGCCTGGACTCTGCAGTCATGGATACCAAGCATTGCCAACCCCTTTATCTTGATATACAAGAATTTTATGAACGTTTAAATATGAAGGTGGAGCAGGACGTTCCACTACTATTGGTTGAAAGACAAGCACTAAATGAAGCCCGGGATGGAGAAAAGAATGTAAGGGCAGATGCATTGAAAAGATTTATATCACCCATTTGATGCTTTTCTTAGGAAATAATTGGCTAGCTTGACATTTAAGCTACTATCAACTTATTGTTAACTTTTTTTTCTAAGGTAGTTCTGGCTATGTGAAAAATCAAGCTATTAATAATGATATTCTGATATATCGAGTCATAAAAACACCCGTTACACTATCATGATAGTTGACATCCAGTGCTTCTAGAAGGTATTCTTGGCTCCATCCTCAGCAAAGACAGTTTTACATCTAAAATAAAATATTAAAGTAAAGAGAAAAGGGAAACACAAATAATCAATTGTCCTTCTGTCTACATCTCATCGAGATATCATTTTGAACATACTGAATGAGTAAAAAATTGAGAAATTAATTGTTCCATGGATTTTAGTATTGGAGTTCCTTTTCAAGCAATACTTCTGCTCTCTAATTCTTTTAAGTTGGTTTTGTAATTTCTTACTCTTGAACAGGGACATTACCACATGCCAGAGACTAGAGGACTTTGCCTTTCTGAGGAACAAACCATTAGCACCGTAAGAAAATTTTGGAATCTTTCAGTTGCATTTTGTAATGGACTGATTCATTTTTTATTTCTTTAGTTGGCACTCAGAATTTTATATTGCAATGGCCATGGATCATCAGGTATCAAAGCAGCCAAGGTTTGGAGCAGGGAACCGAGCCATGGGTATGATGACAGAGCCTTACAAACTGACACGTCGTTGTGAGGTTACCGCAATTCTGATTTTGTATGGCCTCCCAAGGTATATCTTTAGATCACTTTTCTATTACTCTTTTATCTGAGGGACCCGTGTAATACCAAAGAACCAGCAGATAATAGGAAATAAAAATGAATGTTCATTGTTTGTATGCAAGTATCCACAATTTATAACAATGGGATGCAGTGAGGAACAAGAAAATAACGCATCTTCATTTCTTTGATATGCTGCGTGGATATATTCTTGAAGATGTTTTTTATGCGTTAGTTCTGTATTGTAATACAAGGTGTTTTATGCTTGTATTGAAATCTTAACCAATACAGGTTACTTACTGGGTCAATCCTAGCTCATGAGATGATGCATGCATGGATGCGGCTGAAAGGTGCTGTTACATCCTGTGCTCTGTACAGTCATTTTTTATATATATATATATATATTTCATATACTGACATCAAGATTTGAGATTTGACCTTCAAATGATGGATTATTTTTGTTGTAGCTTGCATAAGAAAATGTAAACTGATAGTTTGTCTTAAGCAATTGCTTCTTTAACGTATTTAAGTCTGTTTTTTTTTTTTTAGATTCTGACGTTTTCTGTTTTCCTGAAGGTTTCCAAACTCTCAGTCAAGATGTGGAAGAGGGTATTTGTCAGGTGCTTGCACACATGTGGTTGGATTCAGAGCTCACACCCACTTCAGGAAGCAATATCGCATCATCCTCTGCATCCAGGACAACAAAAAATGGTACAAGATCTCAATTTGAGAGAAAGCTTGGGGATTTTTTCAAGCATCAAATTGAATCAGATACTTCCCCGGTTTATGGAGATGGATTTAGAGCTGGTCAGCAAGCAGTGCAAAAATATGGTCTCGAAAGAACACTTGATCATATACGAATGACAGGGAAGTTTCCATATTGAAGTTCTAAACTAGAAGTAGTCCTTGCACAATATGACGTCCCATGTTGAATCTCACACCTTGGTGCATGGAGATGGATAAAGAGCCAACTAGAAAGCAGTGGACAAATAGGGCCTTTGAAGGACAGCAGACCTTATTAAGATGATAGGGAGGTTTCCGTATTAAATTCTTGAACAGTGAGTTCTCACAGTACTTTTCTATCCATAGTTAAAGCTAGGCCTTTTCCAATATGAGCCCAGGGCTGAAGCATAAGCGTTGATTCTACAGAGAGGAGCTTCACGAGAGCTGATTTTTATGTTTTGTAGGCTGTAAAGACATTGAATTTTTTTTTTGGATAAATTAATAATCTCATGATGGAATTCCATTCATTCATCTGTCTTCACTTTGGAACTCTGAAATGGGAAAAGCAATTTACTGGAACAATTACCTTCATTTTGTACATGTTAAAAAAAGAACTGGTGGGGATACAATTACAGATAAAAAACCTACATGCTTATAACTGTTATTTTGAAACGGCTCCTGCTGTCCAATTAGTTTCACCTGTTGATGGACGCCATAGTTGGGCTGCTTCATCAACTGAGTAAAAAATTAATGATTATGATTTCAATACATTTGCCTGAATTTTCAACAGAATTGATATCACTTCCTCCATATTTGGCCTACTTACTGGTTCTTTCATCATGCAGGCTGCGCTTACTTTAGTCAAGCATAAGACGAAGTCTGTCCCACAAATTCCTTTTAGACCAGGATCAACATAGAAATCTAGCTCCGCTTCAGGGTTTTCTTTCTCCATGATAGAAACTATTGCCGTTGAAAGTAGGCTTTCCTTTCCATCCTGTGTAAAAACAGCATCTTTCCCTGTGATTAGTTCCAGCAGAATGACTCCAAAAGCATAAACTTCGATCTTGGGAGTCCCTTGTCCTACCCCAACATACTCGGGCGCCATGTAACCTCTAGTCCCCACAACATGTTTTGTCAAGGCAGCACTTGTTTTCCGTGTTGCTGCTCTTGCAAGACTGAAATTTGAAATCTTGGCCCCTGGATTGCCGTTTAAAAGAGCATTGCTGCTTTTAATGTCCTGGTGCACGGTGCACATAAGCAGGTTCGGTGAAGCTGTGAAGATAGTAAAGTCCATTAGCAACATCCAGAGCAATCTGAATTCTCTTTGTCCAATTTCCACTTTCCTTGGACTTTTTACAGAACAGCAATTCTCTTAGGGACCCATTTCCCATATACTCCAAAACAAGATAGAAACAGCCAAGATTTTCGCACACACCTTCAAGCTTAATCAAATTGAAGTGGTTGACCCTCTTCAGAATGTTCACTTCCTTTATAACATCTCTACTCATCTTCTTAACAGCTAAGATCTCCCCACCAAACTCTCCGCGATACACAGAACCCTTTATTCTACTTTCGAAGCTGAATTTTTCAGTAGCTTTCTTTACCTTTTCAAATTCAAAGAGTTTCAAAACTTGCTCATAGCTTGCAATTTTGACACGAAGGTCTTCTCGCACTACCAGTTTTCTTTCTCTACAACTCCCTGTAACCAAGTCTCTTCTCTTTTTGCAAGAGAGGAAGACGATAGCTGTAATGATAATGACGGCTAGCAAAGAGCAAGCCCAGCAGACTCATAAAGTTTTTTCTTTGATCTTCTATTTCTAGGACTCAAAGCTGATGGGGGAGAAGTGTCTGTGTTGTTGTGAATTACAGTTTGTGAACTTTTGTAGGCAGGGGATTTAGAATTGTCGTGTCAGAAAAAAGAGTCAGATTTTTCCCATACCATTTGCATCAAGTATACTCTTCGTGCTTGCATTGAATCTGTTAGCAATATCGGGAATTTTATCATCAGAGCTAAGAGGGTAAGCTGCTGTGATAGAAACATCTCACAACTTAAAAGTTTAAACTTTTAGATGAGGTTCCAAGAATTAATTTATATTATTCTCTAATACATCTTTTAAAGTGAAAGCTCTTTAAACTTGAAACTTGTATAGATCCACTTTTCCTTATACTTAATTTTTATCAAATGGAGATTATGAGATTCGAACTCGTGACCGCTTGGTTATCAAGATTCTGATACCATGTTAGAGAACCATCTCAACTCAAAAATTTAAGATTTTAGATGAATTCCCATGATATAATTTATATTATTCTCTAACAGCTACTAGATAATTTGTTCCTCTGATCATTTGATTCGTTGTCCGGCAAGCACATCGAAATGGCACTTGCAGTTGCTCACCGGCAACAAATGATATTCACCATGTGTATTCCTGCGCTTAAGCGCAGCGCAAGTAGATAATCCCTCGTATAAGTGTCATTCGCTATAACATAATAGGTTCCACGAGTAGTCGTGACCTGAATTGTAGTGTTGGCCTGATAATATTGGCCAAAACAAGAACAGTTTACCGGAACAATAACCTCTTTGTTGGTAGGGAACTCTGACAGCCTTGTAACGTAGTTGATTCTAGCCAGCTCTTCTTCGTTTGCCGACGTGAGGACTGAGATTGCAGGCACCGAGTGAAGAGAAGGTTGAGATTTGAAGATCAGAAAGGCCTGGCAAGATTGGCTCTGGCCATTGCAGCTGTAAAGAAATGCAGAGGATGGTCCTGTCTCATCACTGGCGTTGCAGTCTAATGCTGAATTCTTCGAGTAGTTTTGTTGAGCTTTGGCGTGTGAAGTGAGAAAGCTGAGTGCGAGCAAACTAAACAAGAAGTTAATCATGGTGAACATTTTTTAGGTGAGGAAACAATGATGAGTAGACAAGAAATTCAGAATTATGAGAATGATGAAGAAGATGGATTGTTGCTTGCTAGAAGTATCAAAATAAGCGCGTTAAGAATTAAAAAAAAAAAAATTCCTTGAAATTGTCAGGTTTCGTCGACTTACTATATAGCAACATTCTGGATTTAATATATTTTACTATATTAAAATATATATTTTTATATATATAAACAATAAATAAATAAATTTAACAATAAAAATAAACAATTAAATTATTAAAAAATTATTTATTCTAAAAGAAAATTAAAGGCTGTTTAACAAATATGCTAGACATGTACGGGCATGGAAGATGAGCCTGCGCTCTTCAACTAAAGGAAAAAATTCAAGCATTAGTGGCTCTTGAAGGCTAGTCCAATGCACATGGCATATTTTTTTAATGGGTGTTAATAGGGATGATTATTTTTGGTTTGGTTCGGTTTTTATTAAAAAAAAGATAACTAAACTGAATTTTTTTATAAAAAAACCGAACCGAAACCGGTTCAAACCGATCGGTTTCGGTTCAGTTCGGTTTTTTAGGACAAAAACCGGTTCAAACCGGTCTGACTCAGTTTTTTCCGGTTTGGCTCGGTTTTTTTCCGATTTTTTCGGTTTAGGTTCGGTTCGATTCAGTTTTTTCGATTTCAGGCTTATAAAACCGAACCGAACCGGTCGGTTTTTTTAAAATTTTAATCTGTTTAATCAGTTTTTTTCACGGTTCAGTTTTTTTGGTTAATTTTTTTTCTGATTTTCTTGGTTTAATCGGTTTTTCGGTTTTTTTAACCCTTTTTTTTTTATCTATATTTATCTAACAAACATAGTAGAGATCTTATTAAATTCAATATTAACTCAAAAGCACTCTCAAATTGATCTAAAACTCAATATTAAATTCAATAAATAAATCTTTTCAAACCCTGATTTATTTTTTCTAGTAATATGAAAAATCCAAACAACTTAATGATCCTCTCTATCAAAAAAATATATTTACACGAAGATTAATCTTTTTGGTGATC
>Ga0307511_10008417_pt1 | contig 10318 bp, 5 predicted proteins | sample 13_EM_MG_FD_200266 | JGI IMG/M metagenome (GOLD analysis project Ga0307511, IMG submission 200266) | Populus trichocarpa ectomycorrhiza microbial communities from riparian zone in the Pacific Northwest, United States - 13_EM | ecosystem: Host-associated > Plants > Roots > Unclassified | place... | reverse complement strand
AGACTTCGCAAGCTATTTTTTGGTGTTAAATTTATAACTATCAATATTTAATATTTAAAAGAAAGATATAAAGAGAGAATAAAAACATGAAAGATAAAATCATATCATAATTTATAAATAAAAAAACAAAAATATGAAAATTTATCTTTAATTTATGCTTTTTTTCTCATGTTTTTCTTTCTCCTAATATTATAAATATTAATACCTTATCATTTAAGTATTATAAAATTTCTCAGTATTGTATTTCATATAATGTGCTTGTAATTGTTTGGGTCACATTTCAAAATAATATTTTAAATTATCACGGAAATCGAAAAAACAAAGATTTAGATCACCATTACAGGAAAAAAAATATTCAGTACCTCATAAATGTCCATGTGGCATCTCTGATCTGTCTCAGCATCTCCTCCTGCCAGCTTCAAAACTTTTATTCCGGGAATATCCCAATGGAATCTAAAAATCTTCATCTCATTAAATTATTACACCCAAAAAGCTACGCTATGAGTAACCTTTATGAATTATGCATGTTAATTATTAAACAAAAAAATAAAATAGAAGAGAATTTTATTATATTTTTCCTTCTAAAATATTATTTATTGGAATATTTTTTTCTTTGTTTTTTTTTCAATATATTTTTTTAGTTTTAATTATATTTTTCAACATTAATTTAATTAGAAATTATGCTTTATAATTGTTTTTAAATTATTTTTTATTAGATTATTTTAATCTCATGATGTAGACTACAAGTTTAATGATGGACTCAGTTGACTGTATGTTTCTTTTTCTTTTTCTTATTAACTTTTTTTTCAAACTTTTTTTTTAACATTGAGTTGATTTTTTATGATTTGTTTTAGTTTGTTTTTTATGATATTATACTCGTCTTATAACTAGGGTTACGAGTTTGATTCGAGTCATTTTTTATGTCATATTTTAATTGAATCTTTTTTAATTTTATCTTTCAATAGTGGGTTAAATTAAAAATTAAGCTTTATAATTTGTTTTAATTATTTTTTTCTATTAGGTTATCTCAGTCTCATGACTCAAGTTGCGGGTTTGGCAGGTTGACTCTGGTTATTTTTTATCCTTTTTTTAATTGATTTTTTTAATTTCATTATTTAACACTAAGTTTATTAAAAATTAAACTTCATAATTTATTTTGATTTATTATCTATGAAGTTATTATAGTCTCATGACTTGGCATGCAAATTGACAGGTTAACTCGGACTCATCCGAATTAATCTAATATGTTTCATTCTTAATATTTATATAAAAAAATCTCATCTTAAATATTTATTTTGAGTCAATTTATGTTTTTATTGATCCTTCTGGTTATTTTTAGACCCACAAAATCAAACAGATCACATTAAGTTAATCCTCGTGTGATTTAAGTTTTTTTTTCCTTCAAGAAAAAAAAATAGCAACTATTAAACATATTTTTTACATTAAAAAAATAATATGACCATTAGCTGCCAAATATTTTATGGTGTTTTAGCTCATTGAAAAATTATTTATGGTAATTATTCCCAAAACATTTTTTAAATTAAAATGGAATCAGAAAGGCATGATACTGTAGCATTGTCACTTGTGAATCCACAACTTATAGTTGTGCGCCATAATCAATGTAACGGTATTGGCCGAGGCCTGGTTTTTACGATAAGAGTTTGTTAATAAAAAGGAAAAAAAAAAAAAAGAGTGTGTGTGTGTGTGTAATGTATTTAATTGGTACTGTTTTAGTTTATAGAAAATCTGAAAGTCTTTTGTCTTCCTCGTGAAGTGGGACGGAGTCTCTCTGAGAGTTACAGCAATCAAGACATGTTACAGCTTGGAGACAAAAACAAGCAGTGTGTGATAGAAGCGAGAAACATTGGGTCTCTCATTGCTAGAATTCAAATTTGAATGCTGCTGTTTTAACTATCCATCTGTGTTTTAAGTTGAGCCCGCGTCTCCCTCTCTCGCTCTCGCTCCCTTTGACCACCTCGGTCACTCCCCAGCACCAATTTGACTGACCATCCATTTTTAATCATCAGTCCAAGCCCCTTTCTTTCCTCTTCTTGCTATCACATTCCCTCAAATCATGGACAAACATACAACACAAAAGATGGGAACGTTTGATGCTGAGGCTGAGTCTGTGATTACTAGCAGCTTTCAGGATCTCAGCTTCACTAACAGCACTGTTAGTATCGGCTTGTGTAGTTCCGTCTCTGATAATAGTGTTAGTAATAGCAGCAATGTGAGCAATGGTACTGCTGCTAGTGAATCTAAAGAGAGTGAAAAGGCTAGTTTGATTTGTGACCCAAATGAGGCTAGCTTCAGGAGCTCCTACCCTTCGAAACCCCATAAGGGAAATGACTTTAGATGGGATGCTGTACAGTGTGTAAAGGGTAAAGATGGGGATATGGGGATGGGTTTGGGTCATTTTAGGTTATTGAAGAAACTTGGTGTCGGGGATATAGGGAGTGTATATTTGGCTGAGTTGAGAGGGATGGGTTGCTTGTTTGCAATGAAGGTAATGGATAAAGGAATGTTAGCTGGGAGGAAGAAGTTGTTGAGAGCTCGAACTGAGAGAGAGATTTTAGGTTTGTTGGATCATCCATTTTTACCAACCCTTTATTCGCATTTCGAGACCGATAAGTTTTCTTGTTTGTTAATGGAGTTTTGCAGTGGTGGGGATCTTCATATACTACGACAGCGACAACCTGGCAAGCATTTTAGCGAGCAGGCAGCAAGGTTAGTGTGTGCTTGTTAATATCTTTTGGTTTGTGATTCTTCTTTGTTTCGCTCTCAATCTGGTTTAATTACTTTGTCATTAATGTAATACTGCTAAATAACTAGGGGGAAGTGTCAGAAAGGCAGTTATCTTGAGCAGATATGCATTTTGTTGTATGTTTATGAAAGATTGATCACAATTAAGTTTTTGCTAATGCTATGAACACCGAGATTGAGTAAAGGCTTGGGAATGATTTTCAGAAATTAGTTCGACTCGTGTACATGATCATAAGTACCGACGGCATTGTTCTTTCGCTTCAGGATATATAGCCTCGGAATTTTATTTTATGCACGATGAACAAATTTAGGATTGTTCTCCAATAATTATTTGTTTTTATACAGGTTTTATGCTTCGGAAGTGCTTCTTGCTTTAGAGTACTTGCACATGATGGGCGTTGTATATAGAGATTTGAAGCCTGAAAATGTGTTGGTGAGGGAGGATGGCCATATTATGCTTTCGGACTTTGATTTGTCATTAAGATGCTGTGTGAGTCCTACTCTTGTTCAATCTAGTACTGTGTCTTCTTGTAAGATTTCTTCATACTGTATTGAGCCATCATGTATTGATCCAGCCTGCAAGTTGCCCGTTTGTGTAGAGCCTTCTTGCTTGCAACCATCTTGCCTTAAACCTCGTTTCTTCAAACCCAAGACAGCAAAAGTTAGAAATGAAAAGCCAAACCTGGCAAATTCAAATTCACTTCCTGTACTTGTTGCAGAACCAACCACCGCTCGTTCCATGTCATTTGTCGGTACACATGAGTATTTAGCACCGGAGATAATAAGAGGGGACGGCCATGGAAGTGCTGTTGATTGGTGGACGTTCGGTATCTTCTTGTATGAATTGATACTTGGTAGGACTCCTTTTAAAGGCAATGGAAATCGAGAGACATTGTTTAATGTGGTAGGTCAGCCCCTAAAATTTCCTGAAGGATCTTCTGTCAGTTTTGCGGCAAAAGATTTAATCCGTGGTCTGCTCATGAAGGACCCGCAAAAGAGATTAGGGTTCAAAAGAGGTGCTACAGAGATCAAGCAGCATCCTTTCTTTGAGACTGTTAACTGGGCTCTCATTCGCAGCACTCACCCTCCAGAAATTCCAAAACCAGTTGACCTTTTATCTTTGAATCTCGCATTCAAGTCATCCTTGGCTCCCAATGATAACAGAGCTACAGATTCTGACAGATCATCAGGTCCCTTTTTAGATTTTGAATTCTTCTAATGAGTTTTGTTCTACAAGTGGCGAGTTTACGTTATTTTTGTGTGTTCATCTTCTCAATGGAATCTCATCTCCTTGGCATCAAACCCTTGTTATCAGATTATCTGTTCTGGTTGTTACAAGTGCTGAGCGAGCAGCATTTGGGGTTCGTAATATAAACTTCTGTCTTAGAACCCCCATGAAAGTTGACACTTTCCCTGGATAGTTTCATTCCCATCCTGCTGTGTAAGCTTCAGCTAGGCGATTTCTCGAGAGGGGGCCTCCAATGGTGGGCATTGAGCCTTTTCATAACCCGCACTTTATAGCATACATAGCTGCATTGACCCAGTTACTCTCACTTTAGCTGCAGGGAGAGCTTTTGTGAAAGAGATTGAATTGGACTGCTAGTAGAAAAGCTGTGGATACTTGTAGCAATGAGATCATGAGGTGTCCGCATCGTATTGATCTTTGGTTCCTTTTATTTGCTTTTTTAACTGTCTGAGTTTCTGCTTCCTTGAATTGTTATCAAGCCGGGGCTCTTCCCGATGAAGTTCTATCTTTTCTTTTTTATATGTGGAAAAGAGTTGGGGAAAGAAACAAAAAAAATACATAAAAAGAGTGCTTTATTCTTTTGCAGTGAACAGTCTTTTCCTTTACAAAGTATATTCTCACTTTAATCATAGCCTTCTTTTATGGCAACTGATCATCAAATTGAGGCTTTTGGTGGTAGAATGATGCCTGACAAAGAAAAACAAATGAATCTGACAACATTGTGTTTGCAAGTTTCTCCTGCATTATGATGCCTCCACCGCAATCTCTGTGATAGAAAACAGTATTCAGACAAATTGATCAAATTTAACATAAAACCTCTTGACTCATACTTGGAGCCATATCCATGTTTCTGTTATTATTAATTCGTTTGGTCTTTCTGCTACTTCTATTATTACAGGTCTAAAGTGCATCTATCTTTTGAATATTCTCGAATCAACAATACTAAAGTTTGAATCGCATGGAATAATCCATATAGTATAAGGTAGTGTATGATGTCTGATTTTCCAAAATTTACAACTTAAAAAGAAAAGATAATTTACAAAGGGGTTGAATTTCAAAGAGATTTATGTGTATAGGGCTAACCAAAAGTTACAATGAGGATAGCTCTTCTTAAATACCAATCTCTAGCCCAAAAGCTAGTTGTTCATCATGGAAATAGAAGAAATTTACCTATATAAGTCATCCTCGTTAGAGAATCTTTATTTAGAAGAATTTATAAAGTTAAAACTAAATAAGATAACAAAAACCGTAGAACATCAAATCCTTGATGGATATTTAATAAGAAAATCTTGCATATATAAGGAAGAAAAGATTTTGTTGGAACCTTATGATTACTTGGTCATGTAATCTATTTGCAAACGATACCAACTTCTGCAAAGACAAAAAAAAAAATCAGGTTTTGAAGTGTGACACAAAAATTACTTTGAACCTAAACACTAGTATTATTATAATTTGAAACCCCCACCCAATGAATAGCAGCTCGTGAATGAGAAGTATAAGATGATGCCATAAAGAGAGTTATGTTTTTATAAGTCAGATTTGTTATTTGTCCCAATAAAGAAACATATTACATCACGCAAAACATAAGTTTATTTTATAAATTTATAGCTACTAAAAATTTCAGCTTACAAATTATTATTTTTATATAAGTGTAATTGTATTAGAGGGAAAAGCTGTATAAATATACAAAGGCATATCCTAAGAGGTACATCGACTCATAATCCAAATCAAACTGACCTTAGGTAGTAGGAAAAAATCAAAAGCTAAATAAAACTCAAAAAACAAAAAAAAATTGTGAAACTAGTTGACTGGTTCATGGAAAAATTAGAACCAGTTGACTGGTTCTGTAAAAACAGCAGACATGCTAAGTGGAACTTAAACGACAATAGGCTAGAGGTACCTCATGACTCTAAAAGATGCCGTATGGACCTAAGAATTGTTGGAATCTGGTATTTTGGTTCTAGCTCAACCAACCTGGACCCCACACTAACAACATGATATGGACAGCAAGCCTAGTGAAAAACTCGATTATTCCTCTCATACCAAATAAAACAAACCATGGCTAAGAGGACTAACCAAGCAAAAAGATTCAAGAACTTTTCTTCTTCCTACAGTTCATATATGTCCATTGAAGCAAAGGTCTCCATGTCATCAAACGCCAACTCATAACAGTCTCACTTGTGGTAGCCCCCCAAACAGAAACAAATAAAAGAAACTAAAAGAATAGATGGTTATATGTCTTAATATGCGAACCATAAAAAATACATATCGAGGAGCTAATGATATGGTAAGTATGGAGTATGTCCATAGTGTGTAGGCTACCTATAGAAGCAAGCCATAGGATAAAAGTGCGTCTCTAGATATGACCTGAAAACCAGAGGAGGTGATGTATAGAATCTACGGGTCTTGTGTCTTTAAGAACCTCCCATGTAAAATCAATAAAAAATCTGCCTAATGGATTCCAAATATAGTGATCTGGTAGTGCAATCATGTGATGAAAATGCACTAGGTCCCAAATTTACGGAGCTCTTGATTACCCGAGGGAAAAGACCAAGTGCCTTCCTCAATGATATCTAAGACTTTGGCATCCCAGGGAAGCCCAGTCTAGGATAGCATCTTGAAAGGCAAAAGTTTATAGAAATATTGACCATTCAACAACTAATAGTTTAACCATAAGGAAATAGCAATCCCATCACCAATGCAAGAGACAAATCTCCATCTACATTAATCTCTACTGAGTAGAATCTTCCTCTAAGACCAAAAGAAAACTGAATGAGGCTTGACACGCCAGAAAGATCTACTCCTAAGTAAGACACTATAAACCCATCCCGACCAAACTGAAGATCTCTTCGAAAGAAGTCTAGACATGCTTAAGAATAACTATTTTATTCCAAGTCTTTATCCTTTGTATGCCCAAACCTCCCTCTTTAAGAGGATAACAAACTAAAGCTCAAGCTACCTTAGCCCCTGAATATGAGAGAGAACAACCCTTCTAGAGAAAGGTAGCTAAAATACTCTAAATCCTCTTAATAACAAAGTAGCCAAGAATAAACTTGGAACACCAGTATACCTTGATGGAAAAGAGAATGAATTTGATCAATTGAAGGCATCCAGCATAAGTAAGAGAAGTTGAAGTCCACATCTTAATCATAGAGAGAATTCAATCCATTAAAGGCATACAATCATTATGTGTCAATCTAGTAGAGATTAATGGGACTTGTAGATACTTGACAGGTAGGGAACCCAACCTGAAGCCCAAAAGAGTCTGCAGAAAAGCACAAAGCTCATCATCGACTATTGATAAGAAAACTTGGATTTTCTTTAGATTTCTAATAAGTCCAGATAACCAAACAAATCATCCAAAGCCTTCCTCACAATCCTGACCAAGTCCATACATGTCCGATATAATATTATAAGGTCATCTGCAAAACATAAGTGAGTAATGACAGTCTATTGACACTTCTAGTGGTATCAAAACCTTGAGTTTTGTTAAGCCTCTCTGATATGCCTCATAAACCCTTCGTGGCTAAAAACAAACAAATAAGGGGATAAAAGGTCACCTTGTCAAAGGCTCCTAAAAGATGCGAAGAAGTCGTGACTTTCCCTATTCATGAATGTCATAACTCAATTTTTGAATTTTTTTTAAGAAAATTAAATAAATAATAAAAAAGAAATGAATGAAAAATAATTTGAGAATTGGGTTAAGACAACACAAATTGAAAGTTTAAGAACTAATAAGGATGGAACTATAAATTTGGAAGTCAATTTTGCTAGAAATTAAAAGAATTGATAAGTTTGGGGACTTAATTGAACTTGGAATTAGTTTAATTAATGAAATCAGGGGCTTAATTGAAGAAATACCAAAGTTCGGGGCTAATTCGGGTCAAAATTACAAGAAATTAAAGTCCAAGGACCATTTTATAAATGTCATCAAAATACAGGGGTCTAATTGCAATTTATTGAGAGATGAAATTAAAAAAAAAAGAATTTCCTGAATAAGGGACTTGATTATAAAATTTTGAAACTTCAGTGATCAAACTGCAACGGCCATTTCCATCCTAAAATGGTGTCGTTTCAAAGAAAATTGTTCATCACCTTCTTCACTCATGCACCACATCTTTGTCAGCTGCCCCATGCCCCCACGATGCATCTATATTACCACTGTAACGATCCTGCAAGTTCGCTTCGTTGTCTGGGTAACTGCATGGCATTCTCTGGCTATATATATATATATATTATGAGGGGTGAATGGGTCACTAGGAAAAGTAAAATCCTTCTTTTAAAGGTTGTTACATATGCAAACCCAGCAGCCACAAAAAAGGCTTATAAAGCCTTCATCTTCTCCTAAAAATTTAAGGGAATCAACCATGATTGAGAGCTTTAGGTGAGAGAGAAAACATATTGAGGGTAGGAACTTTGACAGCCATATCTCCACTTTACACCATTGGATTGGCCTTCCCTTTAGGTATGTTGTTCATCGTTATGGCTACTACATCCTAACTAGAGGGATTTGCAATATCAAGTTATGTGTGAGAGATATGGTTGGTGGAATATTTCTGGAGAAAACACCATTTTTTTAAGTCGCAGTCGCTGGATGTTTTCTCATTCATCAACCGTTAGATGGGGATGTCATTTTTATAAGTTGTTCCTCTATATGTTTTCTGAAGTCTAAACGGTGGAGATCGGAAACAAACTCTTCAGCCATAAATAGCTCTTCCTGAATAGCAGGTCTCTAATTTTTAATGTTTGTTAGGTTATGTTCCAATATAGAGTGACTTAATCGTTGGTTTGATCTGTAACTTAGATATGTTATGCTAAAAATGATGCAATATAACTTCACAATTGAGATTGATTAAATAAGTTTAGGGGAGAATGAAAATGTGATGTTAAGAGAAACTTGTTATTTGAACAAACATGACGTATAAGGTTAATGATATATTGTATGATTATGAATGTAATAGAAAATACATGTAGAGGAATGGAAGAAAGACAATTATTAAAGCTAAAATTAAAGCTAGAATTATTAAATTAAGGAATTCAACTTTTGCATAGAGATAAGGAAGAACATGGTGCATGCTATACAACATATTTAGAGACTAAAATATAACTTGTAAAATATAATTGTGAGATTTGTATTTTGCATGATGCAATACTTATATTGATCGTTTATGATGAAGTTAGCAAATTGGTGCAGTGTTTTTTATAGGTGAATAAAGATGGATTGTTCACTTGGTTAATTAGGATTTTTTTTCTCTTATAAATCTAGTGGTTGCCTTGGCATTTGTAAAGTTAGAACGGAGTATAATTCACATAATGATGATTTATTTACTCATAAACCTCTGTATGATACTTATGCCTTGTGGAAATGCATTATCAACGACTTTGAGTTTCTTAAGAATGGTGAATGTAGAGAGTTGGTGATGGTGAAACTATTTCATTTTAGTACGATAGTTGGTATGATGATGGTCTTTTTGTTAATCGGGTTAAGCATGTGCTAGATCATCATGGGACAATGAAAGTGAATGGGGTTATCTCATACTCGAGGACTTAGGATTTGTAATTTTTTGTATTCACTGTTTTCATCTTTGATTGTTGAAATGATTAAATCCATTCATTTATCCATGCATGATGATATTATAGATACTATAATTTAGGGTTCTTCTTAAATGGGTTTTATAAGGTCAGGTTAAGGTTTCAACATATTAAAGTTATGAACCCGAATAATGCCCAAGAACTATGGTCTTGCATACAGAAGCTTCTAATTGCTAAAAAGCAAAGAATGTTTCTTTGGCTTGTGGTATGGAATAGACTTGAGGTGAAGTTCAATATGAATATGATATGTCTCCTTCTCTGTGCTTGTAATCTGAAAAACTAGTGTTGTTTGTATTATAAGATTGTGAGAAAGTTGTTGTCTTTTGGAATATCATTATTTTTCTATGAATCCTGAGATGCTTTTTTCTTTAGTGACCTATGGACTTAGCTACTAACATGTAGAAACCTTGCTCGTGGTGATCTTTAGAGATTTTTATATTCTTGTTAGATTATTTAGAAGTCTTGCAATAATGAATTTATTAACTAGGAACTTAAAACTCTTAATCTTCATATTAACTAGTTAGTCTTTTATTAATGATATATTTTCTCTATGCACCAATTTTCACATTAAATTCTAGCATACTCTTAAGAGGGCAATAATTGTGTGGATTTTATGGCTTAACTTGGATCTTCTCTTAGCTTTGAGAGTCGGATGCATGGTACTTCTCGACCATGTCTCCGAGGGACAGTTGAACGAGCGACTCATGAATGCTGCCG
>Ga0307511_10008416_pt1 | contig 10318 bp, 8 predicted proteins | sample 13_EM_MG_FD_200266 | JGI IMG/M metagenome (GOLD analysis project Ga0307511, IMG submission 200266) | Populus trichocarpa ectomycorrhiza microbial communities from riparian zone in the Pacific Northwest, United States - 13_EM | ecosystem: Host-associated > Plants > Roots > Unclassified | place... | reverse complement strand
TATTTTCTACCTACCCGAACTACGGATATTCCGGAGCCGCAAGTTACGCCAACACGTACGGGAGTGGTCTGTCTCGACCCACTCCGAAGAAATCCGCGGTTGCCCTATAACTTCGTGTACCGAGCTCGAAGAGAGACTAGCATCGGTTCAGTAGGCCTGTTGGCGAGGTCGGTTCTGACAGTCGGACATGATGGAAGAAGAGTGAAGATGGGATATCGACGAAAGACAATGAAGACAATGAAGGCCAAACTATAAGGCTATATATATCAAGTATCGGCCTTCAATCAAGTCGCCTATCTCTACCAGACCTTCCCGAAACTCCTATCTGTCCACCAAGCCCCCAACCCTGACGGTTCTTCGTGACTTCTTTCTTTATACTTATTTGGATGACCCTTCTTATGATCTTTAGTAATCTTTCTCACAACATGATCATGTGTTCTCCCACAATGCACCTTCTTCATATAATCCTTATCTTCATGATGCATCATCACTTATCTTTAACATTCACCCATTCCCCTTTACCCGTCCACCCATGACAGATTGACCATTTGTCCTCTTAGTCAGATGCTTACATGATCCTGAATTTTAGTATATAAGTACATACAAATGTTCTGATGTATTCCCCAGACTTTGTCAATCACAGTGTTCTCCCTCTGACAGGCAGATCATTAGTGATTAACCCCTAGCCTCCCTTGTTCCCCCCTGCTCAGCCCCAGAGAAGCAATCCCTCCTTCTCTAGTGCCAAAACACATTACCTCAGCCTCTCATTATATCCTACCCAAATTATGGATCTTCCAGAGCCATAAGTTATGCCAACATATACAGGAGTGGTCTGTCCCAACCCACTCCGAAGTGATCCACAATTACCTGATAACTTTGTGTACTGAGCAATATAACAGACTAGCATTGATTTAGTAGGCCTGTTGGTGAGGTTGGTTCTGACACTGTCCCTCTGTATTCAGAATATCAGAATGAGCAAGTTCACTAATGAAACCATTCATATCCTCAGCCCCCTCATATATCTCAAGATCAATTGAATGCTTCCTGTCTTATAGCCATGAGATCAAAAGTAGCAGTTAGCATGGAGATTGAGTGCTTGAACATTGGTAATGGTGGACGGAGTGACCTGGCGATTGATAACACTTGAAAGATTCTGAATGTAGCAGAAGATAGGCTGGTTGTTCAACTCTGGCAGTCTGTGGGTGGTGGGGTCAGAGTTCCATGACTGATGCATTGGGAGATCATACGTGGCCTATATATTGACCAGGGTGGTAGGTAACTGGTGATGTAGAGAGGGGTGGCAATTTGGTGTGATGAATGAGCATGAATCAGTAATGGAGAGGGGGTGCTGATTTGGTGTGAGGCACAAGCACAACAGGTGATGATGTCAACAAGGTTGAGTGTACTATGGGGGGGTTAGAAGTATGAAGAGGTGTGGTATGGCACAGGATGTACCAAATGCGTTGGTCATTCCATCAGCATCAGTTATTCCCTGACTTGATGGCCCAACCCATGCTGTGCTCTCTCCATCAGTGCTGGGCCACTGGAGGTGGATGTTGGATGACATACCAGACTTACTGGGGCTTGACTGACCAGCAGGTGGTAATTTAATCCCATCCCTTTCCATGGCACCATAGTTCCCTTTGTATATAGCATATAGATGATCATGTTGTCAATCATTGGTGTTTTGTGAAATTTAATGTCAGTGTGCTGGTTCCAGATACTCTCAACAGTCCTAGAAAAACTGCTCAGAAACATTGAAGACGAGGGGAAAAGCCAAGTACTCACTTCCAGGTTTGGTGAGCTTGATAACAGGACAATTCCTCTGCAAATGAAGTGTTGAGGCAGAAATTCAGGTATTCTTGATAAAGTGCAATAATTCTGCCACCTACTGGTCAAATCTGAACTCCTCAAGGAGTAACTGGAGCTTCATGACCATCTTTTGGTTGTCATCACCATCAATTTCAATAGAAATGAAGAACTGTTGACCTGGAGGGATATGGGGACTTTGGGATAGAAGAACATTAGAGTAAGTGTATTAGAGGCATGTTCTGCCTACACTCCAGAATATTCACATGTATCAGTTGTGCCCAAAATGAAGAAGCTTTGCATGACCAGTTCACTGCTTGTGAACATGGTAAGCTAGCAAAAAAGAGAACCCTGTCACATGATTGTCATATGGGAGGACAGAGCTTGGGCTCTGGACATGGTTCATACAGGGTGTTCCTTGAACTGCTTGGGAATGAGGGGGGTAGGACAGTGATGAGAGTGGGACAGCTGTATCCTGGAACAAGAAAACCCATGTTAGGCCTACACAGGGGAAGGTTCACTGGGGGCAAGGGCTGGTTAATTGAGTCAGTAAACTGCAAGTAAACTGTGAGGAAATGGAAAATTAACTAGCCCAATTACTCACCCAGCTTGTGCTGAGCAAATTCATAGTTTACTGAGCCAATTTCTCTACAATTTGCTGAGTTCAGTAAATGCCCAGGATGTTTACAGTTTACTGAGTCATGTGATCATGGTTTCCTCATTGGGCTAACCTTGGGAAAATCCACTATTTACTGAAAGAGGCTACTTACAGTTTACTAAGTCACTCATTCAAAGAGTTATTTTCTGGTTTACCTGATGGTTTGATCACAATTTACTGAGCTCAGTAAACTGGAAAATAATTTACTAAGAATATGCCTGAGTGGCCCATTCAAAAACAGCTCAGAGTTTGCTTTACAGCCCCTTGCATATGAACATAAACACCAGGTTTTTTCTTTGTTTGCCTCAATCAATGCTATACCAGATTGGGTATTTGGGCCAATGAGTGCTGTGACCATTGTCACCCATTGGCACTTCAGAACCCACCAGTTTGTTAACCCCACAATGATACTCTCCAAAGACCTGAGGGAAAGGGTCATCAGGCTCTATTTGCTAGGCAGAGTTTCCATGCCAGAGGTTGCAAACCAACTAAATGTGTCACTTGGGTTCATTCACAATATTGTTTCATGCTATCGAACACTCAGACAAGTAACTGACCCCTGACCATGGTTCTATGGGCGATGCCATGCACTGGATTATGGCCTGCCATAGATGTGTCCACACACTGCATGGGTTAAAACCACAGGTTTTTCACTAAGCCCAGGTCTTGATCAGCAGGTCACAGACACCCCAACATTGTCAGAACTGGCCTTGCCAACAGGCCTACTGAACCGATGCTAGTCCCTTGTGACGCTTGGTACACAAAGTTATAGGGTAATTGTGGATTTCTTCAGAGTGGGTCAAGACAGACCACTCCCGTATGTTTTGGCGTAACTTGCGGCTCCAGAATACCTGTAATTCAGGTAGGTGAGATAAAGAGGTCAAGGTAACATGTTTCGACACTAGAGAAGGGGAGATGGCTTCTCTGGGGCTGAGTAGAGGGGAACAAGGGAGGCTAGGGGTTAATCACTAATGATCTGCCTGTTTCGAGGGAGAACACTGTGATTGACACAGTCTGGGGAATACATCAGAACATTTGTACATACTTATATACTAAAGTTTGTGATCATGTAAGCATCTGACTAAGTAGACAAGCAATCAATCGGTTATGGGCAAGTAATCAGAAAGTGATGAAAGAACATTGAGATAAATGAAGGTGCATTGTGAAGATAAGAAATGAAATAAAGAAGATACACCATGAGAAATCAGATGACCTTGTGTGGGAAAGATTACTAAAGATTGTGAGAGAGATCATCCAAATATAGTTAAAGAAAGAAGTCGTGATGAACCGTCGGGGTTGAGGGTTTGATGGACAGATAGGGGTCTGGGAAGATCCGATAAAGATAGGGAACTTGATTGAAGACTGGCATTTAATATATATATAGTCTTGTGGTTTGGCCTTTTGATGTCTCTATCGTCTTCCGTCAATACTCTTCCTCTACTCCTCCTCTCTTCTTATCGTCTCATTGCTATGTCTGACATCTACACCCATGAAGACATTCTCGACTTTACCAACCCCTTCCTTGACTTTGAGCAGGGGTACCAAGCTCCTTGGAAATTTGCTGCTATCCTGGTTTCTCCGAAGACCGTTCTTCCCGCTGAACCGTTGACCTGTATGGGTTATCCTAGAGGAGAGAGTCAAGGGGACTCATCAGGTATGTCCTCCTTTACTCCCTTTTGATGGGTTGTACTGATTGGACTCTAGGAGGTATTCCAGGCTTCTCCATCTTTGGTAGCATGGAGCTCGTTTCTACCAAGCCCTTTTATTGAAAAGGCAAACATCACCATCCTTCCGATGAGGAGCGGGAAGCTAGAGGCAAACGGTTGTTTGTCTATCGTTACAACCAAGGGGGAGAGAAGAATTGCCAGGACAATCAATCTCGTCCCTACCCTTCTCTTACCAACATTCGTCATCAGTTGGAGACTAGCAAGTATTGTCATGACCAGTTTAGGGAGTTGGGTCTTGGAGATTTGGTGATGGTTGGGAAGGAGTGGTGGAGGAAGCACATGAAGACTCTCGACTTGGAGGGGTTTCCCAAGGCTTGGATCTCGAGGGGTCTTCGGGAGATCCATCATGTTGGTGACCATATGGATGGAAGGATGGACACCTGCCTTGGGTACTCAGCTGTCCTTGGTGCCGAGATCTACAAGTTGATTGGGGAGCTTCAGGAGGAGTTGAGGGAGGATCAAAAGAAGAGGTCCTTAGATGGTTGGGGGAGGATGGACGTGAAGAGACAGTTGGAGGACTCCCTTTGTGATGCTCGGGGAGAGATCTCCAACCCTGGAGTCTCTTGTGGACAAGTTGACTTGTCCTTCTCCAATTGTTCCTCAAGAGGTGGTGTTCCATCCTGCTTCCCCTTCTCTTCCCAACATTGGTTATCCTCTGGTGGAGATCCCTGGTTTGACTGCAAACCAGGCCATTGTTGTCAGAACCAACCTCACCAACAGGCCTACTGAACCAATGCTAGTCTTCTATGTCTCTCGGTGCACAAAGTTGTCTTGTAACAATGGATCGCTTCAGAGTGAGCCGGGACAGGCCACTCCCGTATGTGTTGGCGTAAATTGCGGCTCCGGAAGATCCGTTGTTTGGGTAGGAGAATAGAGAGGCCAAGGTTACACGATTTGGCACTAGAGAAGGAGGGGGTGCTTCTCTGAGTCTGATCAGAAGGGAACAAGGGAGGCTAGGGGTTAATCACTAATGATCTGCCTGTCGGAGGGAGAACACTGTGATTGACAAAGTCTGGGAAAACATCAGAACATCAGTACGTACTTATATACTAAAGTTCATGATTATGTAAACATCTGACTAAGTGAGCAAACAACCAAAGTATCATGGATGAACAATCAAAGGGTGGTTGATGGACGTTGAGATAAGGAAGGAGGGACAATAAGATAAGTGGTGGTGCACCTTGAAGATAAGAAATAAATTAAGAAGGTGTACCGTGAGAGAACAGGTGATCATTCATGGGAATGATTTGTAACGATCGTGAGAGAGACCACCCATAGAAAGATAAATGAAAGAAGTCACACTGAGTCATCAGGGTTGAGGGTTTGATGGGCAGATAGGGGTTCGGAAAGATCCGCTGAAGATAGGGAACTTGACTAATAACCAGTTTCTTGATATTTAAGACGGATGGACTTGTTCCAGTTTGTTTTCATCGTCTTCAGTCGATACTCTCTCTTGCCCTTCCATCACTACTCTTTATCCTCTTCTCGTTATGTCTGACATCTACACCCACGACCTGGTCCAGGACTTCACCAACCCTTTCTTGGATTTTGATCAGGGATACACTCGTCCCTTCGCCACTGTCCTGCCAGCTGTCAGGGCTACTCTCGTCCCCATCGAACCTGCGGAGGAAGAAGAATTGGTCCTTCCTAAGAAGCCTTTGACTAGGAAGGAGATCAGGACTCAGAGGGGTTACTTTCGGGGTGAGAGTCAAGGGGATTCCTCAGGTAGGATTCTTCTTCCTTCTTTCTTGACAAGAATGTTGAAGAATCTTTTTCAGGCTCGTTGTTTAGTTCCAATTTGTTTGGAACAAAGAAGAAGGGACATTTCCCTTCTTTGGAGGAGAGGAACGAGAGAGACAAACATTTGTTTGTCTATTGTTACAACCAGGGTGGCGAGTCATCCAGGAGGGACAATCGAAGGAAGCCGTATCCTTCCCTTCAATCGGTGAGGGGAAGGTTTGTGTCGAGCAAATACTGGCATGATGGTTTCAGGGATATTGGTTTGGGGGATGCTGTCATGGCTGGGAAGGAACAGCGGAGGAAGCACGTCAACGAGTTGGATCTTGACGTCTTCCCGAAGGCTTGGATCGGTTGGGGGCTCAGGGAGATCCATCACGAGGGTGATGCTATGGATGGTAGGATGGACGCCTGTTTGGGTTTCGCAGCCATTATGGGTTGCGAGATTTATGGGTCTATCGCGGAGTTGAAGGAGGATTTGGTCGAGGAGCAGAAGAAGCATGCTCTGGATGGTTGGGAGAGGATGGATGTAAAGAGGTCCTTGGAGGACTCTTTAAGGTGTGTCCTCCTTTACTCCTTTCTTGACGAGGAGTACTGACAGGATCTTAGGGAGGGTCAGCTTGAGATTGCTGATCTCAAGGCTCGGGTTGAGTCCCTCGAGAGGATGGTTGAGAAATTGACCAATCCTCCTTCAACCGTTCCAAGGGAAGCCGTCTTCCGTCCTGCTTCTCCTCCTCTACCCAACATCGGTTTCCCGGATGAGATTCCCAGTTTGACCGTCAATCAAGCCATCGTCAACCAGTACTTAGACTGGCAGTCTTATAACAAGACTTGGCCTCATGGTGGGGATGAGGCTGACGACGAGTTGGACTTTGATGGGTTGGGGGATTCCAATAAGGAGAACGACTGGATTGTTGCTCCTTCTTCTCAGTAGATAGTTCTTTATCAGTGTTTCAATACTATCTGCTTTCCTCGTCTTTGACTCGTGTGATTTGAGATTTGAAAAATAAGGTGAAGAAGAGATAAGATGAGATAATGCCATGTCATGATTTGAACGAGTGTTTGGGCACTTTGAACTTAGTAAAAAAGGTTAAAAAAAAGGTGAAAATCGTGACAATTGTCAACGACTTCCTCGATTGGTCTTCCTTTGATTGGTCTTGGCCTTGTGGTGGATATAAGGCAGATGTCGATGAGGAGGAAGGGACTTCCAACAAGGAAAACGAGTGGGTTGCTGTCCCTGTCTCTGAGTAGATAGTTCTTCATTGGTATTCCAATACTATCTGCTTTTCCTGTCTTGTTCGTGTGACTTGGAAAGTGAAGGATAAAAGAAGAAGAGAAGAGATAAGATAAGATAACGCCATGTCATGATTTGAATGAGTGTTTTGGGTGCTTTGAACTTAGAAGAATTTAAGTAAAAAGGTGAAAATTGTGACAAACATGAGCACGGGTTGGACATAGGCCAACCTGTTCAACCTGTCCTGACCTGGCCCAAACAGTCCCATTGTAAACACAAAGTATCTGTTGATAGTTACAGTCCATTTTTTACTCCAAATTGTAATTCTAATCCCAGTTCACCACCAGTGTCCTCTCCTTACCTTTGAGTGTGCCCAAGGTAGTATCCACAGTTGACTCCATGGCAAGAAAGAGACCTGGAAAAGTCAGAGAATTGGCAGTGTTGTTGGACCTCAGGAGCAAGGAATAACATTCCACACTAAAGGTAGATCAGTCAAGGATGGCCTCCTGTGGAGATATATCCAGTGCCAATAGCTGGTGCATGAGCCAACAGATCATGGAGGACAGATATTCAACTTACTGAGGAAGCCTGGAACACATAGGCATGTGACCACAACCTTTTCCAAATAGTCTATTAGAGACCCTCTGGCATTGTTGGTCTCATATATACCACCCCACACCTCCTCCTGGTTGAGGTTGCCATGTTGATCCTGATTGTGAGTGCAGTAAGGTCAAAAAAGGCATAGGGACACATGTTGAACACTGTTGAATGTTGCTTCATTGTTGCTAAGGTCATGGGCTTGCTTGGAGTAGTACAGGAGGGATGTGGAAGGATAAACCTCATTGAAGGAAGACAAAGACATGAATCACATGAGGGGACTGTGTTGATTGCAGATCAACCCACGCCAGATGATGGCCACACCCATGGCACCCAGCCCACTGGAACCTGTGTCTATGGCAAAACCTGCCAGACAAAAGTGTGGATCACCCAGATCAGCCTTGGTCCATGGCAGGCCTTACACTGGATGACCAAGATCTATCCTTCATCCAGGTGGTCATTGAAGCTCAAGCATCCATCTATTTGGACAAACTTCAGCAGAAGTTGGCCATTGTCCATAGTGTCTAGGTCTTGTTAGCTACAACCAGCTGGACACTCTCCCATCTGGCTTTGACACAGAAGAATCTATCATGGGAGGCAAGTGAGCACAATGAGGATGTGCGGTTGTTGTGGGAGTTGGATATGGCTCAATACAAGGACCCAAAAATATTTGTCTTCCTTGACAAGAGTGCCATGGACAGCCATACAGTGCAGCAGGCCAGTGGTTGGTCTGTGGCCAGTGTTCCTATATTCCTACAAGGGGTCCACTACTCCATCCTCCCTGCATTGACTGCCTGGGGCATCAGGAGTTGATCTGGGCCAGTGTAGAGAAATTTGTGTCTCTGTAACCATAACTTGATGAAGGAGAATGCCTCCACAATGGAATTGAAATCCAGAGAGTATGCAGGGAGGTAGATGAGTCTAGCACCTTTTGCATGTGTTGGTAAACCAAACTCCAGAAAATGACTGAGGCACATACCACATTCATTCTCGATCAATCTCCATACTGTCATGTTTTTCACAGTTTTTCCCCTCTTTTCTTTCAAAGTCCTAGATACTCACACTTCTTGCATTCAAACCATGACATGTCTTCTTCATTCACACCCTTATCCTTTATCTTATCACTTCACTCTTTATCTTATCTTTCCAGGTCACATGATGGAGAACATGCTTTCATTTGGGCCAGTTGAACTATCTACAGGTCAAAATCGAGGCCATAAGGACCAGTCAGGGTGTAACTATTTTCAGTCACTCACTCCCACTCTGACATTATCCCCACAAGGAGCCCCACCAAAGCCCTCTCATCATGAGAGTTCAACAACCACCTCTCCAACAGCAGGACCACTGACTTGGGAGCTGGAGTCTCTTCCACCAAGATGATCAGACCCCCAACTCCACCCTTGTCCTCCTCCTAAGTGGGGTCCACAACCTCAGGAACTTCCAACTTTGCCAAACAAGCCTCCAACACCACCATCTGCTCATGGCACTTCTCAAGTTTCCATTGGTCATTGAGGTATTCCACCTCCAACCAACAAACCTGAGCACAAAGCTCCTTGTGGATCTTCTCCCCTAACTCATTCTGGGACTGCTGGTCCAAGAACTCCTGCCAATGCTATGAGAGGAAACAATCAGCCTTCAACCAAAGGAAAGAATTGCTGTTGTCCCACCATCAGATCATTATGGACAACTTCCTCCTTCAAGTTGTCAATCATCTCCAAACACTCCCCAGCAATCACCACAGCATAAGCAAGGGGAACTGTCACCTCATCAGGAGCAGCGTCACCAGGCTCAGCATACTCCACAAGTCCCTGCTCCAACATTGCTTCCTGGAAGACAGTCATCTCCACATTCTTTACCCTCAACTTCCAGATCTCATGAGCAGCCCAGATCTGATCCTTCAGGAACAAATCTTGGAACTTCTCGCTATGGTGATGGTTCACCTCCATCCTAACCTGCACCTGGACATAGGATGGGTACAGTTGGTGACAGTTGTCACAAGCAAACTCATGTCCATGGTCATCAAAGTGGGTACAAGGAGTCAGTGGGACTCTGGAAACGGAATGGCCATTACCATGACCGTGACTGATAACAGGCTGATTGATAGATCCTCCTATTGGGAAACTTGTCAGCAACAATCAAGAACTTGCTCCAAGATACCCACCAGAGCTATACCCCTGGGGTCTTCCATGAGGATAGAAGTTTCCCCTGCATCCTCTGTGTTGTCCTCCTTGTCCCCTGGAGGCATGTTGCTTCAGGATCCTCTCTACCAATGTGACCAGAGATGGAACTGGTTGACTATTCTCCTTTGTAGAAGAACCAAGGGAAGCCATATAAGGTCCATCAAGAGCCTGGCCGATGTTGAAGAAGCCAGTGGGATTCTGATAAGACATCAACAACATCAGGAAAAAACACATACGTAACGTCCATACTTTACATGACAAACTACGTGATAACAAGCGTTCCAGGGTGATTCTGGGTGATTCGATGTGATTTTGAGGTAAATCAACGGAAAATACACTAAATAACCGAAAACATTGTATGTGTTTTTTCCTGATG
>Ga0307511_10008415_pt1 | contig 10319 bp, 12 predicted proteins | sample 13_EM_MG_FD_200266 | JGI IMG/M metagenome (GOLD analysis project Ga0307511, IMG submission 200266) | Populus trichocarpa ectomycorrhiza microbial communities from riparian zone in the Pacific Northwest, United States - 13_EM | ecosystem: Host-associated > Plants > Roots > Unclassified | place... | reverse complement strand
AGGAACTTAACATCACGATCTGACACTATACTCTTAGGAATGCCATGCAAACGTACAGTCTCCCTAAAAAGAATATCAAGAGTATCAAGAGGAGAACCTAGTACATCTTATCCATGTGCAAGAGGGGTCCAATACAGCCTTATTTGGGCCATGAGGTGAGGACAGGAAAGGAAACAAAAGAATCCTACTACAATTTGGAAACAACATGGGTGGCTACCATTTCCTTTTGTTTCTAGGATTAAGGGGCTGCATGCAAGGCTTTAAATAAGCCTTGAATCAGTTCTGTAATATTTTACTTCCTTCTCTTCTTCTCATGGCAAAATATGGATTTAATATTAGGGGCTTTATTTTATTTTGTTAGCTACAGCTCAAGACTTGTTTGGGCTTAATTAATACTTTGTTTTCAGTTAGGATCCAAGGCTTGTTTAGATTAAGTTGTGGGCTTTTCAGTTTTTGGTTTTGGGTTAGTTTTGAGTGGACCTCATATAAGTAAGGGGTTCATTGGGGTTAATTTTTCAAGAACTATTTAAGCTCATGTAAGCCAAAATTTTGGCAGCTTTGAGGATTATTACTTCTTAATTTTTCAGTTTTAACGTGTGAGAGTGATTATTGCATTCTTCAGTTCTTGAACGAACTTAATCTGACTTATCAAAAATTAACTGGCTTCGTGGCGTCATTCTAGTCAATACAATAGTGTTGGTGCCTTGGGGCAGGTTTCCATTGTGTCACACTCCTATCAGATCTATTTCGGCTTTCCAGGATCAGATCTCAATCTTGATTGTGGGTTGCGTGACCACTTGATCACGAGGTTCGCACCATTAGTGTTGCGGTGCCTTTCCAAACTCTGATTGACCTAAAATTTTAACCCAAGGTAGAATCACATGTCAGGAGACTCCACATAAACTTTCAGCCTGATCCAACAGTCAGATTGAGAATTAAGACTGTTGTTGTAAAACTGGACAGTTGCGTATTTTACATCACAATCCGAATCTGATTGTTTTTTCATTGTTTGGATCATATCAAAAGCTTTCTTTCTATAATTATTTAATTCTTATAGACAGAATCGTGGCTAAACCTAGGAGTTGGTTGAACTACCATCTTTCTTATGCGGGTAGACTTCAACTTCTCAATTCCATCCTTTTCTTTATTCAGTTGTATTGGTTTTGTATTTTTATTCTTCCAAATGTTGTTATTGAGAAAATAACCTCATTATTAAGGTCTTTCCTATAGAAGGGTAGTGATCTTTCTTATGGTAATGCAAAAGTTGCTTGGGATATTATCTATTTGCCTAAGAAGGAAGGGGGTTTGGTGTCAAAAACTTGAAGTGTGGAACCGGGCAGCAATGGTTGGTCTTCATAGATATCTTCTTATTTGTTGTGTGGTAGGAGTTTTTGGGAGATTCCTTGCCCTGGAAACTCTTCATGGAGCTGGAGAAAGATTCTCGGTCTTCGTGGTGTGGTTCGGAAATTTATCAACTTTCATGTTGGAGATGGGAGTTCTATTTCTTTATGGTTTGATAATAGGCATCCGTTGGGCCGCTTGGTGGAGTTCTTTGAGGGTAGGATTATTATTGATTCTGGCTTAAGAAGGGATACGCGTCTGAGTTTTATTATTACTGGTAAGGAGTGGATTTGGCCACCTCATAGATCCCCTGAATGGATTAAACTTATTCGATGTACTCCCACTTCCTTTCTCCCGGATGATGGAAGGAGTGACCTTGTATGTTGGAAGGATGCTCCAAAGTGTATGTTCTATATTCGTTGCGTTTGGAACTTTATTCGTCCTGTTCGGGACAAAATTGAGTGGTGGAAGCTTGTTCATCATAAATATGTTATTCCATGATTTTTATTTATCTTGTGGATTTCTATTCATGATGCTCTCTCTACTCAGAATAAGCTAAGGTGCTATGATGTTATTCAGGCTATCTAATGCCATTTATGTGGAGGTGATAGGGAAGATGTTGATCAACTATTCTTTGATTGCCCATTCTCTCATCGTATTTGGTTCGATTTATGCTCCAGATATCTCATTCCATTTCGCCATTGTTCTTGGATTAACACCATCTTTTGGCTTTCTGATTTGAGTGGAGATTGCTCTCTTAATTCTGTGCTTACGAGATTGATGTTAGCTGCTGTTGTTTATTACATTTGGAGGGAAAGGAAAGCTCGCTTCTATGGTGATGCTCCCCATACTAGTTCGATGATTTTTAGAGATACTGGTAGTTTTATTGTTTCAAAAGTTCCTATTCGTAATATGGCTTCTTCAACAACTAATAGAAGACTCCATATTGCTTGGGAATTTTCTGATGATATTTTCAATCCTATTTGATTTGATTTATGGCTCTTTAGGTTTTTAGGACATTTTCACCTAGTTGTTCCCGAGATTTACCCTCTTATTTATGTTGTTTCTGTTTTGTTTAGGGTAAACGGGTTTGCCCATCGATGCCTCTTGTAGGGTTTATATACCCTTTATTGTATTTTGCTATTTTTTGGTTAATATACTTACCTTATCCAAAAAAAGCCAATGATTTTACATGTGTACAAAGAGGCTTGCTTTAATACTAACGAGATTGACCATTGTGTTCCTAGTGTGGTTGTTTCTGTTTTGCAGGAATTTGATGATGTGTTCCCTGATGATATTCCTAGCGGATTACCACCATTGAGGGGGATACAGCATCAAATTGATTTCGTACCCGGAGCTTCAATTCCTAACCGGTCAACTAATAGAAGCAATCATATTTTGACGATATCTAATGCGCCTAGTACATTTATGAGGCTTATGAATCATGTTTTGAGGAAGTATATTGGGCTGTTTGTTGTATATATTTTGACGATATCCTGGTGTATAGCAAGACCTTTGATGATCATGTGAAGCATCTTAGAGTTGTGTTTGAAACTTTGTGAGATTCTAAGTTGTATGGAAACTCACAAAGTGTTACTTCTGTAAAGAAAGTGTCGTGTTTCTTGGATATATTATCTCTAGCAGGGGAGTTAAGGTTGATGAGGAGAAAATTGAGGCAATTCGGGACTGGCCAAAACCTGTTAGTATCGCTGATGTGAGGAGTTTCCATGGTTTAGCTTTTTTCTACAGATGATTTGTGAAAGACTTCAGCTTTATTGTTGATCCTATGACAGAATGCTTGAAAAAAGGGAACAAGTTTAGATGGAGTGAAGATGCGCAGAAAGCTTTTGAGCTAATTAAGGAAAAGTTGTGTACTGCTCCAGTTTTAGCACTTCCAGACTTTGCTAAAACATTCGAAATAGAGTGTGATGCTTCCGGAGTTGGGATTGGGGCTGTTTTGATGCAAGAAAAGAGGCCGATTGCATTCTTCAGTGAAAAGTTAAATGGAGCACGTTTGAACTACTCTATTTACGACAAGGAGTTCTATGCCTTGATTTGAGCTCTGGAGGTATGACAGCACTACCTGTTGCCTAAAGAGTTTGTTATACATACTGATCATGAAACCTTGAAGTATCTTAAAGGGCAAAGGAAACTGAATCGACGACATGCTATAAATGGGTAGAATTATATAGAGTCATTTCCTTATGTCATAAAGTACAAGAAAAGGGCAAGTTAATGTGGTTGCTGATGCTCTTTCTCGTAGGTATGCACTGATCTCTATATGTTGAATGCAAGGCTGATGGGTTTTGAACAAGTGAAGGATTAGTATACTAATGATTCCTACTTTGGTAATGTGGTTACCGAATGTGCAAAGGGAGCTTGTGATAGATTCCTTATGCATGAAGGTTACTTGTTCAAAATAGGCAAAATGTGTATTCCTTCAGGTTCATTACGGTAGTTGCATGTGCGAGAGGCTCATGGTGGTGGTCTTAGTGGTCATTTTGGGGAGAAGAAGACTTGTGAGGTGCTGAAAGAACATTTTGTTTTGCCTAGCATGTTACGGGATGTGCACAAGGTGATTGAGAGATGTGCTATTTGCAAGACATCTAAGGGTAAAGAGAATGCATATGGGTTGTATATGTCGTTGCCTATTCCAGAGCAACCATGGATGGACTTTAGCATGGAATTTGTACTTGGGTTACCAAGAACACAGTATGGGAAGGATTCAATAATGTTTGTAGTTGATCGATTCTCCAAAATGTCCCATTTCATTCCTTGCAACAAAACTAACGATGCAGTACATGTTGCTGATTTGTTCTTTCAAGAGATTGTTCGTTTGCATGGAGTTCCTAAAAGCATTGACTCTTTGGAGGAAGCTTGGAACGAAATTACTTATCAGTACGACATGTCATCCATAAACTGATGGACAAACTGAGGTAGTAAACCGAACTTTATCTTCTTTGTTACGAGTTGTTATACATAAGAATTTGAAGAGTTGGGATACTTGTTTACCTATTGTGGAGTTTGCATATAATCGTAGTGTGCATAGGGCTACAAAATTTTCACCATTTGAGGTTGTGTATGGCTTTAATCCTTGTGTTCCTATTGATCTTGTTCCTATTCCAATTGATGAGAGGACATCTATGGATGGAATTAGAAAGGCAGAATTGATGAAGGAACTCCATGAGCAGGTTCGATTACATATTGAGGAGAAAACGACTAAGTATGCTAAACAAGCTAACAAGGGGCAGAAAATGGTTAGGTTTGAACCTGGAGATCTTGTTTGGATTCATATTAGGAAGGGCAGATTTCCAGGCAAACCTAAGTCCAAGTTGATGCCAAGAGCTGATGGTCCATTTTGGATTATAGAGAAGGTGAATGACAATGCGTATAAAGTAGATCTTCCTAGTGATTACAACGTATCAACTACTTTCAAATTTGGTCTGTTTATGTTTCAAAAAGGTCAAAAAACGTGTGTTAGTTACATTTGTCTAGTTACTTTGTTAAAGTCTACTTTTTAGGCTTGACTTCTGTCATGTTAAATTTCCTAACTTTGGAGGGATGTTCCAATTATAAATATAGTATCAGAATATGTAATCAACACTTTTGGCCAAGATTTAACTTAATTCAGAGAATTAAGAATTGTTCTTCCAAATTGATTTTTGTGAAGAACCCTACCTGACTTATCACTCTTCAATCACAAGGGTGGTACTACAAACATTAAAACAACTTCCACTATCAATAATCAAACTACACACCTTGTTTTGTACATAGCATCGCGTATGGAAGATGTTTTTCCTTTGCTGATCATTGCTATCTACCTTGACTTGAACTTGAAATGTGCGTATTATAACCAACGCCAAGGACTCCTCAATAGGTAATGTTAACCCATCTCGCTACTATCCTCCAATAATGAATGCCTTCACAACCAGATATGTCACTTATAGATTCAATATCACCATTATCTCTAATCATCATGATTCTTTTGTTCGAACACTCTAAAGCTTATATAATGTTCATGTCCTTAACACCTGAAACATTTAACATCAAAAGTATATTTAGGTTGAGTTTTAGATTTACCTTTGGAACCAGTACGGACCTCAACAAGCCTTTAGTGGTTCGACTTTAAAAGGAACAAAGAACCTCAACTGGACAATACCCTCTCTCCTCAGATTCAGCTTCCAAGATGATGAAGAACCCAAATAAAATGATGGTCGAACTTGTCCCTTCCTTTTAAGTTGTCTTTCCATTTTCGTAGCCAAGTGAACCGTGTCTTCAAGCTCCACATAGTGTTGTAGCTCAACAACATTGGCAATGTCTTGATTCAACCTATTAAGAAATCTAGCCATGGTGGCTTCTCTATCCTCAACAACATTGACTCGAATAATTGCTATCTCCATCTCTTTGTGATATTCACTTACTAACTTAGAACCTTATTCAGACTTTGTAGCTTCAGCTCTAAGTCTCTATAATAGTGATTTGGCACAAATAATTTACTCATTAAGCTTTCATCTCCCCCCAAGTCTGACGAGTCGCTCCCTATTCCTTCTCCTACTGATTACAATCTGATCCCACCAAATCAATGCGTACTTCGTAAACTCATGTCCACCAATTTCACCTTCTTTTGTTCATAATAGCTATGGTAATAAAAAAATCCAATCTACCTTTTCCCCCCACTCTAAATAAACCTCGAGATCCTTTTTACGTTGGAAGTTAGGAATTTTTAGTTTAGTGGAGTCCAAGTCCCTAACCACATCTTCAAAATCAAATTTAACATTCCGTACGGCTTTTTGGACCATATTTCCTCGGCGATCAGCCTATTATGTTGCTTTATCCAATTCACCTCATCTTTCAGATCCTTGTACGTCTTAGACAAGAGCAAGTTTTGGCCAAGGCTAAACTTAGGGATCCTTTGAAGTATCATAAGGAGATGATGTGGACCAGCTCAAAAACACTAGCAAGTACCCATTACATGTTCCGAATGGTTCAATGACTCGATCCAAGACAAAGGCATTGAATGCATTGGTTTTGAAGGTTTCGACCAAGTCAGAATTGATAGGTCCATTAGAGTATCAAGAGGAGGCCTTAGTGCATCTTATCCATTGCAAGAGGGGCTCAATACAACCTTATTTGGGCCATGAGGTGAGGACAACAAAGGAAACAAAAGAATCCTACTACAACTTGGAAAAAAACATGGGTGGCTACCTTTTCCTTTTGTTTCTAGGAATAATGAGCTGCATGAAAGGCTATAAATAAACATTGAATAAGTTCTGTAATATTTTATTTCCTTCTCTTCTTCTCATTGCAAAACATGGATTTAATATTTGGGGCTTTATTTTATTTTGTTAGCTATAACCTAATGCTTGTTTGGGCTTAATTAATACTTTGTTTTCAGTTAGGATCCAAGGCTTGTTTGGATCATATTATGATTTTTTCAGTTTAGGGTTTTTGGGTAAGTTTTGAGTTGACCTTATATAAGTCCACATAAGGGGTCCATTACGGTTAATTTTTCAAGAACTATTTAAACTCATGTAACCAAAATTTCGGCAGCTTTTGAGGAATATTACTTCTGAATTTTTCAGTTTCAACGTGTGAGAGTGATTCTTGTATTCTTCAGTTCTTGAACGAGTTGAATCTAACTTATCAAAGATTAACTAGCTTTGTAACATCATTCTACTTCATTCCAATAGTGTTGGTGCCTTGGGGCAGGTTTTCATTGTATCACACTCCTATCAGACCTTTTTCGGCTTTCCAAGATCAGATCTCAATCTTGATTGTGGGTTCTATGACTACGTGATCACGAGGTTCACATTAGGAGGCTTTAGTACATTTGATCCATATGCAAGAGGGGCCCAATCCACCTTTATTTGGGCTATGATGTTTTGACAACAAGGCTGCCAATTTTGTATTAGTTCAGGCTAGCCTTGTTATGTGATATTTTCATGTGTTTTGTGGAGTCCTAAATAGTAATGGATTTCCTATTATATGTGAAAACATTGATTATTTCTTTTAAATATTAGTATTTATTATTTATATTTGATTTCCTTATCAAGTGAGGAGAAAAACAGAAGAGGAAACAAAGCAACCTAAGTTGACTTAGGAAACACATGGTCGACACAATCTCAAGAAGAATAATTCAGCAATTTAATTGTGGTTTCTAATATTGGAAGGATCCAAGAGGTTGCATAGAGGAGCATTAAAGGAAACATCATTTTCTTTCTAAAAGAAGAAAAAATACAAGGCTAGGATCATAATTCTATTCTAACTTGGAAACCAAAGGTGTGGCAACATCTCCTTTAGTTCCTAAGATTATTGGGCAGCATTACTATAAATAAGTCTTGTATCAGACCTACAATATTTTATTTTCTTCTTCTCTTATTACGACAAATAAAGACTTAGGACTTATGGGCTTTATTTTTATTTTGTGCTTAATTAATATTTTTTTTCAGCTAGAGTTATTAAGTTTTGCATGATGCAACATTTTTTCCTTAGTTGGGACAAAGATCAACTACTAACTTATCAAGGTATAATTGATCTTATAGTATTTTTGCCGGTGTTTTTAAACCCGGCCCAAGGCTCGAGTCACGAGTTTTGATCGGGTCACCTGGGTCAACCCTAATTTTTTTACAAATAAAAAATAAAAAATAGTCAACGGGTTGTAACAGGGTTTTTGACCGGGTCTTTTTGGGTCAGCCGGGTCGTCAAGTCAACCAGCCGAGTCAGCCGAGTTTTAAAACTATGATTTTTGCATAGTTTGGGTTCTTATTTTGATATAATAACAGGTCTAAGTTCTTTTTCAATACCTTTGATTTTTGGTACAAGGTTATTTATGGGTCAAGGTTATCTATCACAAATTTAGTTTTTGGCATTCCACAATTGTATCAATCTTGCTAGTGGGTTTTTGGATCTTTATATCCACGAGGTTTGCATTAGTTGGTATCAGAGTTATGCTTTAAAATCAGGTTATATGCCTTTTATTTTTGTTGTTTAAATTTGTTTCTGCATATATCTTCTTCTTGTTTTTTTTTGTCTTGTTTCAGGTCAGTTTTGTTTTCTCTTCTCTTGTTATTGTCTAGTTTTGCGTTAAAGGTCCTTTGATATATAAATAGTGTCCAATGTTCAATTCTATCCAAAATATTTATTTAGAGTAAAAAAAATCAACAAGATCATAATTCTAGATATTATAAGGGTCATCATTTGGGTAAAAAAGTAAATTGGAGTTTTCAGGTTTGGTTAAATAAATTGGGTACCTATTGTTTCAGATTTGAAATTTTAGGTCAAAATTCTTATTACGTGGTGTTCTTATATCATATCTTGCTTATTTTTCATCTCATTTTCCTACTTGTGTCATATATGTATTCACCAAGGAAGAGGGAACAAAGAAGGGTTCTCGCTCAAGAACGCAAAGACATATCCTATATGATTAGTGTTTTGAGGCAAGAATTTGATAAGTTACAAGAACTATTCTATGAAATGCAAGCTTCAGAAAGAGGGGAGCAATAACACCAAAAAGATAAAAGATGAAAGAGAATGGTTGCTACTTTCATACAATGTTGTTGGAGGTGAACATTGTCAAGAAGAGAGCTCTGAAGGCTTAAACAATAAGCCTATGAAACATTGATTGTACTTATCAGTGATTCGAGTATGATTCATCTTGAAAAGAGTGAATAATATGATCCAAGAAAAGGTTGAACAATGAAATTTTGATTCTAGTGTAATTGTGACTACTCTCTAGTTTTACACCACCGAACATAATTTTCGATCCAACCATTTGATCGGGCTAAACTTTCACAAGGAATTTCCACACATATTGTTCTATATTCTGTTAAACTTTAAGGTAAATCGGACATTAGAAAGGCCTTTAAATAACATCTAGAAGCTACTGTACGAGAATTGCATTATTTTCCTAGTTGATTTATAATTATTTTTTCTTTTTTTATTTAGAACTCTTTTTTTATTTTTCTAGAATTGTTTAGGACATCTTTTACCTATTATAAATAGAGTTATTTAGTTTATACTTAGGTTTGAACTTTTGAGCTATGATGTTTTGAATAAACTTGTATTTTGCATTATGCAAAATGTTTTCTTTACTAGGCAAAGATCAAGAACTAACTTATCAATGTAAAACTGACTTTGTAGCATCTTCATATACTTCGGGTTCTTGCTTTGATATAAACAGTGGGTCCAAGTTCTTTTTCAATTTGGTTTTTAGGTATAGGGTTATCTTTAGATCAAAGTTTTTTTATCCAAACCTGAATTTTGGCTTTCTTAAATTGTTTATCTACATTGTTGTGGGTTTCAGGGGTTCACATTAAGGGCACTTATGCATTTATAATTCTTTAGAGGATAATTAACCTTGTTAGATTTTTGTCTAATTTGTGTACACGATCCTCATCATTCAAAAACAAATATACATCATCATCAAATTTTGCACATGGCTAAGTCTTTCAAAAATATTGAAAAATAAACTGAAAATTCATTTTGCAAGCTTTAGAATTATATAAAAAAAAATGTGTGTTTTCAGCATTGTTAAAAAAAACTCATTTCCAAAAATATTTTGCTATTCACATTTAGTGTTTAAGGTATATGGACTCAATATGGGTCATTGATGCGAACCCTGTGATCACGTAGTCATGCTACTCACATGTAAGAAAGACAAATCCTAGAAAGCCAGAGAATCAAGTTGGATAGGAGTCTAACATAGAGATTACCTGATGCGAACCTCGTGATCACGTGGTCACGCAACCCACACGCAAAGACACCAATTCCCGGAAAGTCAAGTAAATCAGGTTTGATAGGAGTGTGACACAAAGATAACTTGTACCTAGGCACCAATACTATTGGAAATGGAGACCCCCACCCAACGAATATTGATTCACAAACGAGAAGTATAAGGATGACGCCACAAAGACAGTTGTTCTTCGATAAGTTGTTTTTCAGTTCTTTAGAGAACCATGGAAGGGAGATTATCTCACCAA
>Ga0307511_10008413_pt1 | contig 10319 bp, 6 predicted proteins | sample 13_EM_MG_FD_200266 | JGI IMG/M metagenome (GOLD analysis project Ga0307511, IMG submission 200266) | Populus trichocarpa ectomycorrhiza microbial communities from riparian zone in the Pacific Northwest, United States - 13_EM | ecosystem: Host-associated > Plants > Roots > Unclassified | place... | reverse complement strand
GTTCAGTCTCTAAGTTTTTGATCACCAACACAACTTTTTTTTTCGTCATGAAATATTTGCTCCATCATACCTTTAATTTCTATTACTTATCTAGCGCTGGTTCACAATTATAACACTATCAAGTGTATTTGTTTTATAAGCCCGCAGCAACGCGCGGGCATGTCATCTCGTATTAATTAAAAGTGATTGTTTTTGCCATGCGAACATTTAAATAATATAAAAAATTTAAAATAATTATTTAAGAGTGATTGTTGATGTTAAAAATAAATTTTGAAAAATAAAAATAATAATTTAATATATTTTTAAGTAAAAAATATTTTAAAAAATAATTGTTACTAAGGTACCGGATGGTTTTTTCAATTTAAACCCTAAAATTTTATTTTATTTTATTTGAACCCTTGAACCTTCTGATAACTCATGGTGGTCAATTTTTTTCTAAAAAGTTATGGGTTGATATCTTGGTGATAAAAAAAAATGATATTTTCATCACAACATTGATAGAGATTGGTTTTTGTAATGTTTTTATATTTATTTTTTAATTTATGTAACTATATCACTGTTTATAATTGTTAAGAAAGTGGCAAATTTGTTCCAAATATCAGGAGAGCGAGAAAGGGTGTCAGAAATGAAAGTGCTGGAAGCATCCTATAAAGGGGGATGATCATTAGAAACAACATTCCTGATTCCAGCCTCTGGATAGTCAAAAGCAGTCCCTTTGGAGATTGAAACTTCCAAATGGCAGGAAATATTCACACGAGCACTGAACTCTTGAATTCAATAAACCTAATCAGTTTACATTATCGATCAATCAAGAACTGATGGGGGGGGAAAGGGTACAAAAATAGAGGTATCTTTCAGAAAGATGTCCAAGTTGAAACTGTTGAAAAAACCCAAAATCATAAATCCAACCTAATTGAGAGCATCAGCTTCTTCTTTTTTCTCTCTACAAAGAATGTACATGATTTCCAAACAAACACAAATATGGGACCCAAAATAGACCAAAAGAAAAAAAATAAAAATATATATATATATTGAAATTTAAAAAAAAAAATGGAAAATAAGAAGCCAGATGGTGAAGAAAATTTTTTAAAAAAAAATGCAACCAATCATGTTTTCACATGCTACCAGCTCTCCCAGGAGTGGATTTTCCTGGCTTGAATTTTGAAATATCTACTAGGTCTCCAAATAGCTTGTCCTCTGGCTTGGAAGGCTTACCAGATGGCACATAGGAAGAAGTTGGAACCTGGTAAGATGAGTTTCTCAAGCCATTGTCGTCTCTAACAGACAGTCCATGCATTCGCTGATCAAGGTACTGTGTCCCTTGCTGCGGTCCATACCCATATCCAGCCATTTGGTTGCCATACACTTGCTGAGGATACATTGAAGCCATCGGCCCAGCTTGCATTGGTTGTGGATACATACCCATGTACTGCCCTCCCTGCATTGCTTGAGGATTCATGCCTAAAAACTGATTGCTCGGTGCAGTCTGCATGTACATACCCACATGTTCATTACCCACTGGCTGAGGGCCATGAGGGTACATACCACTAGGCAGTGGTTGTGAATGCATGCCAACCATCTGAGTAGCTTGCATTGATTGAGGGTATTGAGCGCCTGCCACTGGACTTGTGTCTGCTTGCTGAGCTTCCCAGGGGGGTGGAGGCAGTGCTCCACTACTTTGAGCACCTTTCAACAACCCAAGGTGAAAGCTTCATGAATTTCAATGCAATAGTAATAAAGAGAAACCTTATTCACTAAAATAAGCAAAACTAAGACAGTCCAAGAAACCCAACAACAAAAAAATTTATTTCAAAGGAACAAAAGTTAATTTGAAAATAGAAGCACACCATAAACTGGTGAGGCTGGCTGCTGTTGCTGCTGGGGAAGCTGTCCATTCCAGGCAGGACCAGTGCCTTGCATGTATACTGACTGCTCATATCGTGGTGATCCCGTATTCGGGGCATTTCCATTCAGGTAAACACCAGCTTCTGGTGTTTGAAAATTCTGTTGCTGTTGGAATGGTGGAGTCAAGGAATTGGTTGGTCCTGCCAGATTGGTGGGCTGTGTATTGGCTGTATTTGGAGCGTTGTTACCATCAGAAAACATGTCAAACAGAACAAGTGCATTCTGCTGTGACAGAGGGGTGGACGTCTGTGGTTCTCCTACAGGAACAAGAGCCAGAGAGGTTCCAGCCTTTGGTGAGTTATAATCATCACCACTTAACAGGTCCAATTTGGGATTGGCGGCTGCTGGAGTAGTTGGACCATTAGTTGCAGGAGGTGCAGGGAGTAACAACTGGTTTAGTGTTTGAGAATTTGAAGTTGATCTGCAGAAATATTCACTCACAGTCAAATAATATAAATCTCATACTAGAATTTTACGAGTTTAAAACTTTGGCTTCAACTTTCAGCCATATACCTCGACAAAAGTTAAACAATTTTCATACACCATTTCAACTTGACCAGTTCAGAATTTCATGCCAGATCTTTTTTCTTGCGGGCGTTGGTTGGAACCTTATTTGAGCTGATAACTAGATATGTTTCACAAAACTAATCTGAAGGCTATCAAATGGTTATAATAAATGGGTGACTCCATAAGTGATTCTTTGAGTCATGAATTCAATATCCTCAAAATCATTACTAATTTTGGCAGGCAAGTAGCGCAGTACATATAGCCAGATTCATAACCAGTCCCAAGACAGCTTAACTTCACAACCACAAACATATTATCCTAAAAGCCTAATTTAACAGACAATGTAGTTCCAACAAAAGGAAATGAAAAAAAAAGAAAAGAAAACTATGGCAATAAGATAACAAGACTTATCAACACACAGCCACCATGATTGAATGAGAGCTTAGTGAGTGCTTCTTTTTGCATTAAAACCTGCTTTTCATATTGTTTTTCGCTTGAAAAGGCATCAAATTTATGCTTTTTTAGTTGTTTTTGGATGGTTTTGATATGCTGATGTCAAAAATAATAATAAAATCTGAAAAAACATCATTTTGATGCATTTTCAAATGAAAAGTACTTTTGAAAAGCATCCTACACTACAATACCAAACACGCACTTAGGCAATCAATTCATGTATAATTCACAACGCTTATCTGGTCATTTTCTATAGATAAGAAACAGATGAATAAATCTGCTTACCCCCCATCAGGCTTTTTGTCCTTATTATCTCCAGCATCAACTAGAGGAGCATCAATGTCTACAAGGGCTCCACTAGATTCAGCTTTTGGTTTTTCTGCCAGACCTGGGGCAGAAGTTCCTGAAGAAATGGATTCATGCCTGACTAATACTCGCTGCAAGTCATCATTCAATGCTAATCCTTGACAAAGTAGGGATTCGTCCCTGAAAAAGAAAGTTCAGATTATGAAGCAAAATATGTCAACAGTAGTTCCACCATGCATTTAATACAGGAAGTGGGTTCAAACACACAACATTCTGAACCAACTCATCTCATTCTACCTCTTGTGAAAATGACTAATCTAGCAAACTGGTCAGTCACTCCAGTGCAGGTTTGACAATAACAGTCACAACCAGCAACAATACTATCAAGCTACGCAACAAATCTAGACTATGACTAGCATATTGCCCCGCTCACAAAGATATAATTAATACAGTACAACCTATGCAAACCTTATCTCAAAACAAAAAGGTCACATCATGCCATTAATTTTAGATGTTATTATGTCCTCCTTAGATTCAGAAAATAGACTCATTACTCTGGCACGCCAGAAGCCAGCCAAACAATAATACACTGTTGGAAATTATTATTTAGGATTTGTACTATTTAGGACTTCCACTTTTAATGGGGCTAATTAATATCTAATATTAAAAAGGATTTCGTTGTTTCCTTATCTTAATTACAAATCTTTAATTTTTAGGTGTGCCTCACACACATTTATGAAATGGGTGAGCTATTTTGATGAATGAAAAGCTATATAGTGAAATTTGGCCAGCTCTTGTGGATTTCAAATGTGTGGGTTCTTGGGGATTCAAGAAGTGCTCCTTGTAGATTTCAAGTGTTTAGCCTAGTGGATTTTTGGTTTTCAATCTTCTTAGTATCTTTCCCTCTTGTTGTTCTACACCAACTTCATATATCAACAAGCACGCACATAAATGACACCACTCACCATGAAAATCAAATACAGGAGAAGTTTCTAAAATACCGGAAAACATTATAGACGAACAAAACAAGAAGAAAGGAGAATGGAACTTACGAAGTAGAATTAACAAGATGCACCACTCTTTGCTTGTATGTACGACATTGTTCCACTAGGTCAACTATAACCTCCTGCCTAAGCCCCTGCAAATTGAGGAGAAAACTCACTGGTTTAAGAAATGAAAATGAGATTAAGAATCTTGATTCACACTAAGCTAATTTACATGTGAGTGTAGGAAGTTTTAAGCACTTGATAACATGCAATTTTTACATTTAAGAACTAATGAATTCAAAATACAAATTAAAAAATTGTTGACTTTAAGATAGCCTGACATATTAAATAAATCACAAGTTTTTTAACTACCCCAAGGATTGGAAAATGTACCTCTCTGTTCCCTGGGTCTAATGCATTTAGCATCTCTGCTAGAACATCCATGATACCCCGAGCATTTTGAATTTCTGTCATGCTAGTGAAAGGAAGTTCAAAAATTAAAACAAACACACATCTTAAATAACCCTTGAATACAACCATAGAACACAGGATGTAATAAAAATAATGCAACCACCATAAAAAAAAGTTTTGGGTACATCATTCAGGCATATGCCAAGGAAAGGAAGTGCCAAAGAAAGGCCAAAGCTATGAACAACTTACAATGTCTTGCTAAATAAATAAAAAAAACTGTCATTGGCATACCTCAATGTTGGGAACTCTGACTCTGCAGAAGATTCAGCCGCTCCTTGTGGATACTCAATACTGCGCAGATTTTGAGGATAAGATGACAGAGGCTGTGTTTGTGGAGGTGTGAATACAGGTGCGGAGCTCTCAGACCTTGGAGGGAACACTGCCCCAGCACGCTGAAATAGAGTAATTCACTTAGAGATGCAAACCAAAACAGCCACATTATGATGATCAGAAGTGCTTGTAAAACAGAGTATTGGCAATGAAATGACAAAGTCATGCTTGTTTGGTGATTCATAATGAAATGTACAAATTATTCAGCTATGCCAACTAGGATCAATGTGGCTGAAGGAACACATCATAGGAACATCAAAGGAAACGCACCAGCAACTCTTGGTATGCAGCATAATATTGTGGATATCTTGCCCTTGGACCACCAAAAGCTTCTTGCCAAGTATCTACCAGAATCAATATCTTCTCTTTGACATGAAAGTCAGGCTGCTACAATTAAGCATAACACAAACTATGAACAATTTTTACAAAAAAGAAAAAGACACAGATACAAGATATGTACAGAAACACTCACCTTTTTCTTAGCTATTTTGACCATCTCATGAAGAAGATCTTTCTCTGCCACATGCATATGTACAATGTCCCCACAGTTCTTTATGATTGTCTCTAACAGCTAGAAGCGCCCAGACCAAAATTGAAACAAACTTAGTCCTCTGGAAACAGGGTTGTTAAAAAATGACCAGAAGAGTGGCAATGTTACACTGAGAAAACTGGTGATCCAATTAATACTAAATTAACAGCATCCCCAACAAATTTACTGCCTTCTACACCTAATCATACCATCACTCTCTCAAAAAGAGAATTACAGTACAAACTAATTTGACTTCATTTTCCAATACCATACCGAGGCAAAAGAAAAAAAGGATCTCGGACCAAACCCAAATTCGCCTAACACAATCAGATCTCACCTTTCTACCTCAATCAAACACACCATAATACTCTACTTCAGAAATTGGCCTCCACTGCACCTGCTTGCTCATTCTCTTATACACACGACACTCTCCTAATAAAACCTAACACTGATTCAATTTACCTTTTAGAAAAAGAAAAAAAAAAAAGTAAATAGAACCCTAATGTAACAAGCATGCTGAAAACTATATTGCACTCGTATCACATAAACTGAATAAAGTAAACAGATATATTCATCCAGTGAAAAAAGAAACCAAGAGATGCCAAGCTTACTGTTAGGGCAAGTAGTTGAACTTTTGAATTCCTGCTACCAAGTTTCTTCTTTATTCCTTTGATAACATCCTTCGCTTGCCTGGTAATCCAAATCAAACCAAAAACTTTAAAACGTAAGCAATCTAAAAAAGTTCCTAGTCTTTAGATCGACAAGAAGCAAGCTTTATAATTTATTCAAAATGCAAATAAAAGAAAAAAAAATAACTAGCCACGAGAATATAACACGGTTCAAAATATTGAAATTTTCTCCTCAGCTAATCAGAATCAACTGTTCGATCAAATTATTAAGAAAGAAGTTTATCCAAAACATTTACAAATTAAAAAACAAATCAATTTAAATTACAAAGTAATGAGTTACAAAATTATATATGAAAAAAAAAGCTTAAACACGAAATCAAGAGAGAAGAATCAAGTGCTGCGGCGCATACGTAGGGTCGCGATTGCACATATCACAGATCTCGATATTCATAGCCCAATCAGGCCCGATCAGCATGTCGCTCGTGGCTCTTTCCACCATAGAATTCACCATCTCTGCTTTATTTTTCTTCTAGAAATTCAATCAATAAAGTAATCAAATCCTAAATTTTTACCACCTGACACCAATTTCCCGGCGAGATCGCACTCAGTTCCGGCTCCTAAACTCCGGTTAGAAACCTAACGCACTAACGCTCGCTCTCTCTGTTAGGTGTTTTTCCCCTTTCTCTCTTTAGATCCTTTCTCTCTCAGAAGTCTCTCTCTCTCTCTCTAGCAGAAGCACAAATCAAATAGTTTCTTTTTTATTTTCCATAGATTTTTTTTATTTTCGACTTTTCTTTTTAAGAAGCGAATTTGTTATTTAAGTTTTGTTATCCAAGTTTTTCAGTTGGATTATTTGAAAATGGTGGACCATTAAGATGATGACACGCGTGAGATAGTTGTGCCATAATTTAGTAGAGGGTAAACTACATTATGACCCTGGTAGATTTTATAACGTTCCACTTTGGATTCTGTTTCTAGATTTCCTATTTTTAGTCCTGTTGGTTTAAAAAGAAATTTAATGTTACTCCTAGATGTTAAATAAATGCATTTTTCATCCTTTTCTTATTTATCTCTTTCTATTTTTATATTTCTTATTGTATATGTGATAATTATACACAAAATCTTCAAATTGAAAAACAGGAAAAAATAAAAGGTGAGCTTCATATAAAACCAATATTCAAATCCATACATTACATCAAAGTTTAAAATTAAAATACCATAAAAATATATTATACAATAAAACGTTTCAACATAAAAATAAATAGCCTTTAAGATCGACCTTATGATATATTATGATTGTGTAGAAGAAGAAAGATTAATTTTATACAATAGCAGTAGCCATTATAGATTGAAAACTAAAGAAAAAGTTATTTGGGTTTTCTTGATATAACATATATTAAAAAAAATAAAAAATAATAAATCATTGATGAGTTAATTGAATTTCACACCTTACCGGATAACTAAATCTGGTTAAACTGAATTAATTTTTTTCACTTGTAGTATAGTCAACTCAAATAAAAAAAATTAATCAAACTGGATTAGATGACACCAGTTATTCAATAAATCTTATTGGTGAAATCGACATTTTTAGTTAAGTTAAGATTAGGAACTGTGTTGGAGATTGTTTTTAAAATATTTGTTTTGTTTGTAAATAATTCAAATAATATTTTTGATATTAATATATCAAAACGATCAAAAAATACTAAAAAAATTAATTTGATGTAAAAAAATTTAAATTTTTCAACAACATGATTGGACTGTAAGAACAAATACAACCATAGTACAATTATTCAACAGTAAAGTAAAATTTAAAATTATTATAAATTATATGGTTAATATAAGAATTATCATACAATGGAGACTAAAATGGAATATTCTTAATATATATAAGGGCTAAAATGTACCTTACCATTTAGTTCACTGCTGATCAGCCGACCATTTGCAATCCAGCGGTTTGTATCGTTTATGCGGTGATTTCTACGGGCAATAGTTACTCTTTACCTGCTGTTAAATGACAAGTTGATTAAAGGTGGTATTTAAAGACAAAAAAAAAAATTTATTTTATGATAATGTTTAAAAGATTTATTAACTCTATTTAGAGAAAAGGGATAAGATTTAAAAGTTTCAATAAGAAATTGAATGATTTGATTTGATTTATTTTTCAAAATCTAACCCATTATCAAATATACAAATCCCATCCTTTTTTCACGTGAATAACCTAGCCTAACACCAAATATTTTATAGGAAATTATGTGTATTATTATTATTATTATTATTGGTTATGCGTTCATGATTATATTTTTTTCCAATCAAGTATTAAGCAGTTTATTTGCTTGTTTTTGTATTTTAAAAATATTTTAAAAAAAATTTATTTTTTTTTATTTTTTTTATTTTAAATTAATATTTTTTTATGTTCTTAAATTATTTTGATGCGCTAATATCAAAAATAATTTTTTAAAAATTAAAAAATATTATTTTGATATATTTCCGAGTGAAAGACACTTTGAAAAGCAACTACAACCATACTTCCAAACATACTAGTAGACTTGTATAAAAAAATATTTATTTTTAACATTTATTTCCTACCGAGTAATAACATTTATTTTACATATGTTTTTATTTATTTTTATTTCTTGAATAAAAATAAAATGTAATTTTTAAAGAAAAAACATGTTGTTTGAAAGAAGTTTTTATTTTCAATTCATAAATAAATTGAATTCACATATTAAAAAAAGCTAATTTTAGAATTAAATTTTTACTATTTTAAATTGTAAAATCAAATAAGTTTATACCTAATATATTTTATATTATTTAAAAATATGAAATTTCATTTAGAATTCAATCCTAGAATCTCGAAATAATTCAAATCATAAAATTAAGACTTTTAAAAATGCTGAAAGTGAAATAAAGTCTTTCATCGTTTTCTGATAAAGAAGAAAAGGAAAGAAAAAAGAGGACCAAATTAAGGTCTCTTGTCTCGAAGCAGAAAGCTCTGCAATCTCAATGGATAAGAAAGCTTCAAGCCATGAAACCCCATTGAAGAATAGCCTACCATGACAATGGCATCTTCTAGTCCTCGAGAGAAGGAGAAGAAGACAAAGAAGCATATCACTTTTTGCAAAGCAATGGCTTAGATAATAACTATACTATTGAGGACCATGACTAGATATGCTCCACTCATGAGGTTTCAGGCACAAGTGTCCAGTACCGTCCACCACATGCTGATGCAACCTGTCTGTTTCTCTGATTCATCAGTACTCCTTTTTAAGGTTCCATGATCATCATGGCCTTGATTAGATGCCATACGGAAGTGTTCCAACAATTTAGCTGATTTGTAGACATGCACATACTATAGTGCCCCTAGGAGCATTATCTAATAGGAGATGATATTTTTAAAAAGATAAATTGATAAAATAGCATTTTAAATAATATAAATATAGTTTTTTTTATTATGTATATTTCAATGGAAAAAAGCCATTTAAAAAACCAATTCTATTAGAGTATAATAAATAAGTGTTTTATTTTTTTTAATGATTTTGATATTATTTTTTTCCACATGGCTAGATTTAATTGGTTTATTCTTTTGTTGACCCCAGTTTGTTAGTTTTGGTTCTTTTGAGAGATATGTAAGAATAACATTTATGACAAAGAAAATACATTTTAGCATTTTGTTTGGCTTTTTTCTTGGAGTATGAAAAATAAACAAATAAAAACTAAAATATTAGTTTTTTATTTTTTAGCTATCCATTTAGTTTTTTTATTGGAGATGCTCGTTGGTGACTAGTCAAGACATTCTTTCTTTCCGCAAGAAAAGGTAGGGTTAGAAATTTAGAATCGTTTCTCTTTTTTATATGCCTTCCATGAAGATTACCTTGGATTTGAAAGTGAAAATCTTTGTTATTAAATCTAGATTATGTTGCCCCGGTCTAAGATTGACCCGTCTCTTAATAATAATTGAATCTATAAACAGTTTACTCGGGATTTGTCAAATAAACTTTATCAAAACTAGAATAAACTACTTATTTTAAAAACAAATGGATTAGAACTATTAGCCGATTGTAAATTGTGTTTTTTGAATTTTCTATGTTGGATCCACAAGTTTATAAAGTGATTATTGAATCAGAAATTTGAATCAATTTACTTAAATACAAAAACAGGTTTAATTGATATATAGAAAATAGACAGATTCAATATCAAGCTATG
>Ga0307511_10008409_pt1 | contig 10325 bp, 12 predicted proteins | sample 13_EM_MG_FD_200266 | JGI IMG/M metagenome (GOLD analysis project Ga0307511, IMG submission 200266) | Populus trichocarpa ectomycorrhiza microbial communities from riparian zone in the Pacific Northwest, United States - 13_EM | ecosystem: Host-associated > Plants > Roots > Unclassified | place... | reverse complement strand
GGCGTGTGGTGAGTACCCTGCCACGGACGAGATGTTGATCACGCGGCCTGGATCCAGCGCGGTTGAGTCGCTTGTGAGCCACGGTGATAGTCTTTTTTTGGATAGGCTCGACGATGTTGTGCGGGTATATGCGATCAGCGAGACTTACCCTACTGTTACTGCGCATCAAATCGGGGACGTGTAAACAAATTTGCAGAATAGAGAGATCTGGTGGGTGGGACACACAGTAAAACACGCTCTTTACGTTCACTGCCATGACATTGTCCCATCCCTTTTGTTCGGGGACGTTGTCAAGAGGAGCACCCCACGCGACGCCTGAATTGTTGACGAGGATGTGGAGTTTATGCGACGGTTCGAGTGCAGAGAGTGCAGATATGAGAGCGTCGACACCGGCTTTGTCCTGTGGCTGGTGCATCAGCAGCGAAGCACGGCGCACGAAGGACATCACCTACGCTCAGATTTGCGACGATGTACTGGACTGTCCCTGGTCCGCGTGCGTTGAGCTCCGCGGCTGTCTGGCAGATGCATTAAAGCAAAGTGGAATGGTGTGGCACGCGAATGGCCTCGTACTCACCTCCTTGAGCTGCGCTTCATTCCTGGCTGCGATGTATACCTTTGCACCGTTCTGAACGAGTGCGGAGGCAATGGTCTTGCCGATCCCTGTTCCTCCGCCGGTTACGAGGGCTGTTTCGATGGAAATGAACAAGTCCACGGTATATGACTGGTGGGCCGCACCTGTTTTTCCGCGCACGTTGAAGAGGGCTTGTACGGATAGATCTGGAGCTGTGAGGTGGGAGTGAGCGGCAGTGCGTGAGTGCTATTGGGACTGACCGTATGCCATGGTGCAGGGTATGTTGCAGAGGTGCGCTGGCAGCCCCTCCGGCAATCGACCGGCTACTAGATTATTTAATCCACGTGTTCCATGTATTGAACCGACATGAACGTGCAACCCATGCAACATAAACACTTGGACGCAATGCGACTCGACCCATTCATCGATGCTCTTCCCTCTCATTGTCGCTGCTCTGCCAGCTCTGGTCGCTGCCTTGTTCGTGCATGCACCGCACCAATCCATCTCGGTGCCCCTCAGGAAGAGGTCATCCTTGACCACCGACGCTGGTGACTTTGATCTGGATGCTGCTCGTGCACATCTCGCGTTCACAGAGGCGTACGCCATTCAGCTGCCTTGTGTTCCAACTAATGAAGGTTATTTGCGCGGCAGGAAAATATCAGCAGGGTTTCATGCACTGGGAGCTAACGCTGGCGAGACCTCGATCTCCAGACGTGATCCAGGGAGCATCCCTCTCACTAATGACCAAGGAACTAATGCACGGTGGTATGGCACCATTTCCGTTGGCACCCCACCAGTCGACTTCAAAGGTTTGTCTCCCGTCCGTGTTCTGTTGTGTGTAATGCAAACTTGTCTACAGTGGATTTCGACACGGGATCAGCTGATCTATTCCTGCCTGCATCAACGTGTGGCCAGACATGCAGTGGCCATGCACTGTACGATCCAAATTCCAGCTCAACGGCCATTGATCGCAACGCCACCTTCATACTTTCCTATGGCGGTGGTACATCCGTCCAGGGCGAACAGTACGCCGACACGGTCATCATGGGTGGATACACCGTATGTATGCATTCACCATTTCCCTGCTACGCTAAGCTGAAAGCTTCCCACGAAGGCAACGGGCCAGGTACTCGGTGCAGCTCATCAATTCCCTTCTGGTCTACAAGCGCCGAGTTTCACTCCCGACGGTGTGTTGGGCATGGCGTTCGAGACCATCTCCATATACCACGCCAGCCCTGTCATCCAGACCCTCATCTCCAACCACGCCATCTCCGACCCCGTTTTTGCATTCAGTCTCGGGTCTTCTGGTGCAGAACTACGGATCGGTGGCGTCAACTCTGCACTTTATACCGGTTCCCTGACGTATACACCAGTCACGGATAAGGTGGGTCGTGCGCTTATCGCCAAGGTCGTACACGCCGAATACGTGATGCACAGGGATTTTGGCAAATAGCCGGGGATGCTATCAGCGTCAATGGAAATCCGGCCATTACTCCATTCTCTGCGATCGTCGACACGGGTACCACACTCATTCTCGGGAACCTTGGTACAGTCGGACAGTTCTATAATGGACTGAATGCTACAGATCTTGGAAACGGATTTTACACACGTGAGTATCCAGACGCATGTTTTTTTTTTTACATCCTTTCTCAAGCAAGATCAAGTCCCTTGCGATTCGATGCCCAGCGTGAGTATCACAATCGGGGGAACAGTGTTTCCTCTGTCACCTGATACTTTCAATCTTGGAACATACCCTTCTGGCAGCAATCAATGTGCATGTGCAATCAGTTCGACGGGCAGCCTTGGCAGTACGTGTGTCGCCGAAAGCGAACGCTCGATTCTAACTAGGAATACACGTTAGAGACGATGTTACTTGGGGACACGTTCCTGCGGAACGTATACTCCGTCTTCGATGCAGGACAAACAAGAGTTGGGTTTGCAACCCTAGCATGAATGCCTAATTTGTAGGATACCTCTACGGACATGCGCTACAAGTGCGTTTCTTGGACACTCGATTTTCGGACACGTTTTGTTTTCATGATTAGTATGTATTGTAGCTTTGTTCGTTCAGATTAACTGTACAGGTACAGTAAGATTTCCTTTGCAACTGCATACGCACATCCGATCTTGGTGCACGACGTGACACTCCCCATTCGTTGAACATCCTGACGGTGAATACACTACCAGGTGATCCAAGCTCTCGCGTCGCACAGAACCCATGAACCACGCACTTGAATACCTCATACCAATGGCAGACATACATACCAACCGCTCTTCGTGTACACTCCAAGGTGTCTATTGGCAAATGTAGCGCTCAAGGCCAGGTGTCGCCTAACTACAATTTTGTGTCAAGAAGTGACTGCAGCCCACGGTCACTCGTCAAGAACGTCCTCTTCGTGTAAGTGCATTTGTTGATGTGAGTGAGAAGAGGATGGTCAATTGAGCGCTCCGCTTGCTTGTCCCTGATACACATTTATTAGCCACTGTGGTCACCTACTGATAGTATTCATTTTGACATGATGAAATCCCTTGATGGGCTTTGCACCTCATGCCGTGGAGAGGCAGAAGCGCGGTGGGGATAACAGCTGTCAGGCCGAATCGTGACACAAAGTCTTATGTATTCCGAAGTATGATGAGAACACGAGGCGATGTGGGCATACCCACCTTTCCGTTATAGATGTACAGTGTTGTAGTACTTGGTCTATATAGACATACAATACGAGCAAGTCGCGAACTACAAAGTAACTGACCTACAGTATATGTAGCCTTCCTGGCTTAAGTGCGACTACTTTCGATGAGTTGCGATACCTTCTTTGCCGTATCTGGTTCCATACCACATCGTTTCACCAAGACACGAGTGTAATCTCTTCGTTTCGGGCGAAACTTATTTGAAACCAAAGCCGCCATGAGCGCAATGAGCGTGGCGATCGATTTTTCTTTATCCATGAGCACCGGTCCATCTTTCGTGCACTTGCTTAAAAGGTCTAAAACAATCTTTCTCGACTCCTCATACTTGGCAGCCCGACCAGGATCATCAAGATCTTGAACAGCGGTGATGCAGGCGTGAGCAACGCTGCGGATTCCGTACTTCTTGACGTTCCCCTCGTTTCTCGACCACCAGTTTTCCATCCTCTGCTCTTTTTCGAGGCCAGTGATGACGAGTGCAATTGGCACTCGCTTCTCACAAAGAAACTCGTGGAACAGCCTGTAGTTGCTTTGTATTGTAGGAGTTATCAAGTCCCCCCGCAAGCAGAAGAGGAGGAGATGGATGCCACCAGCATCGGCGAGGGACTGAATGAGGTGGTACGCCTTCTCGATGGCGGCATAATAACCATTAACGCCCATCTGAGGTTCGTCAAGACCAACGGTTTCATAAACAGTATATAATTGGTTGTCGACGGGAATGATATATCTTGTCGATGCCATCGTGCAGCCATCGACATCAGCAGAAACCTTTGCGATGGGACTCCCCGCGATAAGATTGATGACAAAACTCTTCCCTACGCCAGTCTCGCCGAAAAGGACAATGTTGATGGGAAATGGCTATATGGAATGGATGAGATTATATAAATGACGTCTGTAAATTACTTTACTGTTTCGCGTTGTACTGAATTTGACGATGTGAGGGAAGGGGGAGGTGCAGATGTGTTCGAGGCAGGAGGTGCGGGTGCGGGAGATGCAGATATGACCGAACCAGGGGGTGCAGATGAGATGGGAAGTGCTGGAGGACTACTGGAGGTGGGAGGTACAGAGCTAGAGGCAGGAGGTACAGATGTGCTGGAGGACTTCGCTACATTCTTTGCGACATCCGTGACCATTGGCCCATCTTTCGTACATTTGCTTATAAGTTCTAGAACAGTATTTCTCGACTCCTCATACTTGGCAACCTGACCAGGTTTATCAAGATCTTGAACAGCGGTGATACAGGCGTGAGCAACGCTGTGGATTCCGTACTTCTCGATGCTCCCATGGTTTCTGGACCACCAGTCTTCCATCCTTTGTTCTCCTTCGAGGCCAGTGATGACGAGTGCGACTGGCACTCGCTTATCACAAAGAGACTCGCAGAACAGTGTGTAGTTACTTTTCACTGTAGTAGTTATCCTGCCCCTACGCAGGCAAAAGAGGAGAAGATGGATGCCACCAGCGTTTTTGAGGGAGCAAATGAGGGAGGACGCCTTCTCAATGGTGTCACAATAACCATTGACGTCCATCTCAGGTTCTTCAAGACCGACGGTGTCATAAACAGTGTATGATGCGTTGTCGATGGGAATATCATATTTTGTCGATGCCATCGTACACCTATCAACATCGGAAGAAACATTTGCGATGGGGCACCCCGCAATAAGATTGACGACAGAACTCTTTCCTACGCCAGTCCCGCCGAAAATGACAATGTTGACGGAAGATAGCTAGATGGAATGGATGAGATCATATAGATGACGTCTGTGAATTACTTTACTGTTTCGCGTTTTGTCGCAGACTTCATTACTGGATTTGACGATGCGAAGGAAGGGGGAGGTGCAGATGTGTGTGAGATGGGAAGTGCTGCAGGACTACTGGAGGCGGGAGGTGCAGGGCTAGAGGCAGGAGGCGCAGATGTGCTGGAGGACTTCGCTACGTTCTTTGCGACATCCGTGACCATCGGCCCATCTTTCGTACACTCGCTTATAAGTTCTAAAACAGCATATCTCGACTCCTGATACTTGGCAGCCTGAACAGGATCGACGGGATCGGGAAAAGCAGTGATGCAGGCGTGAGCAACGCTGTGGATTCCGTACTTCTTGATGGTCCCCTCGTTTCTGGCCCACCAGTCTTCCATCCTCTGCTCTCTTTCGAGGCCAGTGAAGATGAGTGCAATTGGCACTCGCTTATCGCAAAGAAGGTCATGGAACAACCTGTAGTTTCTTTCCACTGTAGCAGCTATCCTGTCCCCACGCAGGCAAAAGAGGAGGAGATGGATGCCACCAGCGTTGGTGAGGGACCGAATGAGGCTGCACGCCTTCTCGATGGCGTTATAATACCTATTGGCGTCTATCTGATATTCTTCAAGACCAACGGCTTCATAAACAGTGTATGATGCGTTGTCGAAGGGAATGTCATATTTTGTTGTACACCCATCGACATTAGCAGAAACCTTTGCGATGGGACGCCCCGCAATAAGATTGATGACAGAACTCTTTCCTACGCCAGGCTCGCCGAAAAGGACAATATTGATGGGAGATGGCTATATGGAATGGATGAGATCATATAAATGACGTCTGTGAGTTACTTTACTGTTTCGGGTTTTGTCGCAGACTTCATTACTGGATTTGACAATGTGAGGAAAGGGGGAGGCGCAGATGTGTTCGAAGAAGGAGGCGCGGGTGCGGGAAGTGCAGATATGACCGATCCAGGAGGTGCAGATGTGTTCGAGCCGGGAGATACAGATGCTGTTCGAGATTGGAAGTACAAGCGGTCTATTGGAGGCGGGAAGTGCAGATGTGCTGGAGGACCGTGACTCGGAGGATGACACTATCTTGTGCGACTGCTGATTCGGACGCTGCTCTTCTGTGGTACCTAGACGCAGCGACGATTTGTTACGGGTACTTGGAGACCATAAGACTGCTCACAGTATCGATATCTTCGACGACAAGTCAAGGACAATGGTGGGTGGTGAAGAGAGGTGTTGAAGGAGCGCTGGACAAAAGTCGGGCTCCAGGACAACCCCAGGCCCATCTGCATGAGGCAGCACGGTGTTTGTATTGAGATTCAATATTCTGCAAGGTGGAAAGTTTCTGGCGCAGATCGTACTCACCGTGATGCTGAAAATTTCAGTCTGTGCTGTTAACGCGCTCTATTAGTTAGATACTGTGTGAGGAGAACATATCGTGTAATGTTGGCCTTGGACTCTGAGTGAACAGGAGGAGCACATGCCCGGACGAATCCGCTGTGGTGATGATGATCAAGTACAATGAGGCAACCCTTCGCAACTTCGGCCATGGTCGCCGGGAGGTCTTCGGGCGTACTATTAGAAAGGCCAAAAGAATGTCGAGAGCGATCATGGTGGCGTCGGCTTTCACTTCCAGGCCGCGAACTCCCCACGGTTAGTAAGTTCCGATCGTACAGAAATACAGTCTTTCGCTGGACTCACACATATGCCCGAGCCATCGACGAAGACACTAGATCACATCGTGCATCTCACACCGCCGGGGACAGTCAATCTCGTATCTCAGCAGTTTCGAGACTTGGGATTCAAGTATGTGTCCGCATAAAGTTTATCTCGGGTCCTCACTGATCCGTGTTTGTGAAGTGTTATCCCGGGGGGAAGACATTCAGGAGGACTGACAGAAAATGTCCTGGTGGTGTGTAATATGTTAAGTATCTGACTCGGTCCAGTTGAATCCTCAACGTGCTCCGCTTGCCAGATCCTACCTGACGGTGTTTATCTCGAACTCATATCCTTCGTCCATCCGCCCTCGCATTACCCCCCAGGCTCGGACGAGCGACACAGGCGCGACACGAGTCCCTGGTCCGAGGCGTTTAAGCATCCAGGATGGATCGACTACGCATTCCTCGGCAGTGACGACGTCTCCATCTCGCGCATCATCAACGAGCGCGCGGGTGCAGATGGGTCTGGGGCACGGTACCACTCTGAAGTCAGTGGCGGACGTGTGCGAGAGGACGGGAAGGTGCTCGAGTGGGTGATTACTTTGCCCAGCGTCCCAGACGAGGAACAGGGGGGCCGCGGTACGCTCCCGTTTTTTTGTGGGGATGTGACACCGAGAGAGTGGAGGGTGAGTTCCCGATGACATTGCATTGTGGATTGGGTATGCAGATGAGCTCGGACTCGAGTGGTGGTCGATGGATATGGGGGCGAGGATGTGTGAATATGCGGAACCGATCACTGAATATCCCTCCTCATACAGGTCCCACTTGATCCTCCGTCGAAATCAGAACACCCGTCCGGTGTACTGGGTGTCGCGCACGTCAGGGTGTTGGCAGAAGCTGAGTCATTGAACCGGATCTCAGCACAACTGACGTCGGTGATCGGTGATCCACCTTCAAATGCCTCCTCGTCCCTATGTTCCCCTTCAGAGTATGCGTGGCTGTTAAAGACTCCGCTGTTAGGTGGACTGGGAGAAAACGGGCCGCATTTGATCTTGAGTGCACCAGTGAATGAGGAGGAGAGGTCCTATATTGCTGACCGAGGACCTGGTATCTTTGAGGTATCCTTTTGGGTGAAGCGTGGAGGCAAAGAAGGGGCTACTATGACGCCGTATGGTAGGATAACTTGGCAAGTGATACCCTTGTAAGATTAGAAGATATCGAACGCGACAATCTTATGAAAATGTTTTTAGCATCGCAGGGGATAAAAAAGATGACCGCCGCAGGATTCGAACCTACAATCTCCTGATCAACTGCCTTGAGTCGTAGTCAGACGCGATACCATTTCGCCAGGCGGCCAATGACGACGAGGATTACCCGGTGAAACTGGAACACTTGATGGGCACGCATTTGAGAGTTCCGTTGTCGATAGGGGCCTCTTGATCTGACCAATTCATTGGACATCTTTGACCAGTTCCTGATTAGCGACGAGGTACGAGCATGCCAGCGAATTGATGATGGATGTCAACGATGGCCAATGCCCGTCTCACCATGTTGTAGCCCACGACGCGCAAGCAAATGGGAATTCTCAGATGTACTTACATCCTTCAGCACGTTTGAGCTTGTCGAAGCCGGCTACCAAACGCCGTATTACGCCCGGGCCCACCGTCGCTTGGGCTCGCACTCAACCTCTTCTCCCGCGTTCACTCTCACTTCAGCAAAAGCCGGTCTTTGCTACTTCACCTAACAGTAATGTATGTATGGCCCACCGTCTTTCTGGTCTCCATATTCTCCACGGTTATCGACGCGCCCCATTTGATCACCACTCCTAGTCTCATCACCGCTGTGCCCGTCACCACAATAGGTCACCGCTCCCTCGCTGCCAGCAACGACAATGAAACACACTTCCTTCGACCTGCCCTTGGGGGGATCCTTACACCCGCCATGTACGGATGGGAGCACCCTCCGACACACTGGCAGCCTTGTTCCCAGTGGAGCGACCTGGAAGTGAGGACATGAGTTGAACAACTCCAACGTTGTTGCCGAATACACGACCACTCACCTCGAGTACGCTAAACCCGACACACATCTTGTCCAAGCTCCCCTTCACGTTTTCTAGCGCCGAGTTTGCACTGAAAGCCTATTACCCAAAAGGTTCGTATACCCTCACTTGCGAGCCCAACGGCAAGATATCTTTCTATGCTTCTGGTCCTGTGAATGTGGATCTTGCGATCGCGAAAGAGGTTACATTTGGATACTCTGTATATGTTGACGAGGGTCTCGAGTGGCAGAAAGGGGGGAAGTTGCCTGGCCTTTGTAAGTTATACTCGGCAGACGAAGACCACCTTACGATACGCGAGCACAGATGGTAGAGACCTCCCCACTGAATCCGTAGATTGTTCTGGAGGAAGCCGATCCTCGAGATGCTTTTCTGTTCGTCTGATCAGTGGCAAGCAGAGGGCGCCGGAGAATTATACACATACCTTCCTCTGTACACGGATCCCGAGTTCTCCACGATCCAAGTTCAGTGTGTCATTCCGTCGTTCTCCACATTCAATCCGCCGTTTGGTGCATCCGTCGGTCGAGGCGCATTCTACTTCTAGTCTGGTCAGAGTCAACGTGTAAGGCTAAACAACGCTGGTGTGGCGAATGGAGAGCTGGGGCTGTATGTTACTGGTCAGAGCGTCACAGGGTTGATAGTGAGAAGGGAAGAATCAAAAGTATCCATGCAGACCTTTTTCGGAGTGAGCAGGTTGGTCTCGCTGGACAACACCACAATTAAGGTCGTCAGGTTCCGAGGCGGACTTTGCGTCCCCGAAAGGTCAGGACGCACATTACTATGGCCATTACAGAGATCTAGGTAGAAGCTGGTGGTGCATGCGTGTGGCGATTCTTTCTGGTACGATTCTCGTAGCAGATCATGCCGCATTCAGCAATGTGGCTGTGTACTTTTTCAGTCGCCGCCGGCATATATAAAACCTACTTGCGATCGCCAGGCACTTTTATTGAGGTCGAGTGACAACTGTTTCAGAGTTTCACCGTGGCTACTCGGTCTTATGACTATTGTCCCCTCCCAATCCACACCGCCGGCGAACAAAAGCAGCGTCAATAAGTAGCGCTGGCGTCAATTAGGCTGTCAATCTCAAGGCACCTACGCGAGCTTATTTGGACATGGGGCGTCTACCGAGGTGCCACTGCCTGTCAGTTATGGATATGGTTTCCATTCTTTTCCTCAGCCTATTGTCATTGTCCATTTGCTGCGACGTCGATCGTAAATAATTCAATCTTTCTGGGGGGGTGCGGGCCGCCCTCCAGTCCCTATGGAGTCGAACCGCCGCAAATAGTTTGAAATTCTTGTGCACCCAGTTCTGCTGATTGGCTGGTGTATAGCGCCCAGTCTACGGTGGAGTACCGATTCCCCAAGAAAAAATTTACTAGGAGAAACTATGGGATATTGCGCAATACTTGCCCCGCGTGCACAATCCAAGGTAAATGGTATGGGGCTTTGGCTTCTTTGGATATCGAATTTGGCTTTGCCAATCAAGTGGTTTTTAGGAGGGACCCTACAATCCATCTGCGGCCCGGATCTCATCAGCTTTCCTAATTTCACACAAATCCGATTCCGTCCGTGCATTCCGATAGTAGTCTCTGAGAGAGCTGCTGTGGGCTG
>Ga0307511_10008408_pt1 | contig 10325 bp, 11 predicted proteins | sample 13_EM_MG_FD_200266 | JGI IMG/M metagenome (GOLD analysis project Ga0307511, IMG submission 200266) | Populus trichocarpa ectomycorrhiza microbial communities from riparian zone in the Pacific Northwest, United States - 13_EM | ecosystem: Host-associated > Plants > Roots > Unclassified | place... | reverse complement strand
TCGATTCCTAATTCAAACTTGCCCTTTTGGTCATCCCAGTTCCTACCCGCATAATTCAGAGTTGCCCTTTTCTGCCCATGATCGACCTTCCGTTCGGCCTTGCATTTGTCCGAGAGTATTTCCTACATCAAGGGTCGTCTTCATCCTGGTTACTGGTGGTCTTTCGGCTGAAAATCGCCACGGAGCAGAAGACCATTTTTCGGCAATTTTAGACCGACAACTGCAGGTTGTAGAGCGATGACCAATCGGTCGACAGTTCAACTTATAATTGGCAGTGGTATATATTTTCCACCATAGGTGACAGGGCTCCAACGTTCATAGCAAGGAGATATATTGAGACCAATCTCTGTGGCCAACATACAAGTACACTACCGAGGAGGGGCTTAGGGACAGACCTGCTCAAGCGAAGAGCGGTTGCCTTAATGTCCATGGCTTCACGAGTCCTCGGATTGCGACACAACCCACACACCTTCGACGGATAGCAACTACTCGATAAATAGTATTTGTGGTCAACAAGCGTGGGTATCGGGTAGTCATCTCTCACCCCGTCGTGTGTTGTGACTTCCGCACAATAGATGAAGCCTGATTAACGGAGCGGGGACCAATATGGCTGGCGACAGCAGGATTTACATACTAATATAACTGTGGTCATTAATATTGCCGTTGCTTCAGCGCTGTCTACCTATGAACTGTCGAGTGGACCGCTCTTCGCCTCGGGGTGGAATTGGGGAAGATCGGCTTGTGGAGATGAAATATCCCCTCATTATCATGACAAATACTGCTTCCGTTGAATTTTTGGCAGTCCGTCGGATCTGCGATGTGATGTGGCAATGTCCAGTCAACAAATTGAGAGTAGGAATATTGTGAGCAGATAATACGAAAAGCTGGTGTCACCCATAATGAGTCCATAATGAGTTCAGAATAGGGCTCAATCAACTGTGTCCATTGGGGATGAACACGCTCTCTAGGTGGTGGGCACCTTGTGAATTGGGCAATCCCAGGTAAAGCTATGCAAGTTCACACTGGCCCTAAGAGAGACCTAGCTTTTGAGAATGTTTTCCTTCGCAGTCGATTATAGCAACGCGGGGGTCACTACGTGGAAGGGAGCCACAAGGCTGAGCTGCTTGAAGGCTCACCATCATACTCTTCCCCAATGGCCCAAAGATGAACCTTGTTGGCTATCGACCCCATCGGATTCCTTCCCTTGCACACAATTGTGCCAAGGATTCTACGGTGGTCTAGGAAAATACTTCTTAGAAGAGTGCCCTAAACGATCTGCATATGGGGAACAGGACCATCATAAATAGCTTGAGAGTGAGTTGATCTGCTGAATACTAATAAATACTCTAGTTGTGAAGGTTGTTCGATTATGAAAGGGGGTTGAAGTGTGTAGTAGCAACGGTGGCTATAGAAATAAAAGCGGAATCATTTGCAGCACCGCACGCGATCACTACATCCAAACTCGAGAGGTCAGAAAATTCGAGGGGAGTGGAGAAACCATAACGCTGAAATTTATGGCGAATTTTGCGAAGGAGTTGGAACTTCTAGTGAGAACGCTAGCCTGAGCTGGAAAGGAAGCCACCAAGAAAGGTTTTCCAGTTCCAGATCCAATCTCACACAGCAAGACAACTTATCGAACAGCATTATATCTACAGCATGCGGGACAACATACAATATATACCCTCCCCACCATCCGCTCCCGCTTCCTTCCTGTATACACTGAGGCCCCTCGCTCCTCATGAACAGTGTTGTGCCCATTGACAATGCAGAACTACTAAGGTTAGCCGCTTATTACTTCACGAGGACGTACTAAGACTTAACCACCTGTACTAATTAAACTGTTGGAGGGTAAATCTGAAAATGATATCATTCATGAAAGGCTGCACTACTACCCGCCCCACCGCCTCCGATTTTAGCACCGATCCTGAAATTCACCCTGCCTCAGCTACTTCCCATGGCTATGGGTTATAGGGAACCAAATCATGAATGTCACAAGTGATGTGGATTCCTTACCGCCTGCAGCTCTCCGTATTTCTAATTACTGGGATGTTCGACGACGCAGGGCGCTACACGGGAGGATTCATTTTGCGGCAGAGACTATAATGAGCACGATACCGAACACTACGACCGTATCCACAGCCCTTGGGTTTGGTGCGGGGGACGCGGATTCTGGAAGCTGGGCCCTGGAGGGTGGCAGGTGGAAGGTGGGTTAACGTTGACTAAAAACGAAATATTGCCAGGCCAGGACCTCTTCGGCGCCACTCTTATAATCACAAATGGGTGAAACTCCCCCACCGATGTCTGCATAGCCATTGCTACCCCTTTCCTCTCTACCGCTGATCCAAGCTGTCGCAAGGTACCGTAAGGTGACACTACTACCAGTAGTGTCAGAACACCTCCCTAACGGCAACCCAGGGACGTACCACTAAAAACTAGTGAAAGTGGACATGGCCACATTTATCTACGGGCACCTTACTTGCCTTAGGAGGAGTCCTGTTCAGCGGTGGTGAAGCTGAGGGCGATGGTGATCATGAAGGTAGACCTAATGACCCCCTATCTAGAGGATTCGGAAGCGGTGGAGCAAGTGCAAGGTCATATCGATTCGGAGATTTAGGAGGAATAAAGATGACCCATGGGACTACCCACAGCTGGAATTTCTACCTCAGACATATGGAACTTGTTGCGAGCATGATCGTAAGCCATGATCGTAAGCGGACTCAGGGTGTGGCAACAGGGTTCTTCTGGCCACATCTACCAGGAATTTGGAATTTGTGAGAGCATATCACAGGAAGCCGAGTTAGAATTAGGGGAATTCAGGAAAGTTTACATAAGGCCGTTGTTGGATTATATTTCGGTTCCTGATTCCATGTCAGTATTGTTTGTCTAGTTGCAGCGCCGGACACTATGTTCGGTACTGACTCTTGTTTTATTTTCATGTATTTATATTTATATAAATATATATCCGATACCAGGCTTGTATGTGTAGGAATGGTTGGTTATTTGTAGGTTTGTATCTTGAAGTTTATATGAAGTGGGGTGTTATCCAATTCATTGGTTATCACATAGAAGTATATTGTCTAAGTTGGAGCATATCTATCATTATTTTCAAGCTGGGAATTGAAGACTGGATGCGGGTAGATGCCAATACTAGCCCTTTCGATCCTCTTGAATTCTAGGTGTAATTCAGGCAGATTCTCACATACTGTCCCTCGATATTCTGAGAAGGAATCTCACAACGAGATACATAAGATGTATGTATGTGCATTCATGCTGGGTATTGGTCCTGGGCAAAGTTCCTTTGAGTATAAATTTCGTATCTCTTGGGCATTTGTTTCATTGCTGATTTTACATGTACTCTACACTACATGGCATATTTCTCTCATATGTGCATATCAATATCGTACATTCATCTGGTTTTATTAAAAGTGAAGGATGGGTACTCTTCGAGTGACATGTATGTACGTGCCTATGGTTGATCTCGGCTGGTCAGTACAAAAAGTAGCCTTTGGCAAAGTTGCAAAATCGTCAAAAATGAGCTGCGGCATGTTTGTGTATCGTAATGTAATAATGTATGTACTGCCTATTTGATTATCTAATAGTTTGGAGATTAGGATAAAGTTCTTCGGGGCTACATATAAAGGTACTACGGGTGTTGGTTAGATTTGAATCTGTACTAAGAAGTACACTACTGATCTCAGCCTGTAATGGCAACACAGTACATAGGGTGCACATGCCATTATCCATATACATCACCTTCTCTCAGTATCTATGTATCTAGCACGTGTGCACCAATGGATTACGTGAAGCAGTAAGTAGGCTGTGGTAAGTTGTAGTTAAATCCAAGCCGGGGACCTCTTTAGTAGTGGAACTTTACCGGACGATGATTAATGGCACGAAACTCTATTCTGTTTAAGAGGTCGCACCAGCGAGTAAGGTATATGGATAGGTACATATGTCAGGGGTACTGGTGCCGGGATAGTTTCTATTTTTAGAAAATTCTAACATTAGCGAGATGGATGCTGGGGTATTTAATTGCTTGGCAGTGACTGCTTGATACCTTCTGTACCTATAATACAGTACTTATGTCTGTATATAGGGGTACATATGTAGGATACCGTCCATACATACGGAGGTATATGGGGGTCAATGAACTTTGGAAGCACGTGCCTGAGGGCCACTGGTTGATCCTATGTACGACTCACATATGTACGTGGATGCACTTCATGCACATTGTATACCATTGAGCCGGACCTACTGTATACGTCTTAATATTGTATGGCAGGTAACGTCTCAAATTTACCTACTAACTCTAATTAGGGGTAGGGCATCAAGATAGTCATTATATGACTAGGAAAATACCTAGGAGTTTACATTTTTTCAGTACGTAGTACTAAGATGGTAATAAAATGCTGTAGTTACCGGTACTGAACAACACCGTTGTTTCGTCCCGCCTCTTTTTCACAGAGCCTCAATCCTGGGCGCTGCATGATGACCTCTGATTATGTCGTTTCAGTTACTCTGCACATATGAGTGGGTGGGGAGCTGTACCGGTTAAGCTAGCCCGCTTGATGATAAAGTGAGACGGGGACGGTAGTTGTTAGGTATTTTGATTCCGATCGTCGCAAAAGAAATACAGAGATTTGATTTGGACATACTGTATATCCAGGTAGCTTCCCCTCACTACTTAAAACTAGAGTATAGCCTTCCCGAGCCGATCCGCCACCACCATTCTCATGGGCCGAGACCAGGCTTTGAAGGTCCAGATCGGAAAGGATATGGATATGTATATCATCCCTTAAGATTCAGGAACATAACGGTAAAGACGGTGCTACCTAATCCAGCAGCGCCTCTCCGTCAGCATCACGTTTCTGGTGCAGAACAGTAACTAGATTTGGACCTGATACCGAGGAAGGGAAGCGGCTAGTCCCTTTAGAAATACAAATAAGTCGATGTATGCATGAAATCACACCTCACAGTTGGTTTCTACCTACTGACCGTACATACATCCTTGCTTGTGATGCGGCGAGGGCGCAGGCTCAAACCGTCAGCATCCGGCTCACTCGAACCTTTACTTTTAGATATTTACTTCTTGGATTGCTACTTCAAGAGTTTTGCGCGAAAATACGAGGACGTTGCTTTCAAAATACAAGAGTACGAAAGGTTCAGGGAAGCGTACATATCTAGATTTAATCCGATTCCAGCAGCAGCGCTGAAGACTGGCGCTCTTCCTCACTATTTTCGAGCGGGGATCTATTTTCCGACAGCTATAGCACCCCAATTAAGCATCCGCACGGCCATTTTGCTCAAATGCGACCCTACTTGGAAATACCACTATTTTTGCTACCTGCCTTCCTCCTCACCAGCGAAGTTCTTCTCGTTAGCGCATCTGCAACTGGGGATGCTCGCCGAATAAATCAAAAAAAGTCCAGGCCTGCAGATTCGTCAGAGAAATACAACCTCACGCTATGCGCGAAGCAATGCCGAACCGAGTTTTTCCAATACTGCCATACTCGTCAACCGGGTGCGAAAGGAGACAGCAATACTTTCAGAACGTGCATGTGTGTCTATAAGAGTGGCGCACAGTATATGGGTCATTGTGCTAGGCATTGCAATGGGGAAGGTTCCTTTCCAGAGCAAGTGGGGGAGTTGAGGGCTTGGTGGTCGAATTGGTGTGGTGAGTCCATTTTGATCTAAGCCTTCTCGTCCCATAGACTCTCGTCACATTTATGGGTATTCATAGATCGCTTCGCCATGGTTAATGGTGAATTTTTTTGCATTTTACGACAGTCGGGGCCAAGCTAATTTTGAGGATATGCGGGGGAATAGAGAAGCATGAACCAACGTCAACGACAAGCATATCCATACCAGGGCCCACTGGTTCTCAAGCAGACCTCGACAAAAGCAAAATCCCAGGAATGTCATTGATAGGCGGCGATAGGAAACCTGGGGAGGACTCACTGCCGCCAACACATTCACCGAAACCTGAGACAACCCCCGAATCCGAACAGAAGGGCCAAGGTGTTAGTGTTGTCACGGCGGGTGCATCTGTGACATTTGCTTCTGCATTTCTTTTTCTGAGCTATGTGATGTTTATGAGGCGTAGCAAATATGCACGACGAAGAGGAATCTTAGCTTGGCTACGCCTTAAGTTGCTTGAGAGAGGGTATCGTGGTGGAGGCGCAGAACTTCCCCGTTCGCGATCAACTGCAATGAGAATGAGGGTCACGAATGGGCGGACGGCGGTGGTGGGGAATCCAAAGTGGTTGAACAAGACAATGCCACCATTGCCTCAACCGCGAAGTACAAACGCAGGGAGAAGTAGAGACGTACGGGATAGCGGGAATGATACAGCTCATCCAAGAACCGGTAGTGGATTTCTGTCAAGGATTATGGCTAGGCAAGAACAGACGGCTCCGGCCGGAGGATTGATGAGGGGAGGCGTGCTTGGGCGGGATCAAGACCGCAGAAAATCACATAGGTATAGCCAAGGTTGGCTTAATGCCGCCAAAAAATACACCGACGACGCAGAGGAGGAAGAGGATGAGAAGGTTCAGGATTATTTCCGCAGTAAAGGAATTGCGCGGTCTGGGAAATATACTGGGGTTGGTTCTACAGCAAATGGGAATGCATTACTGGAGGCTTTCCCGGACAAGAATGGGTCACTGATAGGTTTGCCGGAGGGGGAAGAGAAGGTGTACGGCGAGGGGGGCTTAGATGTGGGAGAAGACGATGAAGATGCGGAAGCGACAGAAGCAGGACCACAACGACAACACCTGCCAGTGGTAAACGAAGAGGAAGAATACATTCAAGGGCTCATAGCATCAACCACCCGAAATGCACAATCGCAACACGGTATTAATAAGGAAAACTATGATGAGGATGAAGACCGAAACGAGCGAGCTGGAAGGAGTCGCTCACAAATAAACTTTGGCCGGGACACTGCTCGGTCTGCCAGTCCTGAGGAAGATTATGCCGGCATATCGGCGACACCACATCTTGATGGCAGTGAATGGGACAGTTTGACCGGAGTTGAAGGTGCACAACTCAACGCCACTGGGGGCCTGAGAAGGGCATCAAGAATTCCCGGCGGAAGTTATGGTAATGGGGGCCTAAATTTTGAGGAGGTTGAACTTGTCGAGCCGGAGTATGATAGTACTGGTTACGGTTGGAAAGCTCGGAGTGACACCCACAGCCTTCAATCCCCGCCATACTCTGGAGCGGGCACCAGTATTACCCAAGGCTCTTCGAATTCTGGATATGGTCTAATCCTTCCCGTCACCGAACCTGACACTCAGCATGGGAAAAAGAGTACGGAACATACTAACCAGCAACAGCATAGGACAACGAGATCGAAGTGGCGTATAAGCGGCAAGGTTTCAAAAGGGTTACTTGGGTGGAAGTGGAAGCGTAGTGGCGAGAGTGGGAGCATTGATATGGGGCGAGGTTCCTATGAATCCCTCTAGATCTGTTGAATTTCCCCATTGTGCCGGGATTTCCTTGTTTTTTGTTTATTCCTATCATACCAGAAATATTTTGCTCGTGTTTACTCATACATTTACATGCATATATTCAGTCCAAATCTTTTAACTTGTTTCTGCTTTATTGGTACACGGCGTTGATACCTTCTGGCGTTTTGTTCGGCACATGTTTTGGCACACAGCTCATATGGTCTGTTGTCTGTCACAGTTTGGTTGTTTATTTCATGTATTTCTTTCGAATTTTGCCTAAATTAACGAGGGCTGTGACTTCAATCCAGAAAACATACCCTTGCCCTCTAGATACGGGGTCGTCATCTCAAAATATCCCTGACCACGTGCAACCGAACCCCACAATTGTAGGCTTCGGCAGTCGGCCCGGAGTCTGTGAAACGAGAACAGGTCAGGCATAAAAATATGGGGAATTGCAACCGGGGGCGACTGGATTCGCACTTGCCATACCTTTTGTGGTGAAGAAAGGTCCTAAAATTGAGAAAACTGTACTAAATCCCTTCGAGTACATGTGTAGTATAGCTTGATTGACACTAACCTTTCCTAATACAGATCCTTATCGATATCGCGGTCGGAAGACTTCGTTCCCCACATATGGTAGGTAACCAGACTATACATGTATGCCATAATGTCGACAGCAGCTGCTGGTGATTGGTCTGTATAGTCAATCATGATATATTTGCCCTGAGGCTCAACCCTATGGGGCAAAAGGTATGTGACCAATTACGATAGTCGTCTTCCCTAGATTTGACGCTTAGTGCTTTTGTATGGCTCATAATATTAATTCGGGGGTGCCTAGCTGTGTAGGGTAGATCTTGTAAGTTGCCGAATGCTAGTGGAGCTCCGTGTCATGAACTAGGTAGTGATCCTGGTTGCTGGGTCATCGAACGGTGCTGGGCTGACTTCGGTCTCCGAATACCCGCACCGGTGAATAATACAGCTTCATACTTATAAAGCTTTCCCAATCTCTTCCACAATTTTGGAGCGAGGAAAAACCATCGATGAAAACGCATTGAGCATCCCACCTGCACCACTCTAAAACAGAACACATAAATCCAAGTCACCGAGATTTCACACAACATGGCAATCACTGTCGACCCTCTTGCACGGGAGTATAAAGGCCTTGCCAAAGACCAAGTTGAACACTTCATGACCCATGGCTTTGTACGCATCCCGGAAGCATTCACAAAGGAAAAAGCGGCAGAATGGACCTCCACTCTGTGGACTCGGCTTGGTTACGATCCCAACGACAAATCAACCTGGCTCTCTGCCCGGGTGAATATGCCCTCTCACCGATCTGAGCCCGTCCGCCCCTTTTCACCAAAGGCATGGGCCGCCATGAGTGACCTGCTCGGGGGTGTGGATCGTGTGGATCCTGGATCAGCTATGTGGGGTGATGGGTTCATTGTAAATCTGGGGAAGCCAGAGTGGGAGGGGAAACGTATGCCTCCAAAAGAGTTGGATAATTGGCATGTGGATGGGGATTTTTTCATCCATTATCTTGATTCACCAGAGCAAGGGTTGCTCGTCATTCCGATTTTCACCGACATTGTAGAGGGGGGTGGTGGCACCATGATCAGTCCTGATGGTATCCGGATTGTTGCGAAGCATTTGATGGAGCACCCAGAAGGAGTGAGTCCAAGGATGGTTCCGCGGGGAGAGGCTGCGAAGCATGGGGGGTTGGATTGGTATATTGAGAAGATACAGAATGAATGTACCGTTTTTCATGAAATGACTGGAAATGTATGTTTAAGGATTTGGAATGCACAAAATATTAACGTCTTTTTTTTCTTTTCTTCTACACATGTTTACTAACTTCAACATTTTTCTAGGTCGGAGACGTCATTTTGATGCATCCTCTAATGCTCCACTCGGCATCCCGCAACTCTCTTCGCCGCCTGCAGGTGATCACAAACCCCGCCGTGTCTATGAATGAACCGTTCAATTTCGACCGTGAAGACCCAAATGAGTACTCTCTAGTAGAACTCAAAACCTTGAAGGAACTTGGGGTTGACCAGCTCAAGGGATGGAAGATCACAGCTCCACGAGAAACAGTTGTCCCGGAGAGGTTACGATTGCAGGCAATAATGAGGGAAGCTGAAGAGGCACGACTTCGAGGCGAGAAGGTGGAGGCAAAATAGAGAAAGTGGTACGGTTGCTGGCGATAATTGGGAGGTTCAGTATCTGTACCAGCTTTGATGGGACAGGCCGTGGCTTCCTAATCATTCGAGCTGGAGAATGTAGGGAAGCTTAGTTTTTCGTCTCAGGCCAGGGGAAGTGTACAAATCTCTGTTGTATATCTTTAACATGTATGTTACCAGTTTCAATATTACGATGCAATACATCTCGTTGAACTTTGAGTTCCTGTGGAGCTTGTGGGAGCACCTACCGGTCCAATACTGGTAATCCGAATATATGGATTTACTCTACCCCCCGGTGGATTCTTACTAGGCTCACAGGGCCTAGCATTCTTCCCTTGACTGTACAAGGGAAAGAGTTCAGGGTAATATTAATGCCAATCATGGATAAGTTTATATCGAGGGACACATCTGCTTAGTGTGCTGCTCGTAGCCTGGCATGTGTATCCCGAAGTTGTGTATGCGGCTCAGCTTTAACTAGCCTATATAATATTAACATACAGTCCATAAAAGTTTCCGATTACAATCCAAAATAAGTAGTCTTGTCGGAATAAGACTCCAATATTCTACCAAGCCTTTGCACAACTACCAGTAGCCTACAAGCAAGCACCTTACCGACGGCGAGTTTTCTTCTCTGTATATAGCTATGACCAGACCAATCTGGGAACCTGGGGACTTGGAGGTGGCACTAGTCTGGTTA
>Ga0307511_10008407_pt1 | contig 10325 bp, 6 predicted proteins | sample 13_EM_MG_FD_200266 | JGI IMG/M metagenome (GOLD analysis project Ga0307511, IMG submission 200266) | Populus trichocarpa ectomycorrhiza microbial communities from riparian zone in the Pacific Northwest, United States - 13_EM | ecosystem: Host-associated > Plants > Roots > Unclassified | place... | reverse complement strand
ATTAGCATTATTCGAATAAGATAACTAATGTAATCATGTTAACAATTTATAATCCGATTGGAACCTCCTTTGTGTGTGGTTTCTAGTTGAGTAATAAAAAGAGTTTATACTATACTTGTTTGAAATACCATTAGTGGATCCTCTAACCTTGATATTTGTTTTTATCATTGTTTAACCCTCACATTAATCTTACATCTCAAAGTCTTATTATTATTCTTGTTGTTGTTATTGTTGCTGTTGTTGTTGTTGTTTGAAAATATAAGTCATTAAACAACAACAAAGGACACTGCACTGCCCAACAAAGCAAAAGAGGTACCTTTATAAAAAAAAAAACCAAGCAGCACAGGATAGGAAGACCTCCAAACTCCTAAAAAGCATCACAAACAGAAAGAAAGAATCAGTAAAGAAAACATTGTTGAAAAAAAGTGCAACACAACAATTAAGGAAATGAAAGTGTAACCAAATTGAAAAAATACTTCAATAATTTCACCGCCAAAGAACAATACAAACAGCATATAAAGATCAACTAATTGTATAAAAACCTATAAGACAGTCATGCAACCATAAAAGGCAACTATAAAATCTGCAAAAGTAAACTTAATAATGCAACAGCAACACCATAAAATTTTCAAGCAATTGAAAAAAAAAATCCAAACAGAACAAACATTGCATTGCTGGAACAAAAAGCACTCCTAACAGAAGTAAAATTGCTAGCCAAATTGTGCAAACAAAGACAAACAATATCAGTTATGCCAAACAAAGATAAACTAGAAAAAAAACACGTGGCAAACTGACAAATAGGTCATATTCAACAACCAACATAAAAATCAAGACATATTATTTATTTATCTCCATCAAGAACAAAATAAAAAAACTCAATTCTTTTTTATTAATATCAACGTAGAACTATCCAAACAAAACACATAAAACAATAACTATCTATTGAATTAGATATCATTATCAACAGACTCAGAAAAAAAAAAAAACTCAATACACTGAAACCAACAACCAATCACCAAAGTCATTAACCAGCACAACAAGCTTCATCACCTAACCTAACAATTTTGAAAACCAAAAAGAAATAACAAAACCCAATCAATAGCAACACAAAACGAATATATATATATATATATATTGGGAACAAACAAAAAAAGCAAACACCTCAGAATAAGAACTCTCCACCCTCTGTGAAAAAAAAATAGAAAACAAAACTAAGAACATCGCAAATCAGCCCGACAAATCAAGTCGAAGACAAACCAATGCAAAATAGGAAAAAAGACAATGACAGGGTAACAAAGCTATAACATTGAACGTCTTCTTGTGATAAAAAGAAAGACATAAACAGCAAGCAAAGGTCAAGAATCATATACTAACCTAAAACCCACTAATTCAACTCTAACAAACAACAACAAAAATTGCAAAGCTTTATATAATATGCAACCCAAATCACACCTAATCTGTCAGAGAAAATATAAAACATGCACGTTATATAAAAAATATCATATAGTAACAAAAGTCATTATAATAGTACAACTGGTTCGATACAGCAAGAAGCAAATGCCCAATATCTTACCAACTATATCACAAAGCAGAAAAAATAAACAAATCTCATCAAAAATAGTAAACTTATCTTGCAACCTTATCTGAAATGAGACAACACGAAACAAACACAGATCCACAACAAATCAAGATATTGTATAAAAACTAACTACACATCAAATCCACAACTACCCAGAACATGGCAAGTAACCGGCACATGCACCTTTCCAAATAACAGAGATTGCAAATGCTCGAACAACGACTATGCTAGTACATGGCGGGTAGATTGTGCATTTAATGCAAATCGCTACACACAAACCAACTCTTCTAGAAAATAGACGACCAATTGCACCTGCTTATAGCCACGTTGAAGCAACCCTTTACCACCAAGATACCCATTTAAGATGAGCTAAACATCCAAACACAACAGCTTCCAGACACTTGAAAGGAAGCCTCCACTGCAAAGGCACCCAAGAGACAAATCCATATCAAGAGATGCGCAAGCCAACCCAAAAACCAAACACAAAAGTATTATCAGAGCCTAAGAAAAGAGACACCATCTAGAATCCACAACAGCCAAGAAAAAAAATAGATGAATCCAACACTCCCTCCCTTGGTTTTTAAATTTGTGGTTTCTCTACAATAATAATAATAATAATAATAATAATAATAATAAAACCCACATTGGACCTATTAGCCTTGGGTCAGACGGGGCTGCAAAACCCAACTTCCTTAATTCTGGCACCCCTGCCAGCCCAAGCAACTTGGTTCTGAAGCCCCTTCCGAGCAGCAAGTTACTTGGGTCTGGAAGGGCATGCTAGAACCAAGTCAATAACAAAAATAACAATAACAACAACAACAAATTTCAAAAAAATTATGGTTGTTTTCCAATATTAATAATTGTTTTTCAAATGTATTAATTATTATATTAATTATAATAAAAATAAAATTTTAATATTTTTAATATTAATTATAATAAAAATAATAATATTTATAATACACATAATAATATTTATAGCACACATAATAATATTTTTAATATTAATACTTTTAATTATAATAAAAATAATAATACCTATAATACAAATAATAATATTTATAAACCCAAGATCCAAAAACCTTGGGTCCTGATGGCAGAGTTATTAGCCTTTAGTCCGAATGCTGGACCTAAGAGTCTTAGGTCCTGACCCCAGACCCAAGAGCCTTGGGTCCTCACGCAGATCATAGAGCCCTGGATCCAGATGTCGGACCCATTAGCCTTAGGTCCTGACCTTGGATCCAAGAGCCATGGGTCCTCACGCGAACCCTAAAGCCTTGGGTCTGCCATCGGACCTATTAGCCTTGGATAGAATGTCAGACTCGTTAACATTGGGTCCAAACGACTGACCCAAGTGTTTTGGGTCAGACACCGTACCTATTAACATTGGGTCAGGACGCCGGACCCTAGTGCCATGGGTCAGGCAGGCTGCAAAATCCAAGGGACTTGGGCTTGTGCCATGCCACACCCAACCAACTTAGGTCAGACACCCCTTTCCAGCCCTAAGTTTCTTGGGTCTCGAAAGGGATATTAGACCCAAGTTAATAATAATAATAACAATAATAATTGATTTTTACCCTTCAAATCAAATCTATATTTTTTTATAGCAATAATATTTATTTCAAATTTAATAAACTAATGAATCTTCGATATTAATAATATTTTTTTTGCAAATTTATTAATGATAACAACAACAACAACAACAATAAACTCGTCTGGCCCAAGTTCTTATAGTTCCGGACCCACGTCTCTTGGGTCCGGATGTCGAACCCATTAGCCTTGGGTCCTAACCCCAAACCCAATAACCTTGGGTCCTCACGCGGAACCTAGAGCCTTAGGGTGAGATGTTAAACCCATTAGCCTTGGGTCCTAATGTCGAACTCAAGAGCCTTGGGTCCTCACGCGGACCCTAGAGCCTTGGGTCTGCATGTCCAACCTGTAAGCTTTGGGTAGGACGTCAAACCTGTTAACATTGGGTCCTGACACCGGACCATAGTGCCTTGGGCCAGGCAGGCTGCAAGACCCAAAGGACTTAGGCTTGCGCCATGCCATACCCAACGAACTTGGGTTAGGCGCCCCTTTCAAGACCCATCCAGCCCCAAGTTTCATGGGTCTTTAAAGGGATGCTAGACCCAAGTTAATAATAATAATAATAATAATATTAATAATTGATTTTATCCTTCAAATCAAATCTATATTTTTTTTATAGAAATAATATTTATTTCAAATTTAATAATACTAATGAATCTTCGATAGTAATAATATTGTTTTTCAAATTTATTAATGATGATGATATTGATGAAGAATAAAACAAACAAACTCGTCTGACCCAAGTTCTTATAGTTTTTCATCACTTCAAATCAAATTTATGGTTTTTCTTCAATAATAATAATACCTTTCCAGCCCCAAATTACTTGGGTTTGGAAGGGGATGCCAGACCCAAGTCAATAACGAAAACAAAAACAACAACAACAACAATAATAACAACAACAACAACAACAATAATAATTGATTTTACCCTTCAAATTAATTCTATATTTTTTTATAATAATAATAATAATATTTATTTCAAATTTAATAATATTAAACTCGTTTGACCCAAGTTCTTATAATTTTTAATCTCTTCAAATCAAATTTTTGGTTTTTCTTCAATAGCAGTAATATTTTTTTTCAAATTTATTAATGATGATGATGATGATGATGATGATGATAATAATAATAATAATAAATATTATTATTAATTTTACCCTTCAAATCAAATCTATAGTTTTTTTATAGTAATAATATTTTATTTCAAATTTATTAATGATAATAACAATAATTTTTAATTTTACCCTTCAAATCAAATCTATGGTTTTTTTCAATATTAATAATATTTTTTTCAAATTTATTAATTATTATATTAATAATATTAACTATAATAAAAATAATAATATTATAATACAAATAATAATATTTATGATATTAATAATAATATTAAACTTGTCTGACCCAAGTTTTTATAGTTTTTAATCTCTTCAAATAAAATTTATGGTTTTTCTTCGATAGTAATAATATTGTTTTTCAAAATTATTAATGATAATAATAACAACAATAATAATAATTGTTATTATATTTTTTTTCAATTTTTTTCAAATATGTTATTGTTCTCTGCGGGGGTTTGGAGACCCCAAGCACGAGTCAGCAGACCAAGGCAAACCCAGCCGCGCAGGTTGGCAACCCTTAGGGGGGTCTGCAAACCCAAGGTGCTGGTTAATAGACCTAGATAGACCGAGGCATGTGGGTCTGCACCCAACGCCCGCTTGTGCAGACCCTAGGCACGTCGCCCTGGTCTGCTACCCAGGCACGCAGGTCTGCAGACCCCAGGCGCGCAAGTCTGGCCCTAGCACCCAAGGCATGACAGCCCCAGCGTTAGGTTTCTGCAGCCTTATCATGCCCCAGCAAAATCAAAACTGACTATTTTCTCCCTAACTATCTCTTCAATGCTAAATACATCCTAAGAAAAAGACAACCCCATCCCAATAGTCTTTGCAAATCTCTGTGATAAGTGCAGTTTTATCATTACACTACTCTAATTCATAATAATTTATTTCTAGATAAATAGTGGCAGGGACAATAAACCCTTTTAATATATTGTTTAATAACGGAATGTAAAGTCTCATCCGGCTTGGTGAAGACCCCAAATCCAATTTGAAGCCCAGATGATTTGTTGGCGTGCAATTGGATTACTTGGAAGTCATGTCACCCCAACAAGGCTCCTTGAAAGTTGTGTCTCCCTGCCTGGGTCTAGTAGAGCTTTCGATCATGTAGAGTGACTGAGCCCAAATGAAGAGTTGAGTGCACGTCCTAGCCCACTAGTTCTTAGGCTCGAGTTGCATTCTTGTTTTGTGTCTTGGAAATGACATGCGTTTCGTACTCTATGTCTTGTACATGGTGTTTCATTGCATTTAATTCTCCATTGATAAAGATCATCGAATCATCAGCAAAATGTAGAGTGAGAAAGATGGATTTATTTGCATATAGGGTGATACGTTATGGGATAGCACTCAAACCGTATTATCTATCAAACAAGTGAATACTTCCCATGGCAAAGACAAATAAGCGTGGGAAAACCATGGAAGCGTCTTGTATTGCCCATGGGGACTAATTTATCATGTCCCAAATCCCGAAAGGTCTTGTGATGCCCATGGAAGCGTACCGAGAACAACAGGAGTGCGAAATTGAACTTTGAAGAAAAGTCTCACACTCTTAAATGAACATTCCTAAAATACCCATTACTCATTAAAATAACATTTTTTCTACTAGGGTGGTTTTGGAAAAACAGTAATCTTACAGAGCCCAAGGTTTCCGCGTGCAACCTGCACTCATTTGCATGTTACTATAAAATTAAAACTTGCTTGGGAAGATAATGATTGTAATTAACCTTTCTTCTTTGGATCCCTTTCTCTCGCCAAACACCAAATATATCCTTGTTGGCGAAAAGGGATTTGTCCTGTGTTGTTGATACCTGAGGAAAGAAAGATAAAACTAGACGGAAAAAAAAAAGAAAAAAAAAGAGAGAGAGAAGAGAAGATTATATATTATGGATGATTGCAGGCCTTTAGGTTTCTTGATTGGATTGCCCTTTGCTCTTATTGCTTTGGTTTTGTCTCTCATCGGAGCTGTTGTTTGGGTTATCGGGTGAGTCTTCCCTTCCATTCCCATCTGCGTTGTTAATTTTTTATTTTTTTTATGAATATACTCTGCATTTCTTGTGTGCTTCATGTCAATGTTTCTTTGACATATAAATAAACCAGTTAAGAACACGCAAATTCTTCTTAATTTCCTCAACCCGAACAGAAAAAAGGAATTTGCTTTCATTTCTTTTTCCTTTTAATTAGTTCGTGCTTCTTGCATTATATTTTCCTTGCTACTGATTCAGACATGTTCCTTTTCCCCGGTTCTTTAGAACTGGATCTTATGCCAAGTTAATAAATCTCATAATCTATTGACGATTTGTTTTTCTGTTTATTAAATAGATTTGATGAAATTATTGCTAATTGAGACAATGAATGATTTGATGATGACAGTTCTGTGCTGAGTTGCATCTGCCCTTGTTGCATTTGTTGTGCTGGACTCGCAAATCTTGCAGTGAGCCTGGTGAAGTTGCCTGTGAATGTCATTCGATGGTTTATTGATCTGATTCCTTGTTGATTGATTTCAACAATAGCCCAGCAAGCTCGGGAGATTCAATCACTTAATTCTTTCTTTCTTTTTTGTAGGGTCCTGCCTGTGAGTGCAGGCCAGGAGTTTTAATCGAATAATTGATAGTAGTTATGGTTAGGAGAGCTTGCAGTGATTGATTTTTTCTATTTGTATGATTAATGTGCAGATTTTAGCTGCGTGCAGTCTGACGGTGTTGTTGGAAAATCCTTGTACTCGAAGTTAATTTCCTGGTGATTTTGTGCTATATTTGCATTAATATTCTTCACCACAGAAATCGTGTAAAGCTCATCATCATCTGGTAAAATCTTATATTCCATTCCCTTCCATTTTATTCTGCCTTCATTTATGGGGCTGGCATGCTTGTACAATTAGCTAGCTAAGGTCAATGCATTCTGGTAATAATTGATTAATAAATTATTCGATTCAGTTAATTCAGTTAATTAATAAATTATTCGATTCATTTATGGGACTGGCATGATTGTAGTTAAAAAATAATTAGTATAGATTGTTAGCTTATCAAAGACATGTTAAATAATTGATATCACGTTGTAATTAGCACTTATTTCATCGTATGAATAAGTAGAAAATAATAATTTTCTAGTGCTATTGAAAATGTTATATGACTTAATTTTTTATTTGAACATAGATCTTGTAATCTCCAATCAACTAGGTATTGTTACCATCATTGCACTCTTTTATCTTTTAAAAGTTTTAAGCCTATTCTCCTCGATGAATTATACACAAGCTCTCTCGACAAACATTTGGTTAGCGGATCTGCAATAATTTTCTTTGACTTTACAAAGTCAGAAATAATTCTATTTAAGATCAAGTGTTTGATGGTATTATGTACATGACATATATATCTAGACTTACCATTATACATACTAGTTTATGTCATTCTAATTGCTAAATGACTATTGCAATGGATATAAATAGTTGACAGTGGTTTTATCCAACATGGAATATCCTCTAAGAAATTCCAAATCAATCTGGCTTTTTTTACAACTTTATCAAGAGTAATAAATTCCGATTCTATCATGGATTTAGTGATACATATTTGTCTAAAGAATTTCCATGAAATAGCTGATCTACTAAGTGTGAAGACATATCCACTTGTGGATATCAAATTCTTAATGTCAGATAATTATACCCTTCTAGTACTACTAAAATGGTATAATTATATAGTTTTAGATCATGTCTTAACCTTTTTAGGATCATGTATTTCTATCTTTGCAAGACACCCCTACACTTTAAGGTATTTGTAGGAAGATCTTCTACCTTTTCACAATTCATATTGTTTTATCTAATTTTTTATGCGATACTTCGTTAAGCATATGATTGACAGTTAAAATTGCCTCCCTCCACAAGTTCTAATGTGCTCCTGAACTTATCAATATGATCCTCATCATTTCTTTTAATAATTGGTTCTTATGTTCTACAATGTCATTTTATTATGGTGAATAAAAAACAGTAGTTTAAAGGATAATACTATATTGGAAACAAGATTCACCAAATAATCCTTTGTATTCTCCACCTTTATTCTTGTAATGTTTAAACATTTCAAGAGTTTCATCCTTACTCCTATGCAAATAGATGTAATAATACCTTATTCAATTATCTATAAAAGTAATATGATATTTTTTTCCATCTCTAGTTTATACAAACTTTAAGTCATTTCTTTTCTTAGGCTATTTTGCAAATATAATATTGTGTGAATAATACTTTCACTAAGTAAATTCCCAAAAAATATTAAAGGGGTCACAAACAGTCCTACTTAAAACTCAATCTTCTTAGATAGAATTTACTAGATTGTATTTATTCACTGCATTAACTTTTTGTATATGTAAACAATAACATATATGTAAATAATATTGTCTACATGAACAAATCTGATCAGATAACTTTAATGTAATTCTTATATTTAAAAATTTGCCGCTTATGAACCTTTCTACAATGACAACTTCAACCTTGAGTTTTTTGTTAAAAGCTTTTTAAAGTGTTCCTGCACTCTTAATTGAACTATACATATCATATTGTGTGTTGTTTAATATATTCAAAATGTATTTTTTCAACGCACAAAATCACTATGATTCCATATGTCCAAAACTACCATAATATTGAAATTAAATTCATTATTCGACAACTTCAATATTTTTCCTACAAGAACTTAACCAAGTTCAATGTGGGCACATAAATCAACATTTTATGTTATCACCATTTAAAGTTCAATCCACTAAATTTTTCAAGTTTCTCACTATGCACTATATAAAATGATGGTAAAATCTTCACCACCGAAATAGTACTTATTGAAGCAATATTAGTTGGAAAAATCAATTCTCGAGTTAAAAACATGATATAAATTATAAAAACAATAGCCAATGAAATTTATAAATAAATATTTTGGTTCCACAAAAAGCAAGTAAAATAATATAAAACTTGAAATAAATCAACTCGATAAACAAAAATATTTAAATTATATAAGATAAAAATAAATATTTTTTTATATTTTAGTTCAAATTAAACATGCATTATGTCAAAACATTATGTATGCATTATATCAAAACATTAACTTTAAACAAGAAAAACAAAATGCATAATTATACCAATAATTTTGCAAGGAACATGTATAAACTAAATAAAGATATAAACATGGTTTATAAAAGTTTAGTTCATAAAATATATATGATGCAATAACGCAAAGAGATTCAGATAAATTGTATGAATTATAATTTTAGAAGATAAATTATAACTTTAAAATAAAGATATATAACAAACTTTTAAAATTAAATAAAATAAAACATAAAGCTATAAGCAAACCCAATGGTTATAAATTAAAACATATAGTATTGAAATAAATCTATATGATTAATATTATTTTTTCCCACGTGATAGACTAAACAAACTCTAATATATAAAAATAAAGCCTTAAAATTGTAGAATCAAAGTTTATAAATATATTAGATTAGTGTACAAAAATGTGTAGTTTATCACAAAAAAATTAAAGTTCAAATTTTTTTAGCATGGATTGATAGTTTATCATTACAAAGAGACGTTAAATAAAAAAAATGTATGAGGAAAAACTAGTGTTTATATATGTTTAAATTTATAAAAGAATTTTGAAATAATATACAATATGTGATAAAAAAAAAACTTGTTAAGAAAATCAATATTATGAATAAAAAAACAGATAAAAACAATAACTATTTTACATTTTAATTAATAGATTATTCCCAACAACAACGTAATTCATTAAATTTGTGTTGTTGTAAGCAATATAATGCTGTGCTATTTTTTTTTCACTTCTATAAAATTGTTTTTTTTTATATTTGTTACATAAAAAAAAAAAACTCAAATAGGAGTTTTCCATTTCGTGATTTCTCTCACCATTCACAGAAACCAAGTCTATTGTCGGCACCCTTATAAAAATCGAAGATTCCGAGTCATAAAGTGAGGTTTAACATGTTTTTTTTTTAATTTAAATTTTTGTTACATTTTAAATTAGCTTTTTTTAGTGTTTTTTTAAGTCATTTTAATATTAAAAATA
>Ga0307511_10008406_pt1 | contig 10326 bp, 14 predicted proteins | sample 13_EM_MG_FD_200266 | JGI IMG/M metagenome (GOLD analysis project Ga0307511, IMG submission 200266) | Populus trichocarpa ectomycorrhiza microbial communities from riparian zone in the Pacific Northwest, United States - 13_EM | ecosystem: Host-associated > Plants > Roots > Unclassified | place... | reverse complement strand
TTATTACCTGAGGGTTCCCACCTGATCTCATAAACGCCATGTGAACCACCATGCTCCGCGCGCAATCAACCTTCCACCACAGTTCAGTCGCGGTTCGCATGATCCTATGGATATGGTGGCACGTGCTGAAAATTGGCCACCAAACGTGAGGTCGTTCCGTGGCTCCCATCATATACGATAGAGTGTGAATGATGATCTCGGTGGGGAGTCACAGAAGCGGAGAGCATAGTTGGTTCTTGACACGGAGAAGTTTCTTCATGTGGATGAGTACGGCGGCGACCCCGTTCTCGGCCGTTATCAACGCAGCGTCTTCAGTCTTGATGGGAGTGGATTCCATGAACTGATGCAGAGGTCAGATGGACGGTAACTGAGATCGCAAGGGAACGCGCCGGACGGTGGCAGAGGAGAAAGCTGAAGGTTTGTGGTGATGGGGGCGGCGTCGATGGGGCAGCGTGCCAGGGGGTTTCTCACGGAACCCTTGAGCCAGGTGTGTCACGCCGTTCAAGTCACCGAGTACGTGAATTCCGTCCGTCCCACATACTTCTTTGGTACCATTGAACTGGATTCACGATGCCTAGGCCTTGGGTAGAAAGCCGTAATCTGGGGCTCTGGGTGTTTTGGGCATGTGCAGAACAATGTAGGATAAATATAATGGGAGCTACTGGAATTCTGGCCGGGTTGCGCGTACACGGAACCTGCAATACCACGCACAACACCGCGCAGTGAGTTGAGAAGCATCGCCCGGCAAGTTCGCGAATGGCCAGCTAGTCGTCTCCAAATCATTGGTCACAAAGAACATTCGCCCAAGCCCAGGATACGCGAACCAAACGGCACACGACTAGGCCAGCTCCCAAATGTCTATATCACTAGAGAAAGCTGTATTCTTCTCGCACAAGTCGTAAGTTCATCGCGCCGTGGGCATTCAGCGAATTACCCACCGTACACATAACAAGGCTGTCACCCAAGGCTCGCAAGTTCTCCAGCTCGTGATTGGGTATTCTTGGGAACCAAACCTTCTCGGGATTGGGCATGACCATCCTTTCCCTCTCTCCATCTCCAACGCTAACCAAAGCCTTACATCCCCACCGGCTGAAATCATATGCCTGAAAACGGCAACCTCCCCGCCAATCGTGTGTAATCAACAGGACACGGGTGCCATGGACGAAAGTCCGGATGTAAGAGACACCATAACGGGGGATTTCCACAACCATCACATCTCTTTTCCAGGTGTCCCAGGGTATACACTCGCCGGAGCGGGTCGAAGACATGTGTCTGACCAGAGCTGCGACCCGGATGACAAGAACTGCTTCCCCACCGGGAAACTCCCCGCATTCTTGCTGGTGAAGAACAATGACAACCACGGATTGAGTTGAATCAGCCATGAGCGGCCCGTCATAAGAACCACTGGTACGTGATCCTTCGCTGTCTGTGTGTATCCGGACTTCCCAGACCGAGGGGTTTTTGACATACCGGTGGTGGTATACCGGCGCTATGTTCAACCGTCGCCAGCTGTCCGGCGATTGTTGTGGAAGGGAGGTGTCGAACATGATCAAATCAAGCTCGTCCTCCTCCAAGGCAGGTCGGGCCGTGGAGGTAAGCAGTCGAAACTCGTCCAGGAAGTTGAATGTGCAATTTTGATCCAGCAGAAAAGCATCCTCTGCGCTGGAACGCTTGAGAACCTGCAACGATGAGGTGAATGGCGGTCCGAATCGACCAAAAATTGGTAGCTCTTACGACACCCCCGGTTCTCCAATCCCAGACGATCAAGACGTTGAGGTCGGCCGTAGAAACAAAAATCATTAACCTGGAAGCGGTTATCTTCACGCATTGAAGATCTACGAGTCCGACACTGAAGCCCGTGTCCCACGAGATGACATTGTTAAGCGGCAACTGGTGAGGCGAGCCGTCCTTGATGTTCAGAAGGCGGATTCGGAAAACACTGTCAAGCGGTAAAAATTCCATTTCTTGGGTAAAAATGTCCTTACTCACAGGAACCTAAACTCCACAAGAGCGATTACATCCTCTGGCGAGTATACGGCAAATGCGCGGGGCCAGAATGGTGTGGCAGGAGGATCAATCGTCCATTCCTCAACCTCCGGTCGACCCGCGGTGATGCAAGGCACACGGATGAATGAGACTGAACGACCGGAGAACCAGGCGAGGAGGCTCCGACCTACGGGAGCCAGTTCCCTCCCAGGGGGAGCGCGCAGCCTCAGGGAGTAACCGTGTTTCTCAACAGCGTCCAGGTTCTCCCACACGCCCACATATTCTCCGACCCGCTTTCGCCCCTCCTCCAAACTACACGAGAAGTGAGGATTTTCGACCAAACCGGCAGCGAAAAGTTCGAGTCGGTACTCCAAGAACGGGGATGTGGAAATCAAATCGACAAAGGCCTGGCTGACCTGGCGCGAAACATGGGTCAGCTACCGCCCAGTCAGACGTTCACGCCTCCACCGTCCCCAACACACCTGCTTCATCCTGAGAATGTCCTGGCCGGGCAGGTAAAGCAAAATGTCTTCAATGATATCGATTGGGACCACGCTGAACTGGGACGGCCTGGTGGAAGGTGTGTGGTTCGGAGGTTGCGGTTTCGTTCCCAGAAACTTTGAAAGCTTCTTGACGGTTTTCCCAATGGGCGCTGGCAGCTTGAAACCACGGGAAGACATGGCCGCCGCCCGAAAGGCCGTTCATCATGAGACGGAAGCTTTGACTCGGTGGCCGGGATCTTGCGATTCTGGACAAGGCGCCTGTCCAACCAGAGGACCGGAACCCGCCACACCGTGCTCCACCTCGAAAGATTATTCCCCCCATGGCTTCACCGTGTTTTGCGTCTCCGCTCTCATATTCGCTCATACGTATGATATACTCGAATAAATGCGATTCGGTCAGCCTACATACTACCGTACACTCGCCAGGTTCGCTCTCACGTAAACTAGGTAGAGGATCGGGCGACGACAGTGCCAACCACGGTTCTCCAATCGGTCAACGCACAGATGATTCAGGCAAACCGACACCAATTTATGCGATGTCATTGCAACCACACTTTCGAACCAACTCCCAAACATGGAGGGTGACGTCCGAGCTATCCCCATCACGCGGTGTCTCCTTACAGGACATCAACATTTGACTTCGCTCAATAGACTGGGAGAAACAACTCACCAGATAAAATAAACTCCCGTCACCCAGCGATTCCAGATTCCACGGGCGCATACCACCAGGCCGTTCAAGTCTGAGATCCCAGCGATTTTCATATTGCGTGCTCCTCCAGGTTTTACCGTACACTCCACCCCAAAGTGGCAGGGAACTGCGCCCCCGCCGGCTAAAGTCGAATGTCTGGACACCCCAATCACCAAACCAGCGCGTCCACACCACCACCACCTGAGCGCCGTGAACAAAGATTTCTGGCTTGCTGTTAGCCATCGGAATCTCCATGACCATAGCATCCCCCCTCCACACGTCCCATGACACGCGAGAGTCTGCGGATGTTAACCGCGATTGTTTCAACAAGAGCCTGTATCCTCACAACGAAAAAAACGCGGAGATCCCAGTTCATAATTTCCAGGATGAGGTCCGCCTGAGCGGGGTCGACAATGAGCGGCTCGTTCCTGTTCAGGGCCCCTAACGGTCGGTCATGGTCAATATATATCTTGGTAGCCTGATAGTGGTGGGACCCCTGTGGTAGCCCTAGTCTTCGTAAATTCCCAGGACGGCCCTGTGGAATGAGAGTGTTGAACATGATCAATTCCGTGATATCTGACCCGTTGGGCAGAACAACCATTCGAAATTCGTCGAGGAAGACGACATCCGTGTGTTGTGCGCCCAACTCGCTCTCGTTCTCAGATGAAAGGTCGAGTACCTGAGAAGGTTAGTGAACAAATTATGACTCTTCAAACCGTAGCAATATTACCAAATCTCCGGTTTTCCAGTCCCACACAAACACCCTCACCTCGTCCATGGAGTAACTAAAGACCATGACTCTGGAGCCGGTGATAATGATCCTGTCATCCAACACATCCAACAGATAGCGGGCCATGTGTGGGACTTCCCGCGCGATGATTTCAGAAGGGAGCGGGTGATGTGGGGAACCGTCCAGGAGATTGAGAAGGTGTATGCGGATAAAGCTGCGAGTAGTCAGTCGCTGGGCATCGGACCTTTTAACGAAGATGTGACCCAGTTACGCACTTTTCCCCCCGTTCAGCAACGGCGATGACATTTTCGGGCGGGTACGCAGCATAACCAACAATATCGTAAGCAAAGGGAGGGATATTCCAGCCCTCAACCGGCTTTTGACTCGCGGGTGGCGGGATGCGGAGGAAAGTGAGGCCATTGCGTTCCACGGGATCGATGGCAAGGTGTCCATTACCGAAATACGCGGCGTTACCTCGTTCCACGAATTGGCGAGAAAGTGGTGCCTTGGTGCTCTTTACCAAGTCCAATCCACCAGTCCACCTTTGCGCGTATTCTTCACGCAGTTTACGACGTTCAGTCAAGTCGCAAGGACAACAGGGGTTATCAATCAGACCGATGGCGAAGAGCTCTCGTCGGTGCTGGAGAGTGGGCGAGTTACGGACGAGGTCTCGAAAGTGCCAGTTGACCTATTAGCTCGCATGGCGCGAAGTCAACAAAAGCTCGGCTGGATCTCGCGGTGATGTTACGCACCTCTTCCATCTTGACGATATCCCGACCAGGGAGGCATAGTATTATTTGCTCTAGGATCTCGATAGGAACGCCAGTCAGGTCGGATAACGGGGCAGGCATGGTTCTGGTATTTGTGGTGGATAAGTGGTCGTGGTCGATGGTCAACCGACAGGCTCGGGCCTCGGAGGTCTGGCGGTTGTAAACGGGTATCCCACACCGCGGGCAATGGAGCGTTTCCGTTGGAGATGGCGAGTTTATGTTGAGGTTCGAAAGTTCGTTCAGGGGGGACCGTTCAGGAGCCTTGACGTGACATGGTACACGCGATCGGGACGGGGAGCCTAAGGGGGGTAGACATCGCTGATGGACAGACATCTCGCACTTCCTCTTGTCCGAATGAGGCTGATGGTGGTCGAGGCTCGTGGAGAAGGAGGGAAATGCCCGGTTCGGGTATTCACAGCCAAATTTATTGCAACGGTCGGCCGTTGTTGGGGGGTGTATGGAACTCCTTGTCATGGTTTGATACGAGCATGGATCCGTTCTGCATACAATTGCATCACCCTCTCCGGTGGCCTCCCCCAGTCCACTGTGGCGGGAGAGGGGAGATTGGACGATGGAATCTGTCATGTGACCAGCTGTGGCGGAGCGCCCCCTCCGGAAAGGGAATCGCCCCCACTGTTCTGTTGGACGCTTCGGCCCAGCCAGCTTACAGCCGCTGTCACGAACACCCTGGGCGCACCTCTATGCACGAATGTTCTGCGCCAAGAACGGTTAGTGCTTACATAGCCTGGTCGGTGAACGTGCACAGCCCGAACATCAGCTGACCGTAAGTAAGCGCCACGTCCCACACACTGAACAGATCCCGTTCTCATAAGTTACTGACCAAAGGCAAATACAGACGGCCATCCCCACATTGAAACCGCTGGATTATCTAACCTACTGGGGATACAAATACATCCCGTTGGCGCGTGAGCGATGGATAATAACCGGTGGAGGATCTAGCGGGCCTCGTTTGACGGCTCTCCCTCTTTCCCTCCTCTTCGTCCTCGACCTTCCCTCAACCCCCTAAGTATGCGTTCGAGCGGTTTGTTGGCATATTTTCCGCTCGTTTTGAGTTTGGGGATTGGTGTGTTGGCGCAATCGGAGATGGCGGAGTGTTTGGCCGGGTCGGAATGGGTACGTCTTTTTTTTCTTTCCATCTCATATGGTTTTGTTGTCCCGGGGACGGTGAAAGATACATTTACGGGGGCACCAAAGCCAAAACAAGGGATCAATAATAACATCCTTGCGTTGTATTGTAGAACCAGAACTCCCTCGGCCAAGACCCGTGCAAGATCGGCTCGATCCTCGACGCCAATTGTCGCGGTGCAAGTGAGTGATTTCCCTCATTTCCCCCACATTCACTTCCAAAGCGCGGTTCTTCATACGGTTAATAACTTACCCCGTTTCGTGCGACTAGTTAGCTACAATTACGCGAAGCTAGACAAGGGTCAATACTATGTCTCCCCAAGTAAGAATCACACCGGAGACATGTTATGCGATTGCAACACTGTGATGTATAGGTGAGAGATTTGATCCTCGCGCCCCGCGATCACCATCCCGGTTGTTTACTCACCGAGATATGCAAAAAACAGTCTTATCATGGCATGCGCGACGTGCCAAACCGGAATATCTTACTCGTAAGACTATCTTCCGTCCGGTGATCTCCGTCCGTCCTTGTTAAATCACGACTCTCCACAGGTGGGATAGGTGGTCGTCTAACTGCGATGGTGTTTATATCGCCCAGTGAGTCTCCCATCCACCTTCGCCACCAACGTCTTTGCGCCATCCATACTGATACCCTCTCAAATAGGTATCCCCGTGATTACCCACAAGGAACCGCCGTCCCGCACTGGGCGTTCTTTGATGTCACGGTTCGTGATCTTTTCCACCTGATCAGTTTCACGCTGACATTCGGTGAAGACGCTGCCTGGTGGAACGTACTCTGACAATAGAGCCCAATCCGTTGGAAGTGAGTCAAGCTCGAGTGTCAGTGCCGTTCGAAGTTCTTACACTCGTTGGGTCACGCAGGAGATCCTGAAGTGTTTCCGAGGAAACTGACTACAACTACATCGAAGGGGTCAGGGGCCACGGGTTCTGTCAGTGGAAATATCTCGTCGGGTCGTAATGTCGGGGCCATCGCCGGGGGTAAGCCCCGTCTTCCGTTTGCTTTTTATGCTCGATTGGTCTGAAACTTGGTGGCTACAGGTGTAGTCGGTGGAGTCGTTGCGCTCCTCATCATCATCGCGATCATCGCATTCTTCGTCGTTCGGCGTAATCGTAGGAACAGGGAACAAAGCTCCCAACCCCAATACCAACACCAAGAGGCACCCGGTGATTACTGGAAAACGTCCTCGCCCACGTCGCCCACGTACGACCCGAGCATTTCGAGCGGGCCCACCGCCGCCCCGAGCATTCCTTACCAGCCATATGTGAGCTCTTCACCTGCCTCTGTAGGAGTGACGATGGACTTATTAACGTTGGTGGCTTTTAGAACCGTGGGGATGCGCCGACGTTCCAGCCTCCTGCGGGCATGTACCAGACGGATCTGACCCCGACTCGGCGACCGATGACCTATGTCACGCCCATCTCGAACTATCCTGATAGGCGTTGACCCGGTCTCTTCATGTTATGTTCTTCACGTCGCTCGCCTCGAGTTAATGATGTATTGCGGTGTTATATCGTAGCAATCCCACAGACTGGTTAAAGTCGGTTACCTCTGCAGGCTCTTGTAATATCTGTTGTCAATGAGATGGATCGTCGCGCGAACACCCGACACATCCCTTCCATCGTGAAAGAGATCCACATTACCTAAAGTTAGAGTTGATGCTGATCCCTTTCAGACTCAATCATTTGCGGACAGTGAGCTGGAATGTTCACAAACGTCTGCACAGATATTTTGGTGGATGGGTGGGATAATATGGAGTCTGTCTGACTTAGGTTAGGATGCAGAATCTGGCATGGGAGGGTGTGAGCCGGGACGTGAACGAGCGTGGGTGGTCGTCTAGAATAGACAAGGACACCGGTTCTCAGTGCGCAAACAATAAAAGCGAACACTAGATTGATTAGCTAACCTAGAATAGATGAGGACAATGGTTCTAATTCTAAGGTGAGTGTGTGGTGTGTGCATAGATAAGATAATAGACAAACCTCAGTGCGCGAACAATAAAAGCGAACACTGAGGAAACCAGACAGTGAGGTTGTGAGTCTGTGTATACTACGGGAGCGGGCCGCGCCTAAAAAGGCAAGTGATGTACAGTAGCGGAACATGAGTATACCATAGCGAAGTGGAAGCAAACGCATATGTCGGAAATGATTGAAATAATAACATATCATAGAAACGAACAAAACTTGAAATATCATGACAGAGGGGCAAATCACAATGTGACTATTGTGGGTAGAAAATGGCTTGAGAGACCCTCTGAATTGTGCAAGGTGTTCATGGAATGGAGTGAGTGTGTAGAATTGTTGATATTCTGCTTGCTGAATGGTGAAAGGGCCTGTGGGTGGTGTGGAAACCCTAGATCCTTAGAAGGGTTCTATTCAATCTCCACAGTGAGGACCTGTACCTACTTGGGAAGTGGGAGATGGTCCATGCCTTGTGCCTGGGACCTGACAGGCCCATAGCACTCCACCACTGATACAGCACATGTGTTATCTCAAGTGGTCTATATTTTAGCACTGTTGGGCAACCTGCACCTGGTAAGGAGTGCTCAAATAGCTCTCAGGTTCACTATGACCCAGCTTGGCAGGTGGCCAATCTGGCTAGTGTAGGGCCTGTGGTCTCCCCCTAGCAATTCAACTTAGATGAGAAGTCACTTTATGAAAATTGGATCTAGCTTCAAAGACCAGATTGAAGGTGGCATAGCTGGATGCACACTTGCTGTCTAAAACACCCAGAGGAGTCATTAGAACAGAGATTTTATTTTCCTTACTGTTCAGCCATCCATTGAAGATGCAAATGGCTCTTGGTCATATTGTCTTGCCCTCTATAACAGTTGTATGTAAAGCTTCCTTCCTTGGTCCTGTGTTTGTGGTTACATATATCCCCTCACTACAAAACTATGGACACAGGAGAGGAAGAGCACACATGAATACTGCATGAGATCCTATATTCCACTGGAGTTAGTACACATAAAAGTGTGATCATTGGAGAATACATACCCCTGAGTAGGATCTCCTTGAGTTTTCCATATTGGTGCTTACTGAGCTGTACATGATCTCTATCAAGAGATGGGTTGTATTGCTGAAGGTGCTCTAATCCCTGATCCAACTGCTCAAGAATCTGGTCCAGTCGTTGGATGAGATCTGCCTGGTGATGGCCCATCCCAATCCCACCAAAATCCTCATATATCAAGGCACACATCTCATCAAAAATATCAAGAGTCTCCCACTCAGACCACACAAGAAGCAAGTATGATTTAAGGACTTCAATGTCCTTGAGCCCCTGGACTGCCTTGATAACATGCCTGGAGTTTCCATAGTAACGTCCATAACAGACAGGTGGGAGGGAAGGCTGCTTTGTTAGCCATGACCAAACATCGATGGTGATATGTGGGGATGACCTGTGGAAGAATGCAATCTGCAATAGTGTATCAACCACACTCTGAGCAACCTCATCAGTGCATGGGACCATAGATGTTGCCACTGCCCACTGTTGAACTGAATCCTCTTCTAAGATACCCCATTGAAGGTGGGGTGATACAAGTACAATAGTGTGAGGGCTTGCTTTAGAGAACAGTCTGCTAGCATAGTGGCTGGTTCTGTACCAAATGAATTTTGACATTCTTGAAGGTCTGACAGCATGGAAGAAGCAATCAAGCATCTCAGGTTGTCCATCTTCCTTCTGCCAGACTGCATAGGGGAGAAGTGCACTGATTGCCTTGCGCTTGGACCAGAGTGGAGTGCGATCTTGAGCTTCAGCCATTGTTGTCAACTTCTGGGTTATCAGGCTTGAGACTTGCCCCACTTGCACACTAATTCAGGGTCAGAGTTGTGTTCATCTGCTGGATAAATACATACCTCTCATCTGACACTATAGTTCCTGTCTCTGATACACCACAACCCAGTGTCAGAACCGACCTCGCCAACAGGCCTACTGAACCGATGCTAGTCTCTCTTAAAGCTCGGTACACGAAGTTGTGGGTAACCGCGGATTTCTTCGGAGTGGGTCGAGACAGACCACTCCCGTACGTGTTGGCGTAACTTGCGGCTCCGGAATATCGGCAGTTCGGGTAGATAGAGAATAGAGGCCGAGGTAACGCGGTTCGGCACTAGAGAAGGAGGGATAGCTTCTCTGGGCTGAGCAGAGGGGAACAAGGGAGGCTAGGGGTTAATCACTGATGATCCGCCTGTCAGGAGGGAGAACACTGTGATTGACAAAGTCTGGGGAATACATCAGAACATCAGTACGTACTTATATACTAAGGTTCGTGATCATGTAAGCATCTGACTAAGTCGTCAAACAAGCATGTGACGATGGACGCGTCGTGAAGAAAGGATGAACGAGCGGTATGATAAGAATAAATGAACGGTGAGATAAGTGATGGTGCATCATGAAGATAAGAAATGAATAAAGAAGATGCACCGTGAGAACGCACATGACCTCTCGTGAGAATGATTGGTAACGATCGTGAGAGAGATCACCTATAT
>Ga0307511_10008405_pt1 | contig 10327 bp, 8 predicted proteins | sample 13_EM_MG_FD_200266 | JGI IMG/M metagenome (GOLD analysis project Ga0307511, IMG submission 200266) | Populus trichocarpa ectomycorrhiza microbial communities from riparian zone in the Pacific Northwest, United States - 13_EM | ecosystem: Host-associated > Plants > Roots > Unclassified | place... | reverse complement strand
TGGTCATGGGTGGGTATCTGAACACGCACGCCATGGTGAACAACGGCAATCCCACGACACTGGGGGCCTACATCACCGGACTGACCAACCTGCCCGCCATATTGCCTGCTTCTGCAGTCACAGCGAGCTATACGAATGGGGCCTCGGTCAATCCCAATCAGAGCGTCGTGACGCAGCAGGTCTGGGACGTAGAGAAGAAACTCTTCAGCATCACCGATGAGTTTCGCGTTTCGATGGACGTCGGCTTCGGTAATACGCTGACCGGTGGTGTCTACGCCGCTCACTACACGGACAACGACGCCTGGGAGCTGAGCTCCAATGCGCTCATCACCAATCAGCCGAATGCGAGCCCGATTATATTGCAGGGTGCCGCGGGCGGAAACATCTACAACATAACCAGCGCGCAAGGCATAGTGAGCGCCAACGGCGGCTACAATATTCTCGAGCAGGGGCACGCCACCAATGTCGCCTTGTACCTGTCGGACTCCTGGAAGATCGACCAATGGCTGTTCGATGCCTCGATTCGCGGCGAGCACATCGACCTGTGGCAACAGACGAGCAACCTGGTAAACAAGCAGTTGGGCTCGCAGTTCGACCTGTGGGACAACGCGGTCAGCCTGCCCGACGGGACGTATTCAGAACGCGGTGAGCACAACACTGTGCCCACGTTCTCGGTGGGCGCAAACTACGAGTTCACGGACCACATGAGCGCCTACGTGCGCGTCAACAACGGTGTGCTGTTCGATAATTTCGACGATGTCCGTTGCAATGTGGTCAACGGTTCGAATGGCTGCGGCCAGACAAAGCCGCTCACCCATGTGCGCAACTACGAGCTGGGCTACAAGCTGCAAAACGAATTCACCTACATTGACGCATCGGTCTACGACAAGGAGTTCAAGGGCTTGTCGTACACGCCGACTGACATCCAGAAAGTTCCAATCGGCCTGCCCAGCACTTACGGCTCGACCGCAAAGGGAGTGCGCTTCATCGGCAGCGTGAATCCGTTTGCGCGGCTCGACAACCAACCGCTGAAAGACTTCAAGATCACGGTCAATGGCAACTGGGAAAACGCCAAATACAAGGACTTCCTGGGTTGCTATGTCTATACCGACATCAACAATAAAGTGCAGTGCGGCACCATCAACGGCGTACAGCTCGCGCGTCTGCCCAAGTTCCAGGTTCGTGTGACACCGAGCGATTCGCAGACCTTTGGCTGGGGTTCGGTCACCGAGTACGTGACTTACGAGCACATCGGTCAGCACTTCCAGGACAACACAGGCCTGAACCCGCTGGGCAGTTACTACGATCTGGCTGCCGGCCTCGTTGCCGATTATGGTGAGAACTGGGAGTTGCGTGTTTCCGGCTCGAACCTGACCAACCAGATTGGTCTGACCGAGGGTAACGCCCGCGTAGGCGGCAACGCCGTGCAGAATAATGTTGGTTTCGGACGGTCGATTCTCGGCCGCGAAGTCAATATCCAGCTCAAATATCAGTTTTGATATAGCCGGCCCCTCGCGTCAAACGGCGCGAGGGGCCTTCTCGTCCGGGACCGCATCGAAGGCAACAGTGAGGCGCGGCTGCTCGCTGTGAAAGGGCAATGTCCCGTGCCAGAAATACGACGGGAACAGCACCAGTAACCCAACCTCGGGGCGCACAGAGAACTCGGCGTCGAGTGAAGGGGTCGTGAGTATCCCGGGTTTGCCGAAGCTGAGAATCCCCTCAGAGGTCTCGGGGGCTCTCATGCTGTCGGGCAGCTGAATATAACAGGCCGAGGAGATCCATCCCATCGGGTGCACGTGACTCGTGTGATAGCCGCCGGAGTGCAGCCTCACCGACCAACTGCCATTGAAACGCGAGGCGCCCCTGTTACGACGGCGCAGCGGATCACTCCCCTGACCGATGAGCTCACGATAGCGCGCGATCGGTGCCGCAAACGCGTGGAACAGGCCCTGGATCACAGGATCCTGGCTGCGCGAAAGATCCTGGGTGGTCTCGGTACCCTGGCGCAACGATTGATAGAGGAGCCGATGACCGTGCGGACTGTGAAGGGCACTTAAGCTGGACGTCAGTTCCGTGAGGAAGCTGTTGAGATCAGGCCAGCCCGGAGGAGCCTCGAGGACCATCGACAGCACCATCTTGCTGTAGTCACAGAACGAGTCGTAGCGCGGATCGCCCAATATCCGCAGTGCCGTCGTTTGCATGGCAATGAGGTATTGGTCGTCGGGCGATGCCTGCAGCAGGCCGACGCATTCGGTCATCGCCTTGTCGCCGTCTCCCACGCCCAGATAGGCGGCGCAGAGGAGTTTACGGGAGGTTGGATTGTCGGGCAGCGCTCGCAGGGCGCGTTCCGCGAACCTCAGGGCAGCGGCCGGCTCAAACTCCAGTGCCGCCAGTCCGGCACGAATGAGCAGGTTGGGTTGCGACTGGGGTCTTGCAGCACGTTCGGTGAGGCATGTCAGAGCAGCGCGCGGGTCACCAGCCTCCTGCAAAAGGGCGGCTTTTGTTGCCCATAACGCATCGTCTTGCCCGTAACTGGCGAGTGCCTGATCCAGAGCGCGTGTGGCTTCATCAATATTGCCGGTGCGCATCCAGACGAGTTGCGCCAGCCGGTCATGGGCCTCGGCGCGACACGGCTCCAATCTGACGCATTCGCGCAAGGCCAGTTCCGCTTCGTCAAATCGCTCCAGATCGATGAGGCTGCGTGCGTGCGTATAGTGCAGCGCCGCGGTCGGTCGGGTACGTGTCAGTGTCTGCCGCGCGACGCGCTCACCTTCCTCCGGTAGCTGGGCCGCATTCAACGCTAAAGCCAGGGTATAGGTTGCGATTGGGTCGTCCGGAGCCCGTGCCACGAGACGCCGAGAGTGCGCTACCGCCTCGCATTGCCGACCCAGAGCGGCCTGTGCCACAACGAGCAGCTCCGAGAGATTCATGTCAGCTTTGCCGCTGTTGCTCCAAAGTGTTGCAATCTCGAGCGCCGCTGCCGGCTGGCCTCCGTCCAGGTAATGGCGCGCTAAAAGAAACGCCGCCCGGCGCGAGCTTCGAACCGCACGCTGCAAAAGCGGTACCGCCTCGACGCTGCGACCCGTCATGAGCAGCAGCTCTCCGAGGGTAGTCAACGTGGGAGGCCAGACGGCGTCGATTTCCAGAGCACGTCGCAGCAGCGACTCTGCTTGGGTGAGGTCGCCCAACGCCTGCTTGGTGCCAGCTAGCAACCGCAACCCTTCTACGTAGTTCGGGTTCGTGGCGACGACGGATTCGAGTTGCGCGTGAGCGGCGCTGTACTGCCCTGATTGCAACAGCTCGCTGATTCGGCGCATGGTTTGCGTCAGCATAGCCATCAATGAGGCCTGCGTGTCAGATGCACCTTACCGCTCGCATCGCGTTCGATCCGGATGTCCAGATGCTGCCCCCCCCGAAACGTGATCTGCAACCGAGTGGCGCCCAGATGGGGTGACGCCTGGCTCAACAACGTCTCCACACGTATGGCGGTCTCGCGATCGTGTTCCCTGAAATGATAGGTCGTCGTCGCCGACTTGCAAAGCGGCCATGCCTTGCAACAGTATGGCGTCGGAGGGACTCTCGATGAACGAGTTTGATTCTGCGCGCCCGTTGCTGGATCTGTTACAAACCGATCTGCCGATAATTCAAGCACCTATGGCGGGTACGGCCTCCGCGGCACTGGCTGCGGTGGCAGCCAATGCCGGGGCCCTGGGATCCATCGGCGTGGGAGCTGTCAACTCTGTCGCTGCGCGGGAAATGATCAACGAATTTCGCCGACGCAGCTCCCGGTCGCTGAATGTCAATGTGTTCTGTCACCGCCCCGCCCGTACTGACTCAGCCCGCGAGGCGGCGTGGCTCGAACGCTTGCGCCCGGAGTTTCGGCGACTGGGAAGCGAACCGCCCCGACAACTGACGCAGATCTACCAGAGCTTCGTGGCTGACGGTGCGATGTTGGACCTGTTGTTGTCTGCAAAGCCCAAGGTAGTCAGCTTTCATTTCGGCGTGCCGCCCGCACCAACCGTGCGTGCATTGCGCGAAGTGGGGATTGTCACTCTCGCTTCCGCCACGAACCTACAAGAGGCGCGTGTGGCTGTCGGTGCCGGAGTCGACGCTGTCGTAGCACAAGGGTTTGAGGCCGGAGGCCATCGCGGCGTGTTTGATCCGGATGCCGACGATGACAGGTTGGGGACCCTGGCGTTGACACGACTGCTCGTGCGAAAACTCGACGTGCCGGTGATTGCGGCCGGCGGAATCATGGACGGCGCAGGCATTGCAGCCGTGCTACAACTCGGCGCCTGTGCCGCTCAGATGGGGACTGCGTTCATCGGATGCCCCGAGTCTGACGCGGATGCCGGATTTCGGGCGGCGTTGGCCAGCGACGCGGCATTTCATACAACAGTGACTCGTGTCATTTCCGGGAGGCCGGCCCGATGTCTGGCGAACAGATTTACGGCGCTCGGAGCCACGATTGCGGCAACTGACATCCCCGAGTACCCGATCGCGTATGACGCGGCGAAGGCGCTCAACGCCGCGGGCAAAAGCGCAAATGAGCCGGGCTATGGGGCACAGTGGGCGGGCCAGGGCGCGCCTCTTGCCCGTTCGCTCCCCGCGGCGCAGCTCATCGACACGCTGGTTGACGAGCTCCGGCAGGCCCGTAAATTTGCCTGATGATCTCGATGGCCCAGTTACCCGGATCCATATAGCCGACCGACACCAGCAATCCCGGGCCTGCCATGCGCAGCATGCGCTGCCATAACGCAGTTGCAGCGGATACCAGGACGCTGCTGCGCACCTCGGACGGGCAGAACGGTGCGGGGCAATCTGAGCATGACGGACCTGATAGCGTGTTGCAGGACACATGTTTGAGCAACCGCAGGGCAACAACCCGGCCGGCTGTTGCGCCGCAGAGTTCTAACCCGCGGCGCCGCAGGCATACTTGCCTTTCGCGGTGATTTTTATTTCGTCAAGGATGCGTGGCTACCGCGATTTAAGCGGCCGACCCGGGTAACACCGGGCCGGCCGCTCATCTAACTCCCGACGCTCGTTGCAGCGCAATCTAACACCGGTCTACAGCAGCCGCAGGTTCTGCGTCTGCTGACGCAGCTCGCGCAGGAATGTCGCGAGTTGCTCCTGGCGCTCAGGCAGCCGCGCCTTGCCGGCCGGCGACAGGACCCGCGCGGGCACTTTCGCAAGATTCGACTCGAGCATCGGCACGACCTGCGGACCGGTCGGATTGCCCCCTTTGGCATCGACCAAGCCAAAGACTCGCGCCACGCCGATCGCGCCGAGCCAGTCCAGCGCGTCGGCATCGTGAAGGTAAAGCGCTTCTGAACCCACAGGCGTCCGATCGAACATGTGCGTCCGGATTGCACCTCGGACGGCTTCTATTTTTTTCATCGGGAAGCCGGTGTTCTTCAATATGGTATCGACGAGGGTCGCAGCCTGGTCGGCATGATCGACGCCGGATTTTTGCCAGGGCTCGAACGCCGCCATGTCATGCAGATAGGCGGCCGCATACAGCACGTCATCATCGAGCGTGACGCGATCCGACATCGCAAGCTCGCGCGCCAACTGGTAGTCCCGCAGACAGTGTGAATATCCCCAGGCAGGATTATTGAAGTGCTCCTGGGCAAATTTGCTCACCACTGTTCGCCAATCCGAGGTCGCGGCGGCAGCAGGAGCCGCGTCGGCCGCGACCGCCGGACGCAGTCCAGCCGCGAGTATTGCCGCCGCCAGCCAAAGCACGAGCGAGGTTTTTCTCACCGCGGATGTACGTGCCGGCATTTCAGCTCCTTGGAACCGTTTCGTGAACTGGCGCACGGATATTAGCGCCTGGGTCACCCCACGTCGCCCTCGAGGTTTCTCGAGCTTCAGCCCACGACGGCCGCCCATGCGACTGCGGTCGCGGGTCAAAACCGACACAGCCCAGCGGCTCTGTGTCGCCAAGCAAACACGAGACCGCGGTACCGTGTTGGTTTAATCCGCGACAAAGCATGCAAAGGCATGCATATCGAACATAAAACATCCAGGTGCATGGATCGTTATGTTCACAGACGCCCTACAACGCTTTACTTACTGTCACGTTCCAACTCCGCGACACCGAAGTAACAAGCGGTCGCAAGAAAAATGTGATCGGCCTCACACAGGTAAACGCGATAAGGGGTAGCATCGTTACAGGAAGAATTAGAAAGACGATGCCCAGTATCCTGGCCGCACCGGGACGGAGTTACTCGATGAGCACGGTTATCCAACCCATCCTCGTCAACGGCGGGTCCGTTGGCGCGACGGCACGCGTGCCCCTCGATCGATCCGCAACTGATTCACCCGCGCAGCAATTCGCCCAGAACGGCTTCCTATCCATTCAATCCCTGACGACTCCGGACGACATCGCACTCATCCGCTCGCTGTTGGACCCTCTATTCGACAAATTCGATACGCTCGGCGATCGCGCTGTGGACATCGCGGGACCCCGCGTTCCGGGAGTGGCGATGCGCTCCCCCGAGATCAACGAAGCGGTGAAGATCGAGCCCCGTCTGCGAAAGACCCTGGCCTACGCCCGCTGCCGGGAAATCGCGCGCGAATTTCTCGGCCTTCCCGTCGGTTACATGTTCGACCACGCGATCTACAAGCTGCCGCGTAACAATGCCTCGACTGCGTGGCACCAGGACGAAGCCTATTCAGCCCGCGTCATCCCCCTGCGCTCGGTGCATTTCTGGATTCCGCTCCAGGAAGCCACTGTGGAAAACGGCTGCATGTGGTTCATTCCAGGCTCGAACCAGACAGGCGTGCGTCCGCATCACGTCGCAGCGGTTCGCACAGTGGGCCCGAATCACAAACCCGCCGGCGCCACGATTACGACCAACGATGTAGATCCGACCAAGGCGGTAGCCTGTCCGCTCCCGGTCGGTAGCGCGACGTGCCACCATCCGCTGACCCTCCATTACACGGGAGCGAATCAGTCGGATGACTACCGTCGCGTTTGGATACTTCACTTCGGTGCGTACGGCCGCGCCAGGTTCATGCTGCATCCGAAAATGATCGCGTCCCGAATTGCCGGATTCATACGCGGCGTTTGAGACCGAGATGGGAATCCGTACCTTCTGCGAGCGGCGGCGCAAGCGTGACCAACCTGTTGCATCATTCCTTCGTGCTCCTGTGTTCGAGCGAGTGACGCGCACCGATAGCGCCAAGCTACCCAGGTATCATCAGGCCAATCCTCGTTGCGGCCACGCTCGGCGGCCGCCGTCGCCTGCAAGCTAGCTCGCGGGATGGCCCTTCCAGGCCGGACCGGAGAACTCCGCCTCGATAGTGAATTCAACAGCGTCGCTCACGCCCATTGTCGTCCCCGGTTGCGGGATCCCGTAAGCGATCCCGAACTGCGATCTGTTCAAAGTGCCGTGCGCCGAGAAACCGATGCGCGCATGGGGGTCCATGGGATGGCCGATATAGCCGCCGTTGAAGGTTGCCTCCAATACAACAGGTTTCGTTGTGCCGTGGAGGGTCATGTCACCCGTGATGCGGATCGTGTTCTTCCCGGTCGCCTCGACGCGGGTGGACTTATAAATGATCTGCGGAAACTGCCCCGCATTCAACCACTCCGCGCCCAGCAAAGAGGCCACGAACCCCGCCGGAGGATTGTCGGGCGTGAGGGATGCAGGATCGATCGTCACCGTCACCTGATCCGCCGCCGGCTTCGCCGGATCGAACTGCAACTTGGCATCGAACGTAGTGAAGCGCGCGGTCCAATGGGAGAACCCGAGGTGATTCACGCGAAAGATGAGGCTGGCGTGCGGCTTGTCGAGAGTGTAGCTGCCAGCGGGGACAGGTCCCGTGCCGGGTTGAGGGACATCAGCGGCAGTTGCCGAAGTGACCGGTGCGCCGCCCAATACGCCGACCAGGGTGGCGGCCAGGGCGGTGGGGACTAGGATCAATCTCATGCGGGTCTCCTTGGTAGATGCAGCTAGGACGTACGAAGACCCGGCCCTCCGACAATCGAAGCCGCAGATTCACTTGCTGCTGTGTGTCAGTCTACGCGGACAGCACGCGACGGCATTGAGCCGCCAAGGCAGTCAGGAGTCCAGGCAATAGCCCCGCAGCGATTTCCCCGCCACACCGGTGACAAAACGGTTACATAACCGCTCTTCCCAGCCTCAGAACGGAAAATTGCTGGCGCCAGCAGCGCTGCGGCGTAGGATCCGCAGCGGTGGAGACCGAGGACGCCAACGTGCCACAGTCCAACAGGTTTGAAGCACTGCTGCTGTTACTGATGTCGCTCATGTCGATCGCCGCCGATCTGCTCCGAGCCGTATAGCCGCTCGGCTATAAACAGGGTTACAGCCGAGCGGCTATAACCAGCACCCGCCCGGCCCTCGAGGCGCCGGGTCTGCAGCTTCCGACGCTCAGGGCACCGGCGTCGCCAGCGGCTTGCCCTTGTCGACTATCCAGGTAGAGATCACCAGGCTGTCGCCACTATCGGCCGATACAACACTGTGGACCGAGCCACGCGGATTGAAGAAGCTGTCACCGGCTTTGAGCGTTTTGTCAGGCTGTCCACGGACCTTCCAGATCACACTGCCCTTGATGATGTAGCCGGCCTCGTCACCCGGATGCTCGTGGAACCCGATCGCCGTTCCCGACGGTAGACCGGCTGTACCGATCACAACCTCTTTACCCGGAACGCCTGACTGATCGTGACGCTCCAGGAGAGTTCTCTGCGGTTGCGGCTTCGCATCCTCTGCAATGGCGCCGACCGAAAGCGCCAAGGCGGCAACCAGGGAACAACGCGCGATTGATCTCACAACGGTCAGCATAGTGTTTACTCAACGTGTGGACGGCGTGGAAGCGTCGAGGCTCGCATAATATGAGGTCACTGCTGCAATGTCAGCACCGTCGAGTCGCGTCGCAACCGATGTCATCAGGCTCCCGGCGTCATTCTTCCGACCGCCCTGCTGCCACAATTTCAACTGCGCGGCGAGATACGGTGCGAGCTGTCCGGCCAGTCCAGGAGCCGACAGCGCAACACCGCTTCCTTCAGGCCCGTGGCAATTGTTGCACGCCTGCACGCGCTTGGCTTCCGAACCCTCGGCCGCAAGTTGGTGTCCGCGCGCCGCTTGCGCGGCCGTCGGAACTGCACCCCGCAAAGGGGCGGGAGCGGGTAGCGAGGCGTAATACGCTGTCAGCTTGGAACGAGTCTGATTATTCAATCCCTTCGCAATGGCAGCCATGATTGCGTTGTCACGGGCGCCACTGGCGAAGTCCCGCAACTGCTTGTCCAGGTAGTGCGCCGATTGACCCGCGAGCCGGGGCTTATCTCCTTCCAGTATCCCCTCGCCATGAGCCCCATGACAGGCTTGGCAGGTTGCGGCTTCCGGAGGAGGAGGCGCCGCAGCGTGCGCACCACACGCTCCGAAGAGGATGACTGCGCCGAAGGCACCCTGCCAACCGCGTGTGCTCATTTGTTTCACGCTGACACCAGTTGGCCCGGGTTCTTCATGTATTTGTTCTTCAGTGCATCAGCCACCCAGTACGTGAGCGCGCCCAGCGTTCCCGTGGGATTCCACGAAGCGTTCTGCGGGTAGGCCGATGCCCCTATTACAAACACATTGGGAACATCCCAGGACTGCATATAGCGATTGACCACGCTCGTGCTCGGGTCATTGCCCATGACCGTGCCGCCGGTATTGTGAGTCGTCTGGTACTGCTGAGTCGTGTACGGTCCTTTGCGCGGCGAGCCCGCCACCTGCTTCGCTCCCATGGCCTTGCCGATCTCCACACCCTTGGCAGTCACATGAGCGGCCATCTTCAGGTCGTTCTGCGGAAATTCAAAAGTCATGCGCAGCAGCGGCTGGCCCCAGGCATCCTTGTAAATCGGATCCAGGTCGAGGTAATTCTGCCGCTGCGCGACTGAGCTGCCATGCAGGCTGAACATGATAGTGTGGTTGTAGTGTTTGACCACGGCATCCTTCCACCCCTTGCCCCAAGCGGGCGTCCCCGGCGGAGTCGGATGGTATTGGATCGGGCGACCGTTCGTGTTCACCGCGCCGATGAACGCGCCGCCGATGAATCCCAGCCCGGCATGATCGAAGTTGTCACCGGCGAAATCGTTGATCAGCGTGCCCGAGGCACCCGAGGCCATGAACGGATTGATGATCACATCCTCGTCAAAAAACGAGGCCACCGTGCTCATGGTCTGATAGGCGTAGTTGCGTCCGACGACCCCTTTACCGGTGGTTGGATCGTACGGCTTGCCGATTCCGGACAGGAGCAGCATGCGCACATTGTTGATCGCGAACAACGAAGTGATCACGAGAGACGCCGGTTGCTCGAA
>Ga0307511_10008404_pt1 | contig 10328 bp, 16 predicted proteins | sample 13_EM_MG_FD_200266 | JGI IMG/M metagenome (GOLD analysis project Ga0307511, IMG submission 200266) | Populus trichocarpa ectomycorrhiza microbial communities from riparian zone in the Pacific Northwest, United States - 13_EM | ecosystem: Host-associated > Plants > Roots > Unclassified | place... | reverse complement strand
CATCATGTATTCATTATGATCTGGTATCATAATGAGTCTTCACTGTTGCCTAGTATGAGTCCAAATGGACTCATTGCCTTAGGAACTCAGTATCTATTAAAGATCTGAATTCCACGGCCTTAGATAGGACAGTTCTCGTTCAAGACAGTCTAGTCTAGCTACCTCAGAAATACACAAGCTACACTGGTAATATTCTTGTCCCCTTACACCTCTTGATCCCCAACCAGCCATATACTCAACAAGTCTTTAGCCACCTACTATAATCCTGTATAGGACATAGTAGGCGTGCATAAGACCCCATAACCACGTTGGTAGAGCCGAGTTCCCTACAGAACTCCTCTACTAACTTGGCCCACACTTACAAGAACATCTCTCAAGACATAATCCTAGGAAGGCCGTGGGAAAGACTAGTTAGAGCGAAGCATGATAATAGAGATGATGCGAGTTGTTATACTACCATTCATGATGAGCGAGGGAATTCAGTCAGTTTTTGTTCAGTTCCAGCAAATCACGAGAGGAATAGGAGTGAGGCTAGACCGACAAAAGTATATGGGAAGTTAGAAGGAAAGGACAAGAAAGAAGGAAGATCTCATCCCTCGCGTAATGCTAAAGAAAAAGGCTACGCTAGTGATGCTTGGGAGGAAGTGCATGTTGATGATCAGAGAGAAGTTTTTACCCTGAAAGCAATTCCAGAGAAGGGTGATGTGCGAATGATTGAAGGCAGGATCACTTGCGTAGGATTTGAGCCGAAAAGCTACGCACATGATAGGGATCGAACTTAGAGGAAATTTCTAGAAGCTCGAACCTTGTACCAGAACAAAAAGGACAAAATTCGCCCAGCAAATCAGCAACATACGGGAGGTATTAAGCTGGAAGGAAGTGAGAATTGGAAGAAGCTGTTGATAGGTCTTCCATGTCTAGAGAATAAGAAATATCCATGGTTAATTCCTAAGTTTTCGGATATCGAGTGTGTATCTAGGCTGACTCCGGAGGGCATCGAGGAGTTGAAAGTAGGGAAGGGTATTACTAAGGAAGAGGGAGAGGTCTTGATGGAGGTTTTGTTTTGTAGATAGAAGGGTATCGCATTCGATTTCACTGAGAACGGAGTGGTTAAGCCGGAAGTTGAACCTCCGCATGTTATTACGACTATTGCGTATAAACCCTGGCAAGTAGCCAATTTTAGAGTTCCGAAAGCCTTAGAAGGAGAGGTTATCGAGATCATTCAGAAAAAGTTGGAATGCAGAGCATTAGAGAGATGTTGTGGCCCATACCGCAACCCTTGCTTTCTGGTACCTAAGAAAGATAAGGGATATTGATTGATTAACGCAGCCCAAAGGTTGAACGCTGTTACTATCAAAGCTGCGAGCCTACCTCCATCGGAGGAAGAATATAGTGAAGACTTTGTAGGATTTCCGGTATTATCCTTACTAGATTTATTCTCAGGGTACGACCACATGGCATTAGCTGAATCTGCAGAGATTTGACAGCCTTCCCAACTCTGTTAGGGCTATTAAGAATAACAACTTTACCTTAAGGATATACGAACGGAGTACAAGTGTTTGACAGGGTAATGAAGAAGATTTTGAAGGATCAAATCTCAGACAAGCGAGGAAAGCCCTTCATCGATGCCGTACATCTGCAAAGAATCTAGCTTGCCCCTGCTGTCCCAGGCGCCACCGGCGCCAACCAGAGTCAAGCTGACAATCTAGAAGGCCAGGGTCCAGACAGAAGGCGCCCGGACGCCGCTGTCCCAGAACGCTGGCGTCAGTGCGCCACGGGCGCCATAATTCCACGAAAAATCGCCCCAATTCCGCCTGGAATGGCTGCTATTTGCACGCCCAGGAGGCAGCGATCTCGGACGGTGGCGCCTAGGCGCCCTGGGGGTACCAGAGGCACTAGAGGCAATGGTAAAATGGCCTGGCGTCCGGGTGCCCCAGCAGGGCGTCAGGGCGCCAAAAATTCTTTGCTGATGTAGGAGTCAAGCCACCTACCAGAAGCTTGTTTCTAGACGCAAGCGGGAAGCCTATTGAGGTCGCGCCAGGAATAAGAAGATACATTCTCGAAGGTATCGTCTCAATTGATAAGGTGATGGCTGATATGGAAAGAGCTGGAGGAGGCATATCTGGAGGAAAGAGCGAGTTTTTAATGGAACAGTTGAAGATTGTTGCGTATGTATGTGGAATGGATGGGAGATCTCCGGAGGAAACGAAAACTCGAAAAATTCCCAATTGGACTCCTTGTATTGATCTTTCTGATGTTAGGGCGTTCCTAGAGTTATGTGTATATTATAGGATATGGATTAAGGACTTCTCGCCGATTGCTGAACCCCTCTTTAGCTTGAGAAGAAAGCATGTGGAATTTTATTGGTTGGAAGAATAACAGATAGCGATGGATGAATTAAAGAAGGCATTAACTAGTGCTCCAGCCTTGAACCCTATTAACTGCTAGTGAGAAGGAAAAATTGTGTTATCCGTGGACTCCTCATTAGCAGGATAGGGGGCAATCTTAGTGAAGGAGGAACCAAAAACAGGGAAACGACATCCGGCACGCTTTGAATGGGGTATTTGGACAGAAGCCGAAAAGAAATATGATGCTGGCAAGCTAGCATGCCGTGGGTTATTGAAGGCATTAATGAAGCTGAGGATGTACCTCTACGGAGTCAGATCTTTAGTGGAAATTGACGCATAGACCCTGGTTCACCAGCTGAATCAACCAGCTTCAGATTTACCAGACTCGGTAGTGAACAGTTGGCTAGCATGGATCAGGATGTTTTCTTTTGAAATTAAGCACGTTGCGGGAAAAAGGCATGGAGGCCCGAATGGACTATCTAGAAGAAGAAGATCAGTTGAAGACTCAGACGAAGAAGAAGGAGTTGAAGAACGAGAAGAAGAAATGGATGCTGATCTGGCAGTGAATGAGGTTGATTCGGTAGAAGAAGGGGATAATGAGGATGAGATCAAGGAAGATAACAATCAGACAATGCCGGATGAGATTAAAAAGGTTACCAGATATTTAACAACTCTCCAACGACCAGGGAATAAGACACACAAGCAATTCGATTCATTCAGGCAATATGCCCTACTATTTTTAGTCGAGGAAGGACAATTATTTCGAAGGGCTAAGCCGGGCATGCCACCAAAGAGAGTCATGTGGGATCAAAATGAACAGAAGGACATTATGAGTCAGCTTCATGATGAGAGTGGTCCTAGAGGGAAAAAAGGGTCTTACGAGAAGGTTGCCTTAAGATATTGGTGGAAAGGCCTATACAGGGATGTTGAAAAGTGGGTGAAGACATCCGAGGAATGTCGGAAACGATTACCAATTCGAGTAATGGAGGAACTACCCCCAACATTAGACAATCCACTGTGGCAAAGAGTAGGACTAGATGTGGTATATATGCCATTAAACAAAGGATTTTATAACCTAGTAGCAATGCGAAAATACCTATCTGGATGGATAGAGGCAAAGGCGTTCAAGAATGCGGACTCCAAGAGTGTAGCGGCGTTTGTACATGAATGGATTGTCAGATTCGGAATTCCAGGGATGATTATCCACGATAACGGTCCAGAAAACAAAAAGAAAACAAAGATCCTGATAGATAGGTATCGCATCCGGAATGTTTGTGTCGCATCTTATCATCCCCAGTCGAACGCGGTAATAGAGAGAGGACATCACCAGATCGTGGATGGTTTAGCCAAACCTGGACCAAAATGGGTAAAGAACCTACCTTTGGTTGTGTGGGCTGATAGGATCACTACAAGAGTTTCAACTAGATTCACCCCATCCCCATACAGGCTAGTATTTGGACAAGACTGTGATCTTCCCGTAGAACTCTGTGCATTGAGTTGGACCATAATTGAGTGGAGAAAGGTGAAAACCACTGCGGAGTTACTAGCGGCGAGAGCAAGACAGCCTGAGAGGAGGGTTGAAGACATAGAAGAAGCTCAAGAGAATGTCCGCAAGAGCCGTTTACGTAACAAGGCCTATTTTGACGAGAACCGCCGGGAGAGAGTCCAGACTATAGAAATATGGGATATGGTGCTTCTGTACAACAGCTCGCTCGATAAGCAATGGTCTCAGAAACAAAAGAACAAGTGGTTAGGGCCATATAAGATAAGGGAGATAGGGGAGACAGGAACGTATCTCCTGAATGAGCTGGATGGAATGGAGCTTCAAGGGATATTCGCAGGAGATCGGATGAAGAAGTTTTTTGTAATGTACGGGGTAGAAGACGATAAAGCAGAGGTACCAGAAGAGATCGTTGAAGAGGTAGAAGAATTAGATTAGGAGCAATCCGAGATGGTAGATGCAGAGCTGAATACGGGAATGGTATGGAAGAGATGTTGAGGATATGATATATGTCGGTGAAAGGCGGGTGTAAGGAATAAAAATCATTGAAGGCTGGATCACTCGCGTAGGATTTCACCTGAATAGCTACACGAGTGATAGACTGAACAGGACAAGTAAGAGAATGAAAGAATAGAGGAGAGGGTAAGGAAATATATTGGCTAAGCGGGTCAAGTATAGTAATTAGGCCATGATGAACCCAAGATCTGAAGGTCAGGATTTGAGATTCGAGATAGTTGAGCTTAAGAGAACCCAATGGAATATTATTTCGAGGGGTCCGAAATTTTTAGGGGAGGGTGGAATATCAATGGAAAGATATGGAGTTCAGGGTAATCTGGGGGATTCTCGTGGAACCTTCACCAAATTGAAACAAACTAAATAGAATCGGCTGGAACACTATGCTATACTCAGATTCGGAGTATAGAACTAACTCCAACCCCACATTTTCTCTATCTTCCCTACAACCTCGAACAACAACAAAATTCAACAAAAATGACAACAGCTATCGCCAGCACCACCAGTAAGATTATCAAGAAGAGCCAGGGCCTAAGGGAGAGGTACCTGGCTAAGAAGGATAAGCGTGAAAGAAAGGAGAAGTATGAGTTAGCCGTGGAGGTAGCCCGGCTTACTCAGGAGCAAGTAGAACAGGTTTCGTTCATAGCCTTGGTCCAGAAGGAGGTCCTAGAGGGCTGGACTAACGCCAACTACGCTGATATGGAGGTTGATAGGGCCGTAGCACAAACTGAGCTCGGCTTCCCCACGACCATACTTCCCTTGGCGGATATCCACACGGAATCGGAGGGGAGGAAATCTAAGGAAAAGGATAGATTGGGAGCAAGCTGGAGCGAGGGTCAGGAAGACCTGGTGGGAGACCTGATGCCTCTGTGGCCAGCTGAAGAGTTCCTAAGGAGCCTCGTGGTATTCTCGGAGAAGCACGCGAAATGGGCAGCGGCGGAGAAGTTGTTGGGGAAGAGGATTGCCGAGAGATTGGTGGCAAAGAAGACGAAGAAGGTGCCCTGGTTGACATCGAGGGATGTAACCGGCAAGGATATCAAGAACCTGAAGTTAGCTGCTAGTAAGCAGACTTCTGAAGAGGAGGGATCTGGGAGGCTTGGTCCTGCTGGTCAGGTAACCAATGTGGAGACCCATGTTGCTAGTCAGACTGAGGTTGAAACCCCTGTGGTACCTTCTTCGTAATCGGGTGATGGGGAAACTGCTGCTCGCTCTGACGATGTGGTAGAAGAGAATATTGTGAGGGTAACTCCTGGCTCTGAAGAAGCCACGGAAAAGCAAGGGTCTATCTCTTAAGGATCTTCTTTAACTCCCTCAGCAATAGCTAAAGATCTTTCTAGACCCGAAGATGGCTCTGCTCTCGAGGAAAGTGTGGAAGAAACCAAGGAGAAGGAGATCGGCGATGGTGAAGAGGGCGAGGTGAATGCTGCGGCCTCCCCTATCACTCCAAGGAAGTGTAGGAGGGACGCCGCGGGCGAAACCAAGGGTAAGAGGAGGAGATATGGGGTAGGTATTCCTGTCATCAACTTAGACGTTGATGAAGGAGTAGAAGAGCTTAAGAGGGAAGCTTGGGTGGAGCAAGAGAAGGATGATGCGTTGGCGGTGGAGGGGGCTATGAGGGTATTGTTTGGAGGAGAGAGGCCGGGAAAGGAGCATGCAACTAGGTTGCTAGGAAAAATTATGAAGGTGTTGAAGGCGAAGGTGGTGGAAGTTGAGGAAGAGGAGGAATGATCGCTTGCATAGAACTAGGATATTGGTAGCTACGCGAGTCATGAGAAAGAATGGAATATGTTGTTTTCTTGTTATTCTGAAAAGTCCATATTCGCATGAGAATTTTGGAACTTCGAGTCCTCATTTTTGATCAAAATCACGATCCATTGCCCATGTTTTGTCGCAACGGGTCTGCGAAGTATAAAAAGGGGGGTAGGATGTGGTGAGGCTGAGTATAATGCGGCAATCAGAGTAACTTGGTATATGTACGCCAAACAGCCAAAACCACCAAAAGTCGAGTGAATTTTAGTTTCTTTGTTAAGATTGTTTATGTTAGGTGGGGTCGTTCGTGAGATTCTAACCCATCATCCAACAACTATCAGACCTCGCAGAGATTCTTCCACCAACGCTGGCAAGTTTGCCAATTTCGCACACTCTAGCAAGCTTCTTTTTCATGTACTTTACGTTTTGCAGCAATAAACGTTTCTTCTCTACTTCTACAGAATTCTGGACAATAGGTAGAAACTTCCAGATATCTGTCACTCGCGTAATATACGTCAGCAAAAGCTACGTGAGTGATACGAATTCTAGAACTATTAGTCGATTTTTCCTCTGTTTGTCCCAGTTTCCCGCCGTGATTCGGTTATTCCGCCAGTTCTCGACTCTCCGGCTCCACACTAAGTTGCTATAGTATCCCTATACAAATAGCGGCTTCATCATACCGTAGCTGCATCAACTTCAAGCACATGGACTGCGACTACTACAAGTGAGCAGGCCGCTACGAAAGCCTCGGTCACCACCCCTCTTGTCCCTTTCTCGACGACGAGAATGACGGGGACTATGAAGATTACAACGATATCAAGGAGGAAGAAATGCAATCAGATGAGGATACCCTCTCCACCATCCCCAAAGAAATCTTTGACGGCGCTCCTGCAAATGATACCTGCTCAGTTACCAACGACGACAATATTCCTGCAATCATTACGGACGTCGTCAATGATGCCTGGGAACACTACAAGCAGCATCGAAAGCAACACAATACGGCTTGTCACGACTACTACTGCCACTCACATAGTAGCACGCACCAGAATAGGAATCGTTACTTTTCCACCACCAGCTGCTCAGTTTGCGGAACCTGCGGACACGGATGTTTAGACTGCACTCTAGCGGAGGCAGTTTATCAGAAGGAGAAGGAATTCTAGTCGTGTCAGCGAGACTCATGGAAATTGAAAGCTACCACTATCCCTCCTAACAACATCCCCTCCTCAGAGACGCCCGATATTGACATTCCTGATCTTAATATCAAATAATCTCCAAACCGCTCTCACATGTGGTCTGCGGAAGAATAGGCAATCAGGAACGCTCCTATTGCCCGCCATGAACCATGGGGCCAACAACCTGCACAGAACAACCCATGGGACTACAACATCAAGATCGTACCAGATGAGGAAAGACCCTCCTTCCTCTCTGCCGCAGTCACCACCAGATCACAACGCAACGAAGCTTCTGGAGAAGCTGGCGGATCTAATCAAGGTCATAATACCATCCTATCCCCAACTAATCCTATGAGCTATGTGCCAGGAGTGGGATTTATGCACAAACAACACCACACAAGGAGCGAGGAGAACAATCTCGTTCACAACCCTCAAACACAGGAGAAGACATCAATCCCTCCTGCACCCACAGCCACTCGTCGATGCAACTTCTGCAAAGGCGAGGGACACTAGGTATCAACATGCGAGGCAAAACGCAAGGCAGACCCAGACCTCAGCTATAGAATCGTGCCAGCAACCAATGTGGCAAAGATATACCTCGATCTCGACGATGGCCCTAAAGATGACCGTGACTTCTATATCGTTGCCCACATTGACAAATATAATAGAATGAGGGATGCCTACATCACATGCATCAGGATATGCCTCATGTGGAGCTAGCTCCACAACACTCCAGAAGGAAGAAAAGGAGTAAGCAAGGACAATGGGTTCTTGTATATGAAAAATGAGAAAGGAGAATGGAGGCTGGTTTTACCAAGTACGTTCGATATGAACGGTAAGAACTACCTCGAAGATGCAATCAATGAAGCTCATGATGCTACTGCGCATGGCGGAGTTGAGAAAACGTTGAAATGGTTGACTGATAAATATATTTGCCAGCCATTTTCAAGACTCGTTAAGGAATAGGTGGCGAGTTGCGCTACCTGTCAACAGAAAAAGTATAGCAACAAGCCACCACTAGGACAAGTAACTATGTTACATGTTCCTGCAAGAGCCTGGATGGATATCACTATGAATTTTCTTTAAATGTCTCCTGTTTTCACTAATTGCTCTACTTTATACCCGAACATTCCTTTGGAAGACGATCATATGATTTGCTTTTTGAGACTTTGGACGATTGTCTCTAGACAATCAGGATTTATGTTTCTTATTCTAGTTTCTGATAACCTTATGGTGGAGAAGTGCACTGATACCTTTGATAAGCATGTTGCTTCTTTTATTGCTTATCCTTACTATATTGTTTTTGATCGAGAAACTCTCCCTATGTCAGACCATTTCAAGGATTGGGCAGCAACAAAGGGAATCAAGTTGGAACCGTCTACCGGATACCACCCTCAGACGGACGTTCAGTCAGAAATTGCCAACAAGGCAATCCTCCAAGCGGCACAAGCATGCAAGGTAGAAGGAAACGAATGGCTGTACAAACTCTACGAGATTCAGCTTAAGTTGAACTCTCGAGACTACACCCCTAGACAACACAGTCCATTCTTTTCACTACTAGGGTCTGAGGCAAAGCTAGGTCCTTCCTCCTTCCCTTACCTGATCACTCCTTATACCCCTCCAGAAGTACGCCATCTTGACACCTCTCGCAACCTATACCCCTTCAAGGTCAAGCAGGCAAAACAAGCCAACAAGAGGTGGTCTGTTCCACCACTTCTTTCAGCCAGCCAAAAGGTTCTACTCTCGACTGAGAACCTCAACCTCTTGAACACATCTAGGAAACTCAAACCTAGATGGGTCGGACCTTTCCGCATCCAACACATCAACAGGAAGCAGAACAACTATACACTCGACGTGTCAACGGACAGTCGACTTTCTCTTATCCACAATACCTTCCACATCAGCAAGATCAAACCTTATGTTGAAAACGATTCAACCAACTTCCCAGGTCGTCACGAGGAACAACCTGGTGAGATAATGGAAGGCAGATGGGAAGTCGAACAAGTACTCTAATTTCGTACTGCTCCTAGTACTGGGAAAAGCCAATACCTGGCGCGATGGAAAGGTTACGGAAGTGATGATGATGAGTGGATCAACTTCGTAGACATAAGCCTTGAAATCGTTCGTGACTTTTGGACAAGAGTAAACTACTTCAACACTTTCAAGCAACGAAGATCCTCCAAGAAACACAAGAAGCGTCACAGTCGAGAAACCCCCAAGTCAATTGTAAAAACTGAACGAGAAAGAGTTCTCGCCCTCAATCCTAACGATGAAGACCTCAACTCCGCTGCTACCAACCTTGCAGAAGATATTTTTAATGTTTTCCTAAAGTACTGATTCACGACGGTTGAATTAACCTAGGAATCCCGCGTCCCTTCATGTAGTTTTAATTATCGTTCTGAGTTGACAATGAAAGAAGGTATGGCAAACCAGGTATCTATCGGATGTTACATTCTTCCTTATGTCATGAATGTTTACTATGGATGATTTGGAAGTTACGTTGGTCTCCTACTGTTCATTACGAAGATTGGTACTCTCATAACTGTTGTGCTTGCACTTGGTATTTCAGACTACCTCCAGCTTGGGCAAGACAACAAGAGTAGGAAATCCTTTTAAGTGGGGAAGTGTAACGGAAGACCGTTTCTTATATTTGTCATAGTACGCATTTCCTAGTACCTATCATGTTTACCAGATAGCTCGGGCATAGTACCTTACGTAATATTACCTTGTGTGTATCTGGTCCTCCTGTAGTTTTCCTTTATCATGATGCATTACGTATCCACACCTGTATTTCTGAGTACTGGAGGCCTGACCTCCCACACCTGTATTTATGGTCGTGGAGGAGTGCTGTCTGGAAGGGCCAGAAAGCAGGTTTTTCAGACTCCACAAGCCTTGGCGGCTAGTCTAAGTACTAAGCCGTTCCGCCCTTCTGGGGGAGGATTCTCAGATCAGATCACTTCAGACAGAGTTCAGACAAGCCTTAGATAGCTTCAACACAGAGAGATTACACCTGTTAAGTCTCTTCCCGCTTGGGAAATCTGTATG
>Ga0307511_10008403_pt1 | contig 10328 bp, 15 predicted proteins | sample 13_EM_MG_FD_200266 | JGI IMG/M metagenome (GOLD analysis project Ga0307511, IMG submission 200266) | Populus trichocarpa ectomycorrhiza microbial communities from riparian zone in the Pacific Northwest, United States - 13_EM | ecosystem: Host-associated > Plants > Roots > Unclassified | place... | reverse complement strand
GGAGAGAGGGGAGAGGGAGTAGGAGAGAGAGGGAGTGGGAGAGAGTGGAGGGGTGAGAGAGGTAGAGAGAGGAGGGCGACAGGGGCATGGTAACATGCGGAGAGGGGTCATCACTGAGCCCCCGATGTCCGGTATTCGGTATTCTCGATATTTTCAGTTTAATACAATGGACCTTCCAAAGAGAATGAGTACCTAGTCATGAAGGCCAACTTGGTACTATAGTAGCTTGTAGCTCTAACTACATAAACCCAGTTTTTACACTGGAGATATATGTAAGCTAAAGGCTCCCTCCCCCCGATAGTAGAATAGGGATTGGGTAAATATTCCTCCCTCTAGTCTATCAATCTGCCGGCAACTTCCTATGGTAGTGTGTAGTTAACACCAGACTCTCATTTAAACCAGAATAGTCTACCGACATGGGTGACCTTGACATTTTGTATCGTAATTGAACTTTATTCCTGTGGCAAAGAGAAATGATTATACTGACATTGTATTGTAATGCAACTAGCATCGGCGGGAGTACAAACCGGAGGCATGGAGGAAGATGTCTCGCTACAGATGTTCCTCCGGATTTTTCTGTAGAGCAAATAAAGCAAATCAAATCGTACTTACAAGACTGAAAAAAGTATATGGGATAACTTGTTAGCAGCGGAATGGTGCAATAGGCAGCGCAGGTAGTACAGCGTATCAGGGTGCAATATCTATACAGCAGATATCTGCAGATAGTAGCAGTGGGAAAAAATTCCCAGTAGTTAGCTAGCCAGTAGGGCATGGGATTTCAAAAAGGGAAAAATTAAATCTTCATCAGATACCTGATCAAAGTCTTGATTCCAGTTACCGACGATTGCTGGGAAGCGGTTAGCGAGAACGTGGAGAAACTGGAGCGTTTGAGGGTAACTAGGGTAGGTAATGCTAACTTTGTTTTTATTTTTTTTGGTGAATCAGTACTCATATTGATGCTACGCATATGATGAGGGCACGCATCCGCGGGTGGAGGAGACCCGGAATCCATTTAATGAATCTATCGCCACTTCTACCACCATTCATCACATTTTTCACCTCTTTTCTGAGCCCCCTTCCGTGTTATTTGGCAGTGAGGAGGCGGGGCCTGTAAAGGTATAGGAGTACACATGACCTCGGCAATAGACAAATCAAATCCTCTTATAGCTCGGCAAATGGCCAATCCGAGGGATTCCAGGAGCATGTAGGAATTTATAGATCAACCCAACTCAATTCCCCACCCAATTCTTTTCCTGCACGGAGTAGTCCGAACTCAACATCTTGCAATGCACACGTATCCCCTCATGACGCACCAATTTCTCAGTAAACTACCTCAATTATTCTCCCATACCCAAGTCCCCCCCCTTTTTTCAGTGATACCCGCCTAACGGCTTTCTGAAGCTACTTCTGAACTAAAAACACAACTATATACCCCACGACACATCCGCCGCCACACACTAACACATGAGCAATACAATATCATTCACCCATCATTCTTCCGCATTGACAGCCCCAGCCGAAGGCTAGCAGAAGATATCACCGGAGTCTCATTTCCGGTTTCATCTGTAGCTTCAACACCCGTTACGAGATCTTTGAACAAGCCATCATCACGCATAAACTCAACTCATGCCCCAAACATAGACCTCAAGGCTTGACATCCAATCCTTGGGCAAATCTTTCCCCTCTGTTCTTGGTTCCCGTTCAAAGTTAGACCTCTCCCAAAACAACTTCTTAGCCTCCCCACAGAATCTTTCCACATAGGCTATCAGGTTGCGTCCCGTCAAAACCTTCTGCACCATAGGCACATCCTCTTTCGTCCACACCTCCATACTCTTGCAATCCTTTTCCAAAACATTCAATTTCTCCTGACCCTCCTTCACAAATGTAAACAAAGCTGCACAGCGAGCCTTGAGATTCTGTTGGGTGTAGGACTGCTTGTTCCTCGATACTTGGGGTCTTAAGAATGTCAGGAGTGCCGGGTGGGGGGTCTGATAATTTCGCCACGCTATCCGCCATATTACATTCTCCAATGACGTCCATCTTCAGCTCTTATTTTGCCATCTCGTCAACAACCTTAGACCCAAGCAATGCACCATAATGTGTAACCTTTCCTATCTTAGGACTCCATTTTTGGGGCGTCATGAGGGTTGGCCAACCTGCGAGCTGTCTATTGCCCTTCTTCAAAGCTAACGTTTTGCCCTCCGCTCCAGATTCTGTGCCAATCCAAGCCCTCGGCTCTGAACTATTGAAATATTATGTAATATACCCACTGAATATGATGCAAGTGCGTTTGAGCATACGATAAGCCCATTCGGTATTCTTCAAGTATTCGTCTTCCACAACATCTAAGATTGGATACCATAGGTCCGAAACAAGCTGCATATCGCCCTTCATGAAGAGTGCGTCCAGGGCATCTTCGTCAATGATTGCAATGGTTGTTTGGATTAATCGTATGTTTACAGTCGGAATCATAGGGTTGGCATTGGCGGTTCCCTTTGCTTTCTTCTGCTCCTCAAGCCTTTGCCTCATCTCCCACATCCCCACATGTGCCCCCAGTAAGGCCTGGGTATCCTGGTGATTCAAAAACATGTGCAGCAACGCATCGAAATTGCAACGAATCCGTGCAACCAAGTTCAGGTAGTACCCTTTAAACTGTTTGGCCATCTTGACCCCGAATGCATCACTGGCGAACCAGTTTCACCTTTTTGGCTTTCCTGTTTTATAATCTTGCATGTTGTGGTAGAGAAGTTGGTTCGCTCCTCGGGTTCGGTAACCAATTGAACCCAGGCACCAAGTCGCACATACCAGTTGAAGCACTTGTAACTTCGCCGCCGATCTCTTGCTCCTTCCGAACATCCATCTGGAAATCAGGATGAACCCAGGTAATAGAGAGCAAGTAAATGGGAGGCGCAACGGTAGGCCCTGCCTTCAATTTCTTATTGCTGGAGACACTGACAGGTTCCTCAGGAGGACAGCTCGTTTGGTAGCCCTCCCCCCAACTTTCTCAACCTTAACAAGGTCCTCCTCTTCTTCATCTTCGATATCTGGTCCCGAAAGGAATAACAGAAATTAATACACGAAAGCTGCTACCGCCTGACATCAATCCCGATCGTTCCATATCACCTCAAACGTTCTCCCCTGTCCATCTCCTGCTCTTTCGTACACTAGGAGATGTGCCGCAATCCGTATTGCCCGGCAGCTGCAGATGCAGAAGGGCCCGGAGCTCTTCCCATTCGGTGTAGCCACTCCCTTGTGGGGCCCTTGTCCGTTACTATGTATGTGAGGCCCGGGATATTCGAAGGAATGGAGCGGAGGATCGATATCCAATGGAGGAAGCTGCATACGGAGGGAGAGAGAGCACGAGGTGAGAGAGAAGATAGCGATGTATTGATCTGCGTAGTGGACTGATAAGAACTGAAGTGAAGAAGAAGCAGGAAATACAGAGGCTATATATGCATGAACGGAATATTCACATGGACGTTCACATGAGCGCACATGGTATCATGTGAAGCTCAACAGGATAAGCATGCAGAATAAGCATGAGACTAGGTGCACTGTGGGCTGGTAACTTTGGTGCGGTAGATGTGCGTTCCAAAAAAGACAATGCCTGGGCACGAGCCGGCTCGTCATTTTTCAAGGCAGGCTCGAGCTTTTACCATATATTTTAGGGCTCGAGCTCGGTCGGCTCGTGCCCAGGCGGAAATCCCAGAGATGAAAGAAGCAAACACAAAGCCTACTGGGCTGGAACCATCGGAGGACTGCTCTCGAGAGGCTGGAGGGTAGGCTACACTGACGGCTCCAGGGCCAACAGATTAGCGGTGGCGGCGGCTTATTCGGAAGACTAGAGAGGGAGTAGAGCCAGCCTAAGGGGATCCTTCTTGGACCCTTAGCATCAGTTGCGGATGCGGAACGGCAGGCGATCGGGACGGGCCTCTCCGAGACGGCGGAGATGTTCCTGCTGACTCTCAGGCAGCCCTACAAACAGCGATAAACCTGAGCAACGGGCAACCCCCGAGATCGGGCATAGAGAGGCAAATCAAGGCCGCGCTCCATATACGTACGGATCAAGATATGGCCATCGCGTGGATTCGAAGCCACATCGGCATCCCGGGCAACGAGAAGGCAGACAAGGAAGCACGGTACCAGTCCCTGCTAGGACCCATCAGCAGATCGCCAGAGATCACTACTGGGGAAGGCGTCTGGAGGGCGGTGAGGAAGGAGGAGAGATACGAGAAAGGATTCGGCCAGAGAACCGACTGGTACAGAAAAGCGCTCTCGGCTTACACCTGGCTTAGGACAGACCGAGGCCCACAGAAACAGTGGCTCCACCGGATAGGGAAAGCAGCCGACAGGACTTGCCCCTGCGGCCGCCTAACGGAAGGCGGATACCATATCACCTTCGCCTGCCCCAGAATCAAGAAGGAAAGGTCAGAAGTACCTAATAGGGGCGAAAACCGCATGGGAAGAACTAGACGATCCAATATGGGCGAATGAAGGCGACGACGAGCCGTACGATGCGATAGAGACCTTTTTCAGCTTCTTGTTCCACCAGATCTCCTAACGTTTTTGAACTTTTGTGCTTACGTAGTTAAGTGTTTAGGCCATACTTAGTAAGTGTAATAATCTAAGAGTAATTCTAAGTGCAACAGAGCAAGCGAGAGGGATTTTGCAGTCAGGGTAGCGAACAGAATTATCACCACCCTGATGGCAGGAGCAGCAGCGGCTTCAGCGGCGGTGGCGCTCACCATAGCGATAATAGAAGCAGATCAGCGTATGGCTATGACGGAATTGCAATATCCACGATACCGACCACTACTGCCACCACCCCTCCTGGAAAGCATGATCGACCAGTTCACAGAGACCGAGTGCCTTGAATTCTTTCGATTCACGAGAAGTGAAATGCAGCAAATACTACCATACCTGGAGCTTGACTAGTTACCTATCGACATTGTTATCGGGCATCACCAGAAGAGGCGTTTCGTGTGCTTCTGTCTTGGCTCTCTACATACCTTTGTATCTACGTAGTGTCATTCTAATTTAGCTAGCTCATATTTTATCTATATATATACAGTGCCTGGGGGGAATTTACTACGCACCCTCCTTCATAATATGCAGTGCCAGCCTATGGCGGGATGTGAGACATACAGCAATAGTAAGACACTGACCATAGCGGCCACACTGGCATGTTGAGCAGGGTATTCCATCATGGAGGCATGAAAGCGAAGACCCAAATATGGTTGGATTGGCTGATGGAATTATGTATTCTTACTCATATTCATTCTATTCTAACAAGTTTATAGTACGGCCAAACAAACTACTGTAATGGTATGGGGATGCTTTTGGGGTGCTACATTGGGATATCTCTATGCTATGATAGAAGGTCGAAATAATGCGGAGCGCTATGTGGAAATATTGGAAGAGTATTTGCCATAGGTGAAAGCAGATATGGAAGCTGCCGGAGTTTCCAATCCTGTATTTATGCAAGATAACTCTCCTATCCACAATTCTTATCGTGCTCTAATTTGGTTGCAAGAGGCAGGATGGGAGGTAGCAGATCATCCAGCTTGTTCTCCAGATCTTAATCCTATTGAGTATGTCTGGCGCTATCTTAAGAAGATTTTGCATGAAAAATTTCCTAATCTTGTTTCCTTTTCTAGTGAGCCAGCAGCTGTTAAAAAAAGAATAGCTGAATGTTTGGAAGAAGCATGGAAAGAGATTCCTACTAGCCTATTACACTCTCTTACCAGATCCATACCTCTACGGGTTGCTGCAGTTATTAAAGCTGAGGGATGGTATACTAAATATTGATAAATCTCGTATATAAATATTGTCTGGCGGTGTATATATTATCTGGGTTAGGGCTCAACCCATTGTAATACATGCATATCACTCATGTTTCACTAGGAGCCAATCGCTGCATAAAAAAGGAGTGCATAGTAAATTCCCCTCAGGCACTGTATATCCGTCAGGACACTTTTGATGTAGTAAGACAGGTTTATGCGGTACAACTGGAAATGAGAAAACAGCTGGTATTGAACTAGATACATGAGAATACATGATACCTCGACGAGATACATAATACCCTGACCCTTTTCCATCCCTTTACTCCAATTTAAGCCATCCCTCAAGGTGTGATTGCTGCTTGCGTTTGATGTTGAGTCCTGACATTCGGTTGGTTAGGGTAGTAATAGACTCAATCAAGGATGTTGTTGCTGGTAGCACCTCAGTACTGGCGGCGGTCCGAATTACATATAATTGAAGATATTCAAGCTCATAATTGACTCGTTCTGGTCAACAGTCGTGGTTCAGAGTCATCAAGACGGTCCTCGGATGCCCGATTGGATGGTGGTGAGTGCGCGGCTACAATTTCCTCAATCGTGAGGTTTGTCTGATGCCCAGGAATATATCCATCAGAGGGGGCTACAAAATTACGGAGATCTTGTAGGCTGAGCAAGGGAACAGATGGAATTGCACGCAATCGCACTCGGATAGAATCATAGACTTGACCAAGCTTGCCCTTAGCAGTTCCACTAGTCCTTCTGGACGCAGGTGTGCCTTGTTCTAGTAACGATAGATAGTCTCTGCATACATCTTTGACCATGCTTGCAATACAGCCTGAATTGCATAGAACATCCGGATTATATTGAAGGGTTTTTTGTCGTCCTCTGGAGGTGGTGGTAATTCGAGATTCTGGTGTTGGATGTGCTTCAAGCCAGGTCAGAATCCCCTGACAGTACAGCCCTCGGCAGTATGCTTCGGAATATCCGGCGTTTTTTTAAGCCTAAACGCATACCCTAGTTATGCTATCTCGGAGTGCCTGTGCATACTAATCTGAATTTTGGGAAGGCACCAGCGGGTATGCATGCAATGCACAGGTATGCAGTTTTTTCCCCTCTGGCTGTCATTTCTGCTAACAGAAAGCCTCGTCAGGAGCTTTCTATGCGTTATCACAGGGATATACGCTTACATAGGATGCAAAGTCATAGGTTCGACTGTATACCCAGCCAACGTGATAAAAGGAAGCTGTGAGAGACCCAATTACCAGCCCAACTCCTGCGGCCGTTTGCGCCCTCCCTCTCAAAATCGCATATCGACACTGGAAGTCAATGTCCCCGGACCTTTGCCTGCATCTGGCCTTCCTGTACATGACATAAGATTGTCCCGTTGAAGCAGATGACCACCGAGCTGCCGGTCTTCCCTGCTCTCCCCTGTCCCTCCACGAGCCAGCGTGTTTCAATAATACCACTCATGCCTGTCTTTTTCACATCCTGTATAGTGTCTTCTATGGGTCTTTGGCAGGGAATTCCGTATACCACAAAGGCTCTTGTGTTGACATACTCCGAGCCGGCTGCCTGCTTATTGTGTTTGGTAGGTTAGGGTGTATCTGTACCTGCCGGTCGTTCCACCTGACGTCTGGTGGTCTGTCTTTTGGTAATGGGAGGAGTCACCGGGGCCACATCCTCCATCTCTTTCTCATACTCTGCCAACTCCTCCGCAGGACTGTTGTGCTTGCCATCTAAAATCTCTCCTTCAGTCCCCATTGCTCAATGGGACGGTCATTAGCGCCATTGGTGTATGGGCCGTATTGCTGAATGGGTCAGAACAGAGATATATATATGAGCTTCAAGCAACCTTCGGATATATCAGGTAAGCTTCAGGTGGTCTACTAGAGGCTCCATATACTCAGGCGAGCCCAGACTTGCCCACAATAAGTCAGGCAAGCTTCAGCAAGCCCGAGCTGCACCAAATTGGTACAGGCTTGTTAAGACGCTCCAATGTTGGCTCAGAGACTCCTAGGGAGGCTCAGGGATGCTCAAGTATATCGAGGTGAATGCGGCCTTGTATCGGCGAGATGAAGGGAGGCTACTTGGGTTCCGACTGGCACACATTGGTGTCAGTTACCCTCTGAACAGATTTTATAAAAGTGCACCAATACTCCATTGGGTCCCGGCATTAGGCTACATATCTGAACACTTTTACGCAACTTATAACTCATCTATAGACCCTCAAATATGCCATTCAAACCTCCATTTATGTATATTCCCAAGACTCGACCAGTACTGAGGCTGGGTAGCTTGCCTATCTTTTTGCCACTTCCTGGCTGATCTCACCAAATAATCCCTCTCTAATTCCCGAGAACAGTTTGCTAATGCATTCCCTCCACATGTCAATGAACCTCTACATCCTAAAAATGCAAATATATTTTACTGGCTATGATTCCGTGCACTTTGCACTCCGACACCCCGCCAAGAATGGCCTGGCAGGGATCGCGTGGGGGCTGATACAGATCCCCTTGATGATGCACCACCCGGTGATGTATGGTACTAATCTGACAGCTATGTCTGCTATTGTACTTAATAAGTACCCCTGGTTCCTACAAAATAGCCCCCCTTTGCCGCATCTTAAGGTTTACCACCCTCCCGAGTAGCCTGATCACCACTCCCAAAAATTGTGTCGATCCTCTTCTCCTTATGCCACACAACCCCCCCATCACTTGCTCGAGTGATCCACACCACCCTATGCATTGGCATCCACTCCTCATCCGTCTCATCCCTTCTATGCCCAACCCACTTTTCCAAGTTCATCTGTAAAATACCTAGAAATCGATCCTCGTAACCAATCAGGTAGTCATGAATGTCCATGTCCGAGTCCCACTTGATGCGATTGATAATGTCATGGACTGGTCGTAGTTTGGCTTTCTTGATATATTCGTGCCTCGGCTCCAATGTGTCCATTTCATCCCTTGTCTGGTAGTTTCGGCGTTGTTGTGAGCGACCGGTACGTTTTACTGGCTCCTGGATGTTTTTATCGTCGATATTGACAATACCTGGAAAATCAACCACGACTCTTGATACTTTCTCCTCAACCTCTCCGGCGTCACTAGCCTGGTCTTCTTCATCCAGGCTATCTTCATCATCTTCGCCCTCATTGGGATTATACTTGTATCTACCATCGGCATTGGCACCCACATCGGCATAGTCTTCATCCCACCAAACTTGCTTGTCAATCCTCACACCACCACCTAGCGACTGGCGGTTCACTTGGGTTACAGAAATATAGGATTCAGTGACCTCATTTTTCCTCTCCTCTTCTCGTATGAATTCCTCGAAACTCCGCAATATTTCCGTGAATTTGTTGTAAAGCCTTGTTTTCTCTTCATTGACAGCTTGAGCTTCTTCGGAACTTTGTGTCACAGAACTACGAAGGCTGGGAGAAATATTAAGAAGCCCGATGAGGTAGAAGGCATTAAGTTCTTCACTGTCATGATGTTCATCAATATTGATAAAGCGACCAGGCCAAATCCGGGCATGTATGTTGGGCACTTTTGCATTAAGTTCTGTACGCATGAGCATATATAAGCGCTTTATCCGTGTGGTGTATCAGGGAATTAACTTACCAACTAAGAGGTGAACGCAACGACTCTCAATCCAGCCAACCAAGCTTCGTCCACGAGCAGTGTTTCTTCCCCAATACCGAAGGTCAATTTTGACAAAATGACCAAAGCTATTTAAAAATTGAGCTTCTCCGTCAGGCCCTCCGGATAATTCAACCCAACTACAGTTTTGGTCCATCTGTTGATTTGCAAGTAGCATTTGATCTCTGAGAGTCTGAACTGAATGCTGCGAAGCCGCGTTGGCCACATTTACCACAGGGGAATGAATAGTACTAATCACCAGAGGTTCCCGAGAGGCAGTCCGTCTGAACTGGGTGGTGGATGCGAAGTCAGGATCACCAACTGTGTCTTCATCGTACTTGAATGTAGCATAGTGTTCAAAGAAAAGCTTTAGAACCTCATAGGCTGATAGATTCATTACCTGATCCGGGGTAATATTCTTGAACACATGACTTAAAAGTAAAACCAGATGAATGCCACCGAGGTATCCGAAACGTGCAGAGAAAACTCCGCGACGCGTAGCCCAGAGTTTCAGTAATCGGTACGTCAAGCGGAAGAGCTTGAGATTTGGGATGGTCTGGAGTAGGAAAGCAGAATCCCGATACGCATTGAGCTTCTTGAGTGTTATAGCAGGGAGAGAGAAAAGTGGATCGGAGAGGGGAAGATATGGAAGGTGATCCCAACTATAGATGACTATTAGTTAGCTATACGTTCACAGACAAATGTCATGGATGGGCAGGATTAATGACAGTGTAAACCAAAGCGCTGGATGGCAGGTTCCTCGGAAGTCGGAGAGCAAATATAATTGGGGGGGGGGGGGGAATAGGGGCCAAGAAGGCAATAGACATTGAAAGAAATACCCACTTGTCAAGAACTCGTGCTGGGACTTGGCAGTATTGTAAGTCAATCCGGACACGACAATGCTCGTATTTGG
>Ga0307511_10008402_pt1 | contig 10328 bp, 12 predicted proteins | sample 13_EM_MG_FD_200266 | JGI IMG/M metagenome (GOLD analysis project Ga0307511, IMG submission 200266) | Populus trichocarpa ectomycorrhiza microbial communities from riparian zone in the Pacific Northwest, United States - 13_EM | ecosystem: Host-associated > Plants > Roots > Unclassified | place... | reverse complement strand
CTGTAAGGCAAGCTAATATGCCACTACCCTTATTGTTTTTAAGATCTTAAAGGGCCATATAAACTTGGGACTCATCTTTCTTTTCTTTTCAAATCTGAATATTCCTTTAGTCAGGGAGACTTTTAGGAACACGTTGTCATCCATTAAAAATTCTAGATTACGCCTCCTCTTATCCGTGTAATTTTTTGGCCTACTCTGAACTATTTGAAGCTTATTTCGGATCACCTTAATCAAATCTGAAGTAGTTTGTATTAACTCGGGATCCATTAATCTCCTCTCCCCAACCTCATACCAACATACAGGTGATCTACACTTCTTGCCATACAAAGCCTTATATGGAGCCATATCAATGTTCGCTTGATAACTATTGTTATATGTAAACTCCACCAAAAACAATTATTTGCTCTATCCGACACCAAAGTCAATCACACAAGCTTTTAACATATCCACTAAAATTTGTATAGTCCTCCCATTTTGTCCATCGGTCTGAGGATGAAAAGTAGTACTTAACTGAACGTTAATCCCTAAAGCTTCCTGAAACTTCACCCAAATCGAGAAGTGAATTGTGGACCTCTGTCGAACACAATTGAGATCGGCACACTGTGCAACCTTACGATCTCGTTAACATAGATTCTTGCTAGTTTTGCAAACCCATATGTCATATTTACTGGCAAGAAATGAGTTGACTTGGTCAAACAGTCAACTACCACCCAAAGTCTATAGTGATCCTCTTCCATTTCCATTCAGAAAGCAACAATGGTTGCAAAAGCCCTAGTGGTTTCTGATGCTCACCTTTAACCCTCTAACAAGTCAAGCATCAAGATACAAACTCAGCAATGTCCCTCTTCATTCCATTCTACTAGGAACACTCTCTCAAGTCTATACATCTTATTAGAACCAGGATGTACAATATAGATAGTTTGGTGTACTTCCACCATCACATCTCATTTCAAATCATCCACCTTAGACACACACACCTTGAAACCAAATCTCAACACACCATCCTTATAGACAACAAAACTTGGAGCTCTCCCAAACTCCAATTCATCTCAAATCTTACAAAGTTGCTCATCCTTCATTTGAGCTACTTTAATTCGGTCTACCAAGTTTAACTTAGCCTGAAAGTAAGCCAACAATGCTCCCAATTTTCAAATCTCAAAATTGACCCTCTCATCTAGCAACCCGTGTAACTCTTTAATCAAGGGTCTCCTCACCTCCTGAATATAATCTAAACTACCCATAGATTTTTTGCTTAAGGCATCAATAACAACATTCACCTTGCCCGAGTGATACTGAATTATGCAATCATAATCATTTAGTAATTCCATCCACCTTCTCTGTATCAAATTCAGATCCTTCTATTGAAAGATATATTGAAGACTTTTATGATCTAAAAATATCTCATATGTCTCTCTATACAAGTAGAGTCTCCAAATCTTAAGGGCAAACACTATCGCAACCATCTCCAAATCAGTGTGAGGTAATTTTTCTCATGCTTCTTCAACTTTCTCGAGGCATAAGCAATCACATTACCATCCTACATCAAAACACAACCCAAACCAATTTTAGATGCATCACAGTACATGGTAAAACCACTAGACCCTAAAGGTACTATCAAAATTGGAGCCATAATTAACCTTTCTTTCAACTCCAGGAAACTCTTCTCACATTCTTCTAACCATTGAAACTTGACACTTTTCTGTGTCAACTTAGTCAACAGAGCAACAATTCATGAAAAGTCCTCCACGAACCTCTTGTAGTATCCTACTAAACCCAGGAAACTCCTAATCTCAGATATTGTAGTCGATCTAGGCCACTACTTAACTACCTTCACTTTCTGTGGATCAACCTCTATCATATTCCTGGACACCACATGTCCTAAAAATCCAACACTCTCCAACTAAAACTCACTTTTCGAGAACTTTCCATACAACTAATGATCTCTTAGAGTTTGAAGCATCAATTTCAAATGCTCTTCATGTTTCTCTTCACTCCTTGAATACATCAAGATGTCATCAATGAACACAATAACAAAACTATCAATAAACAGCCTAAAAACCCTGTTCATCATGTCCATAAAGGTTGTTGGTGCATTTGTTAACCCAAAAGACAACATTATGAATTCGTAATGCCCATAACAAGTCCTAAAGGTAGTTTTAGGTACACCCTCCTTCCTAATCCTTTACTAGTGATAACCCAATCACAAATCAATCTTTGAGAAATAATGAGCTCCTTGTAACTGATAAAAAAAAGATCATTAATGTGAGGGAGTGGATATCTATTCTTAATAATGACCTTGTTCAACTGCCTATAGTTTATACACATTCTTATCGACCCATCCTTTTTCTTTACAAATAAAACAGGTGCTCCCTGTGGAGATACACTTGGACGGATAAACCCCTTATCCAACAAATCTAAAAAGCAAATTCCAGAATCAACTTAGTCTTTTTTTTTAATTATTCAAACCTTTATTCCAAGACTTGATATCATATTAAGCCAGTCAACCATTTTTTTAGCCAATCATAATTAATCATTGAATACATATAGAAGGTTCAAAACAGATATAAGATTCCATGATCAGCAAAACAACTTAAATAGGAGGGCCTCTACATTCCAATATCCATATGAATAAAGACCAATAAATTGTTTAGGACTAAATAACAAGCCAAATTCTGAATTTGGCATGCAGGTTGCTCGCTGACATGCTAGATTATTTTTATTTCTTCCTTTAGTAATAGAATAGTTACTTTCTTGAAATGATAAGATGGGAAGTCAAAAAAAAATGTATGATAAATATGTATCTTGATTTTTCTTCAGATGTTCTTAATGCAACTCTACCTAAACCTCCCTCATTTACTGCATTCCATCAATCTTTTTTTTCCTTTACTTGACAGTTCAATCATTTTCGTTCAACACTTTAGTGAGTTTCCCTCAGATTAATATTCAATTTTCATGGTTTTAAGATATTGTTGCCCAGTTCTCCTTGATATCTGAATTGTCTCACCATGTACTGTTTAGTGCTATTGCTTAGTCTACATGTAAAGAGAAAAACTGTTATTACCCAGAGAGGGTCACTTGAGTAGTCATCTGTCATATAATGAAGACAAAGAAATCCACCAGAAAGGGGCATTTGAATACTATACTGTGTTCATCATGAGAATACTCCCTATCTTTACTATATAATGCCTCAGAAGGCTGGTTTTTCAGTTATCATCAGTGTATGACTGTATAATCTGTGTTCTTACAGATATAGGACTTGTCACAGCATGAAAACCATCTGTCCAGGTCAGGCTTCCGAAATAGAATCTAGTATTCACTTTGTGGGTTGTGGAGAAAGTAACCTTGAAGGAGACTGTGTTGGTGGTAGAGCTGAAAATTGAAGTTTGAGGTCTGACGGAAACAGAAATGCCAAAGGGAGGCTCGATCAAGGATTTGTACATGGAGTTGGCACAGAACCAACATTTTTTACAGTTCTTGTCAGGACCACTGACTTGCTCAGGTTTGGAATGGTAATGGAAGGTAGATTCACATCCAAAATAGAGGGTATGGTACCTGGACAAGTTGTTACTTTTCCTACAACAAGAGAGATTGATGAGTCATTATTACCCACAGCACAGAGGTAATGTATGTAGTCATTTGTGCCCATGTCATAAACAAGACCAGGTTCTGTAGCTTTGTTTGGGTTCACTAAGCCACCTCCAAAGTCAAATGGATCGGCCAGTTTCCAAGTGAAAAGAAGAATCCCAAACTTCTGGCATATGGATCAGTTTTCCATGCTGAAAAGAAGAATCGTGACTTACGGTTAGCCATTTATGATAAATCCAAATGCTACAGAAATCGACTTTGTCCATGCAGCTAGAAGAATGTTTTCTTGTTGTTGAGGTTATGGATGTACCTGTTGTGACAATTGCTGATCTGATAGCAGCAGGGGACCAATTGGGGTGAATTGCTTTAAGAAGTGCCACAATTCCAGAGACATGGGGAGTGGAAAATGATGTCCCAGAAAGAATAGAGAACCCACCAGCCTCAAAGGGATATGCAGGAGAACTAGCAGCCAATATACTTACTCCAGGTGCCGCTATGTCTGGCTGTGAAGCACAAAGGCATTAATTAACTAGTTTTTGTCCCATTTGAAGCTACATAACCTTTACAACAAGGTAAGCACTGAAAATAGATGGATACCTTCAAAATGGCTGGAGCAATGGAACTAGGTCCTCTGGAGGAGAAGTCAGCAACCTTGGTTGCCACAGGATTCCCCACAAGAGTTTTAGAAGGGCTTATTTTTACTGTAGGAGATCTGTGCACATAAAACAAGTAATAAATGTCTATGTTAATTACATAAAAAAAAAAGTCTTATGTTAATTGAAATTTATGATAATGATAACATTGACAATGATTCTGATACCTGGCAGAGCGGGTGTAGAACAGTATCTGGGTACCAAGCTCATAGTCTACTACGACACATGGAAAGTCATTGCCACAGGAACCTAGCATGTCACTTGGATTTCTAGCAACAATCACTCCCACACCCCCAGCTTCTCTCACAGCTGACGCAGCTGTTGTTAGAACAGCTCGTGCACCTACTGTTGTAAAGCACAAAACTACTTTTCCATCTACTGAAGTGTTATTAAATGAAAGTGACTCACAGAAGCTGCAATGACAATTTTGGTTTGGTAACTGTTTTTTCTCAACAGGAATATGTTCACAATGCTTTACAACGTCACTAATCAGGAAGTTTTAAATCGGAAAAAATGCTGGATAATGCTCTTGTTTTTTTATGATATGATTTGCATACAAATTATCCACACCCTTGCTCCTTGACCTCTCACCTCCTTCAAATCCTAGTTCTTGTAGAGCACATGACCAAATAAATCATGCAGAAAACAGTCGTTTCTCCTCTATTTAAGTGCATTTTAATGTATGAAATACATCAGAAATCAAGAATCCCAACATTATTAAAACATTTCAGAGATTAGAGTAGGCAATTAATTATCAACTATCAGAATTTGGAATTCTGTTCACTATTCTGCTTCTATTATCCGTTTAAAACATAGTTGTCAGCTTGGGGACCGACTTGGAAAAGAACCTAGATCATTGGGTCACCGGATCAACCTAGGTCTATTATTTTTATTAAAAAAAAACATCTTTCATTCTTTTTAAAAATAATTCTTTGAAGTTGACTTAACCAGGTTTGAACTGAGTTTGAATAAGTTAATCAAGTCACTAAAAACCTCATCATGTCAACAAGTCAATTTTTTTTTTTAGTTCAACTTAAAACTCGGATGAAGCTTTGGGGCAGAGGTTTCCTATGATCAACTCGCTGAGCCAGCCAGTTTAATAACTATGGTTTGAAGGGATGGAATTAATGTAATTCATCTTGACAATTCTGTTCTCTGTCCATTGCTAAACCTTTGTGCTGAAAATTGGACCATCAACAGAGTAAACTAGAGGGATACAGGGTGTGTAAAGGCCTAACTTCTTTGAAGCTACACTTGTGACCAAGGGAGCACACAGAATATGGAAACATTGAATGAATGGACAAAAAAAAAACACTAAAAAAACTGTTATTTAAATTGACTTTAGATTCATGAAGTAATGAGCCTCATGGAAACAAGTATTTCTTATTTTTCATCAATGTAAGGTTGTGAGATTTCAGTTCTGACAGACAAGGGACTTCTCACAGTATGCACTCCATCAATCCATGTGATGCTCCCAAAAAAGTATCCTGTGTTCACCTGGTAGGTTGTGTTGACCGTCACGCTGAAGGTGATCTTCTTAGTTGTATGGTTGAAGACCAAGACATAAGGTTCTACTAACACACTGCAGCAAAATGGAGCCTCAATCACAACTCTATAAATGGAGTTGGAGGCTCCTACATTGGTAACAGTTCTGGTGAGGGTAACGGAATTTCTTAGATTTGGTATGGTTATGGAAGGCAGGTTAATGTTCAAAATGGATGGTCCTTCAGTGGGGCATACTGTGGGCTTTCCTGTGAGCCTAGAGATAGCAGTGTTGTTGTAGTCCATGGCACAGAGGTAATTCACGTAGTCATCTGTGCCCATGTCATAAACCAGGCCTGGGTGTGCTGCGCCATTTGGATTTGCAATGCCTCCTCCATAGTCAAATGGATCGGCCAACTTTTGGGGAGATCCTTCAGCAAATATTGGAAAACCTGAAGGATTATTTATCCATGCTGCATCAAGATTTCGAAGATTAAATACAGTCAGAGAAACCTGCGTAGATAGTGTCGTAATTGTGATCAGATTACTAAGACAATTCAGACTGCCAAAGGTAACAGGATGAATACCAGTTGTGACAATTGCAGATTTAATTGATGCTGGCGACCAATCAGGATGTATTGCTTTAAGAAGAGCCGCTATGCCTGAGACATGAGGAGTTGCCATTGATGTTCCTGAATGCATGACATATCCACCATCCTGGAATCGATCAAGAGGCGAAGTAGCAGCTAAAATGTTCACCCCAGGTGCAGCTATATCAGGCTTGCCACACAGAAATTTTCAGATTATGCAACACAATGCTTTCAAATTATGCTCAAATATCTTAAATATGGCCCAAGTTGTAACCTGCAACTTGCAGGTAACATGGACATATGACTGAAGACATAGGACTTATCTAACTTGAATAGAAGGATAAATAAGACAAGCTGCATTCATTTTAATTTGTTTTTAGGATACCGACACCCTTTAATTTGAAGAAAAAGGTTCTGAATTCTCCTGATTATTACTAATGTCATGCTTAAAAGGAATGAATTTTTATGAAACTTGTTCCCAAATGATTAGTCATTATCTTTAAGCTCAGTTAAGATGTAAAACATTCTGCAGGTCATTGATTGAAGTAATGTTACCTTCAAAATTGCAGGAGCAATTGAATTAGGCCCTCTAGATGAGAAATGTGCCACCTTTGCCAACACAGGCTTGCCCACAATTGTTTTAGAAGGGCTCAACTTTACAACAGGGGACCTGCATATTGCCAATCAAACATACAGGGTCTAAGAATCAAAAGAGGGATATCCTAGTTCTGGTAATCATGAATGATGGCGATGTTACCTCGTAGACCGGATGTAAAACAGAATCCGTGTTCCAATCTCATAGTCGACTTCAACGCATGGGAAACCATCAGTGCAGGGGTACAAGGCTTCACTGGGATTCTTAGCAACAATCAACCCCACTCCACCTGCTTCCTTCACAACTTCTGAAGCACTTCTTACAGCGCCAAGATTCATTGAGGTGAAGCAGAGAACCACCTTTCCGGCTACCATAGAATTATCAACTGAGAGAAATTGACAGACACTGCAATCAAACCAGGTTAGACAATGAAATTTATTTCTGTCAAAAAAGACAATGCATTTTGTAATGAGCCAATGAATCAAACTACCCTGCAGAGTTGGGGTTCAGTCCCTTGGCCTCTGGATAAATTAAGCTTCTGAAACCAATTTCCTTTCCAGAATATATGGCTTGGCCCTGCAAGATTTGTGTGAAAATTCAATGTTGTAGCCTGTGCTGAAATCATCGGTTCTACAGTTAACAATTTAACTTTGAATGCAACGGTTTTAAGCTCGATCCATGCTGCTGGTTGAAATGGTTAAAATCCAAGAAGTAGGAAAAGCTCCATACCAGGAAAGTTTTATTGTTCCCAAGTGTTATAGGAGTAGGAAGGGCTCGATCCATGCTGCTGGCTGCAACGGTTAAAATCCAAGGAGCTGTATTCTGCACTGTCTGAGCAAAAGGTCCATCATTTGCAGCTCCACATACTACAGTGATTCCCTTGGCCACAGCATGAAAGGAACCTGTAGCTATGCCATCACGTTCATCAATATCTGAAAATAAAGGAATTGAAGACCCAATGGACAGTGATAACACATCAACCCCATCATGTATGGCTTCATCGAAAGCTTTCAATATATCGGCAGAAGAGCATTGTCCTCCAAGAACATTCCAACAAACCTTGTATATTGCCAACCGAGCACGAGGTGCACCACCTCTTATAGTTCCAAGTGCAAGGCCTCTGTAGCTAACATCGTCTATAAAAGTACCAGCTGCAGTGCTAGCTGTGTGAGTCCCATGTCCATTTGCATCTCTTGGGGAAAAGAACTCCCTGTTCCCAGATGTGTTCAATGGCTGGCCATATTCAGCAAGAAATCCTTCAACAAACCAACGGGCTCCAATAATTTTCTTGTTACAGTGGCTTTTAGCCTTAAAGCGCTTTCCGGATTCACAAACACCTTTCCAGTGGGATGGGATTGGTCCAAGTCCTTTATCACTAAACGCTTTAGCCTCCGGCCATATTCCTGTTTGCGGCAGATTACTTCTTCAGAATATACCTTTAATGAACATGTGATAGACAGATTAAGAAACATCAGAGAGAATTACCTGTGTCAAGAACACCTATGATAACTCCATCACCCATGCTGCTGTTATGAAGAGTATTGGCAGGAGAATGAGCAGATAGGCCTAGGAAATCCCAACTCCTAGTTGTTTGTAGCCTGTGAAGACTGTTTGGTATAACTCGAACAACGCCGGGCAATTCTGAAAAGGTTCAGTGTATCAAAACATAGGCTTATATAACAAATGACAATCTAATGGCTGGCTAACACTATAACATGATCATATCATTATTGATTGCATTAAATCAAAGTGGGGAAACATAAATGAGACAAAATGTAATGTTTGTTTGTGCTGCTACCGGCAACTTTTTGAGCCTGAGACTCTGTCAACTTGGCTGCAAACCCAGAGAAACCATGTTTGTAGCTGTACACCATCAATTCTGAGGCGATTTCCTTGCTGCAGAATAACATTGACTATGATTTTGATTCAAGCAGTTCACTGTGATTTTGATTCACAACTATCATAATAAAGCTTACCATACCTCCCCACAACACTAGCAAGCATATCATGATGTGAATCTGTTTTTAGCATAGGATCATCATGCTGCTTTCCTCCTAGATAAACAATATGGACCTGCTTGAATAACACAAGAATTTATGGATTAACTTTTTCATTGTCTTTGAAAATTAAATTTAACTTGGAGGAACAGAAATCTCTTGCAGATTCTTGAAGGGCTTACTTACATTGCTAGTGGCCTCCACCTTCGTGATCATCAAGATGACTTGGCCACAGAGAAAGAGAAAAAGACAAACCAGAGCACATATTGGTCTTGGTTTTCCCATATTTTTCTGTCAAAGTTTCTGGAAGAGGAAGACTCAAGCTGCTAAAAGATATAGAACTTGGAACTAGAAAAAAATAGAAATATCTTGCATTGCACCTTAAGCTAAATACCAAAAATATTGAAACTTCAATGCATTTTTGCAAGAAATGGAATCAGAGTTGGTAGACTAGCTAGCTATATTCTATCAAGATGAATAGTCTATGAGCAGAAGTTAACATCACTTACCTTTTAAGCCCTGCTAGTGGGAGAGCGGCAAGCTTTTATATGGGGTAAAAAGCAAAACGAGTGCACACCACTCACTTTTTTTTTAACTTGAAGCTAACCACTTCTTGTGTTGTTAAGGAATTTGAAACAGTATCTACTTAAGCATTGGTTTATCTTGTACAGCAAAAGCAAAAGTCTTCCACGCCAATACAAAGGCAAAAATGTATTCTGTAAACTCAGTCTAGCTCGATGGATTTATCAGAGCCTTAAGGAGAGTTAATCTCCTAGATTAGTCATGAATTGGCTAAGGAGGTAAGCCTAACAAAGTAGTTGTCTTTTTATAGCTTGACAATTCATGTGCCTCTTGGATTAGTTTTTAGTATAGAAGTGCAATTATACCAAGAAACCTTTTTATTTCTCAGCATGTGAATGGTCATTCTCAAAAAAAGAAGACAAGTTAAAAGCTTAGGAGATTGGACTAAAAATAGCACATTTTGGTTCCAATATAGCTCATGGTTTTGTTTTCTGTGATGGATTGAGAAGAGAAATTCTTGAAGATAGTTATGAACATCCAACGTGATACTTTGAATTCATCACATACTTCTTAAAAACTCTTGGGTAAAAGTACATATTCATCCTCCAATTATCATCCGATTCTCTATTAGGTCCCCAAACAAAAACAATTTCCAGTCAACTCCTTCATCTATCAGACATTTCCCAGCTAACCCTCACCTTATGATTTTTCTCCTTTAAATCATAAGACATAAGCACATATTTGTCTTAAAATAACCCAGATAGCGGGATTCAATGGGGGATCCAATTGGAAATTGTTTTTGTTTGGGATCTAGTTGGGAACCACATGATAGTTAGGCAACAAGTATGTTCCTTACCAAATCTTTTTTCCTAATTTTCAAGATTGCTTGTCTTGAAGGATACTT
>Ga0307511_10008401_pt1 | contig 10330 bp, 13 predicted proteins | sample 13_EM_MG_FD_200266 | JGI IMG/M metagenome (GOLD analysis project Ga0307511, IMG submission 200266) | Populus trichocarpa ectomycorrhiza microbial communities from riparian zone in the Pacific Northwest, United States - 13_EM | ecosystem: Host-associated > Plants > Roots > Unclassified | place... | reverse complement strand
CAAGTCATCAGTAGTATAATTCCTGAAGATAGACATGTTTGCTACCTCCAGAAAAGGAAAGAGAGGTGCCAAAGGGAGCACCCAAGGAAGAAGAAAGGCTTTAACTCCTGATGAGGCAAAAGCACTGCTTAAAGAATTAGTACCTCCAGAAACCCCCAAGAAAGCTATTCCAATTGGGAAAGACATTCAAGAAAAGGATGCAGTACAAAAAACAATTACACTAGAAGAAAAACGATTAATCCTAGCAAGAGTAATCGGAACCCCAGTATCAACAAAATAATACTGGGAAAACAACCTGAACAAATGGAACCAATATATGAATCAAGTCCAAGCATATTGCCTCCTCAACCAATATGAACTAAATGCTGAAGAAATAGCGTTAATTTTCCAAACATGTTTGAACTATCTAACTTTCCAAGAAGCACCAGGATTGAGTAATAGGGTATTAGAAAATATGGAATTAAATGTAGGATTTAAGGCAACACCACCCTAACCAACATATAACCCAGTAAAAGGAATACAGTGGTTGGTAAAAAACTGGCCAGAAATTGAGCAATACCTTATACTAGGAACCCTATATGAACTAGGAACCCCAGAAATAGAAAACCCACAAGATAAACAACAAGAGGAAGAAATTACATGGATAGATGAAGATCCATTTATTATAAAACCTCAGACTCAAGTAGGAAAAGCAGCAGGAAGTAGATCAAAAGATAGACCACAAACACCTTTGGGTAAACGTAAAGCAATTGAAGAGCAACTACAAACACCTAAGAAACAAAAGAAAGATAAACCCTTACCTCAAAAGAAGAAAGTCCACATAAACCTAGAACCAGACCCAGAACCAAGCAGTAGCTCAAGCAGTGATGATGAATCTGGACCTGGTTCAGACAAAGCTGGTAGCTCAGACTCTGAAGAATCTGGAACAGAAACATATAGGTCAGTAAGAAAAATAACACCAGAACAGAAGGAATGGGAAAAGGTTAGTGGAATAAAACAACATGCCAGTAAGATAAAAGGAGAAATCATCAGAAAAGCAACTAGGCTTGCAAAAATCAAAGAACCAGAAACTTTTGATAGTAAAGTAGAAAAATGGAAGGATACAATTACTTTTGATGAATATATGGAACAGTTGGTAAGATGGTTAAAGTAGCAAGGCTTGGATGTGGAAAAAGAAGAAGCCTTAGAAGGAGCAAGCTTTCAATTCACTAGTATGGCTTCCAGATAGTTGAAAGACTATAGTGAAAAAAACAAACCAACAAAGAGGAATATGCATGGTTTTATGGTTTTCCTGAGGAAAAAGATTATCCCATCTACAGCAAGAGAAGAACTATAGAAAAGGTATGAAGGTTGCCACCAAGTACAATTTGGACAAGACAGCCCTGTCAATACATTTACACAACACCTGCAGGACTACCAACTTAGATGTAGAGACAATAAGGGTAAAGCCCTTATCTCAGAACATCCACTCAAAATGAAATTTGTAACTAGTCTGACCTCCCAAATTAAACAACAAGTTAAATTAGCAATCAACTAGGATATTTCATTTGAACAAATTGTCAACAAGGCAGGACAAGTACAAGCCACCATAAAACAGACTTATAAACCCTCACAAATACTAAACCAAAATAGGAAACCCAATAGAGAATAGTCAGCTGGAAAACCTATGGAATTTGACAAATCAAATTACAAATTCCCTGCTGAAAAGAAGAAGATTGCAGCTCCTGCAGTTAAGGCAAAAGGAGGACCAGGAGGGTGGTATGGTAATTTCCCTAGTGCAAGAAAAAGGAAAGATGACATAGCAAATGTCTTATCTTTTGGAGAAAGAGAAAAACTCAAACAGGAAGGCAAATGCTATCACTGTAAACAAACTTGTTACATGGCATCACAATATCCACAGAAGAAACCTATGACCTCATCATACCAAAAGATTAACCAACAACAATACCAAAACAGGAATAGGTGCACCAAGATAAAAACTGCAGCTCTTAATATAGAAACACAATCAGTACACAAAGCAGAACCTTCATTATACCCAAAGTAAGAAAAGAAACCATGGCTGCAGAAATCACAATTAATGGATATAAGGCTCATGTATTACTAGACCTATATACACAAGGAGAAGACCTGATATCCAATAATTTCTGTACCCTGTTTAAACTTTCATTAACACAAATGGAAAAGAAACCTCTAGAAACAGCAATCCAAGGAAGTAGATCACCTAGGACAAATAAAACAACAGTGCTTATAAATGTACAGGGATATGAAGAAGAAAGAACCATCTATGCAGCCAATCTAAGAAATTGGGATCCTATACTATGTGAACCAGCATTAAAGAAAGTAAAAGCAATTATGAATATCCATAACAACATGATAAGCATCCAACCAACAGGAATGGGAAGATATAACCTCATAATGCTACAAAAACCGGGAAATGAGTCAATAAGGTCTACAGCAATGTGGATGCAACCAACATGTGAAACAGGAAGTGAATCATCAGTACACCCACATTCAGATGCAGAATCTGAGAGCACATTTGACTTAGAATCAATCAAAGATTATGCATATAATGAAACAGATTATAAAGACTCATCAGATAATGAGTCAATTACTGATTTAGATGAAGAACTATGATAGCTAGATGAGGAAAATAGATTCCTTAGTGAAACCCTAATTGAAAAAATAGATAACCTAGAAGCAAGGATGGGAAACAATTTCATGATCAGAAGGCAACAAGCTGATATACACCCATGGCTAGACTATGAGTTTAATGAACTGATGAAAAGCATGGAAGCAGAAAGAACACGAATATTAGGGCAGGATGCCCTATACACTATATGGGAAGAAGAAGAAGAAATTAACCCAGGATCATGGGAAACATAGTCTAGCTCAGACTATGAACCTGGACCAGACCCAGTCATGTATGAAAGTGGGAATTTGATATACAACTACTTAACTATACAATAAGGATTTGATCCCTACTTAGAATTCCTATATGTATTTCCAACAGAAAAACCAACAGATCTACCACCATTAAGGGAACCAATGGAAATCATGCAACACAAAATAGAAATAATAGATGGGGTTGAGTGGCACCCCAACTATATCTCTAGCCATGATAGGTTCCAAGGATCAAATCACAGAAAAAGTTAATAAGGAGCTAGAAACTGGTAGAATCATACTATCTAAATCCCACAATACAATAATAATGTTCACACAATCAAAGAAGGATGGCAACAAAGCAAGGTTCCTCCTAAATTGTTTACCAAGAAACCTCCAAACACACAAAGATAGTATGCCTATGCCTAGCATTAATTAAATTATTGATTGGCTAGCTAGCAAAAGATTTAAATCGAAACTAGACCTAACAGATGGATACCACAATATTAGGCACCACCCTGAATCAGTCAAACATTCAACATTCTTATATCATATGGGAAAATTTGACTTACTAGTTATGCAATAAGGTGACTACAATACACCTGCAATAATGGTGAGAGGAATGAATTGGCTCCTAAGGAATTAATTGGTAAAACAGTAATGGTATATCTAGATGATATCCTAATTGGAAATTATACATATAAAGAACATATACAGATAGTAAGAGCAGTATAAAAAACACTGGAAAAAGCCAGCATGTGGTTCAATATAAACAAATACTAGATAATGCCAAAAGAATAGAATTGCTTGTGCATGTCCTACACAACAATATCCTGGAAGCTGATCCTGAGAAAATCAAGAAGGTAGTAGATTTCAAGACACCCACCAATAGAAGAGAAATACAAAGATTCATGGGTGTGGTAAACTACCTGACAAGATTCTGGAAGGAGCTAGCAACCAAAGGTAGATGTCTATATGAACTACAAGGATCAACAACACAATTTAAATGGACTCACCTGCATGATAAGACATTTAAGCAAGTCAAAGAATTAATAATGAGTAATGCAGTACTCAAACCAATCAATCATGACTTAGATGAGCAAATATACCTGATAACAGATGCAAGCAATGTAGGATTATCAGGATGGATTGGGCAAAAATAAGATAGTATGATCAGGCCAACAGCATTCCACTTAAGATGCCTAAACAAGGGTCAAAGAAACTATACAATAACTGATAAGGAACTATTAGCAATTATTGACTTACTGAGGCATTTCAGGGGTGAGCTGTAAGGCCACAAAGTGATAGTACTCATAGACCACAAACCCCTAGTAACATTTATGACTATATGGCAAGATAAGCAAATAAAGATCAGGTGACAACAAGTAATGAGTGAGTTGGACATCACAATAGAATACATAGAAGGAAAGGAAAATATCATAGCAGACACAGTGAGCAGAGCAGGAACATATAAGGGCTCTGCCACCCCCTCTAGCTCTGACCTTTCCTCCTCACCAAACTACACTCCTACACTACCACCTCCAGTAGTAGTAAACCACATCTTCATATCACAACCATATCTTCTACCTCCACCTTCCAACAACAAATATCCTCATGAGTAGAATGGCTGTGAAACCAGTCTACCCACCAACCACTGCAACCAGGCCATACCACGGGCCACAATCCCCCAACTCTGCTGGCAGTGCTAGTAGTACTGGACTGGGAGACATCTTCCAACAAGAAAGGTATGCAAATGAACCAGACTCAGACTACAGTGATCTCAAGAATAACAATATGCAAAGGGATAGGAGACACCAGGAGCTCTAACAAAGGACTACCTGGAATGAAAGGTAGCAGGCCATAGTAACTGCTGCTGCTCCAACTAGGGCATAAGCTCAGCAGCAGCAGGAACAACAGAAACAAGTGGAATTGGCTAAGTCAGTAAAACATAAACCTAAAATACCCAACTTCTCTATAGTTATTAATAAAAAACCTAGTAACTCCACTACTATGGTCCCTCCTGCTGCCGTTCCTTCCCCAGAACCAGAATGGACCCTTGAAGGGCCATCAACCAGTGATCAGGTGGAAACTGACACTGAGGAAGAAGAATGGATGAGAGTCAACCCTGGACCTAGCCAGGAAGAAATGGTGAGACAGATTAGGGCAACTGACAAAGGAAAAATGAAGTATGACCAGATGCAAGAGTGAAACCCCACTCTCACTTGAATACTGAGAAGGAAACAGCACTCACCAACTAGGTGCAAGAGTGAAGTACTACAGGAACTTAAGTTCCATCATCCTCCTCCTTCTCCTCCAGCTCATCAAACAGTCAGCAGTGAGTGGAAGCAAAAATACAGTAAAGTCTTCTCTCACCAAAACAACCCTAAGATTGATACCACCAGACTCAATCCACAAGAATAACCTAAGCCAGCAGAAGCAAGTAGTAAGCCACCCTCCAAATCACAAGAAACTATGATTAGTAACAAATCAAAAGACATAGCAGCATGGCAACAAGAAAAAAGGGAAATGGAAGAAAATATCTGCAGGCACCTCCAAATACTTAACAATAGCGGGTATGCAACTCAGCTAAGCCAAGAGCAACAAACCCACAAAGATATGCTCCCTCTGCTTAACAAAAGATCCAACATCCCAGACACCACTATCAGAGTCTGTGCCAAATGTGGCCAAGTAGGACATTGGTGAGTCATGTGCTCCAACCTTGTCTACAAAGCAGAATCCTCAATTGGAAAATGCACCTTCTACAAAGGACACCACAAATCCAACACTTGCAAGGTCAGGAAAAAATTAATGACTAGCAGTAGTCATGTTAATGTGCAATATGTCAAAGACAGTATGGCACTTGAGGAAGTTGAGAATATATAATAGAAGACCGTTGCTTATATTTGTCTTTTTATGCATTTTCTAGAACCTATCATGTACACCAGATAGCTCAAGCATAGCACCTTATATACTATTGCCTTGCGTGTATCCGGTCCTTATGTACTTTTCATTTATCATGATGCATTATGTATCCACACCTGTATTTCTGAGTATGGGAGGCCTGACCTCCCACACCTGTATTTATGGTTACGGAGGAGTGCTTTCTGGAACTTCCAGAAAGCAGGTTTTCTGGAAAGGCCAGAAAACAGGGATTTCAGACTCCAGAAGGCTTGGCGGCTAGTATAAGTACTGAGCCGTTCCACACTTCTGGAGGAGGATTCTCAGATCAGATCACTTCAGACAGAGTCCAAACAAGACTTAGATAGCTTCAATACACAGAGATTACACCTGTTAATTATCTTCCCGCTTGGGAAATTTGTATGCTCTCAAAGACCCTCTGAATCCTCAACTTCATCTACAAAGAATCTAGCTTGCCCCTGCTGCCTCAGGGGCCACCGGCGCCACCCAGAGGCAAGCTGACAATCTAGAAAGCCACGGTCCGGACCGAGGGCGCCGGGACGCTGCTGTCTCAGAACGCTGGCGTCAGGGCGCCACAGGCGCCATAATTCCGCGAAAAATCGCCCCAATTCCGCCCGGAATGGCTGCTATTTGGACGCCCAGGAGGCAGCGATCTCGGACAGTGCCGCCTAGGCGCCCTGGAGGCACCTGAGGCACTAGAGGCAATAGTACAAAGGCCTAGCGCCCGGGCGCCACATCAGGGCGTCAGGGCACCAAAAATTCTTTGCTGATGTTAGGGGAACCAAAAACAGACAGACACCATTGATCTGGTTACAGTATAGATTCTGTTAAACGGCCCACGGTGCTACTATTGGCATCGCCCATTACATTTTTTTCAAAACACAAAATATTCCGACTGTTACAACTACTACCACGGACTGATCCCCTGTTAGTATCTTTATATTACCTTTTCAGGTATCACCTATATCGGATGTCAACACATTCAACAAACACATTACATGCAAGGAAAGCGGGCAACAAGAATCCACCACCGAGATAGATATATTCTAAACCTGCAGTCAACAGAAGACGTAGTGCAAGACAAGGCAGAGCTCTAACGGGCAGTAGGATACACCATTAAACAATTCCACCCTCATTCAATCACCTTACCCCACCAAACTCGACACTATCTCTTGTATTCCTAGCAACTTCAATCCCCATTGGTATTCTTATAGCAGAGAGCATAAGACATTGCGGCACCATACGTCCCAGGAATAATTGTAGCTTACAAATTAGCATCACCATCCCACGACTCACCCTCGTTCATCTCATCATTAGAAGAAACATACAAAAGTACAGCAGGAACTACATAGTTACTTCCTGTTCCATCCAATACCAGATTCCTCACAGGGGAGACACATCTATCCTCCTTCCCAACTGAACCACTTTCAGTGGACATCAACTCAAAAGTCGAGAAGTCTGAGATATCCAATTCTTCTATATAAGGAGACCACCTTACAGTCTTCTTGCTGCCACCCTCACTATCTCCAAAACCTTCTATCGGGAAGATCATCTTATGCATCTTTAGTATTACCCACGCCTCAGGAGTACCTACCATTGTAGGAGTGGTAGAAAACGACGAACAAGCATCCATGCTCTCCTTGTTCCCACTATCCTACCTACATATCGAACAGGCAGCCAAGCCACAGTCACCCGAAGTCGATCGGAAATCATGCACGTCCAGACCGACGTACTTGTCCCCACAATATACGGACAAGGGGGAAAAATAACGCGTAATATCCGAACGAGTAACCGACATTATGAGCTCCAAGACGGACAAGTTATACACCTACCACAAGTCGAGAAGATTAGCTATAATTCCGGAAGATATCTAGAAGTTAACCGCCGACACAGTACCAAGGAAAAGAGACACTCCTGAACCACAAACGTTCGAGGACTCAGTCAGACCACCTCCACTCACCATCTATACCATAAGGCAAAAAAAAAATGTGTCCGGATGCTGGCGTGCTGTAATGGGCGATCCCAATAGTAGCACCGCTGGCCGTTTAAAAGAGTCTATACTATCACCGGAGTGATAGTGTATGTCTGTTATTGGTTCCGCTAAGTCGAGGACTCAGAGGGTCTTTGAGAGCATTAGGATTTCCCAAGCGGGAAGAGAATTAACAGGTGTAATCTCTCTGTATTGAAGCTATCTAAGGCTTGTCTGAACTCTGTCTGAAGTGATCTGATCTGAGAATCCTTCTCCAGAAGGGCGGAACGGCTCAGTACTTATACTAGCCACCAAGCCTTCTGGAGTTTGAAAAACCTGTTTTCTGGCCTTTCCAGAAAACCTGCTTTCTGGCAGTTCCAGAAAGCACTCCTCCATGACCATAAATACAGGTGTGGGAGGTCAGGCCTCCAGTACTCAAAAATACAGGTGTGGATGCGTAATGCATCATGATAAAGGAAAAGTACATAAGGACCGGATACGCTCAAGGTAATAGTACGTAAGGCACTATGCCCGAGCTATCTGGTTAACATGATAGGTGCTAGGAAATGCGTATTAAGACAAATATAAGAAACGGTCTTCTGTTACACGTGCGTCTGGTGCGTCATGAGCGTTAGGTCAATCCGACTGCATCCTGACGCGTCCCGCATGCTTCAATTGTGCCTTACATCATCTAGTGTGTCTCCAACCATGGTATGCATCAGGTGCTTCAAGTCCCAGAAAAAATATTCTATACCATTATGTAGCTTACAAACTGCCCTAGGCATCACTGCATTTGGGTAAATCACATATATCCACTAGCACCACAGGATATTCTCATAATGTGGAGATTCTGTTTTGCATGCAATTCTTTCATAAATAACTATATACATAATACTGGGCTCACACGATAATTGTAAAATAGCAAAATCTTGCGCTACCCAAACTGTGTCCCCAACATCCTAACACCCAGCTGTAGCTACCGCATCCCATAGTGCCCAGTTTTGGTGGTAATGCCTGCCTCGAAAATGAATAGCGATGCTCACAATAGTAGTGGGCTGGCAATGTTTACCTAGGGTGGTCGCTAGCGAAAGGCTGGGTCGCTGACGCTGTCCTAGTCACTCGCACTGGCCTGGTCGCTAGCGCCGAGTCGGTCGCTGCCGCTGGGTATGGGGCTGCCACTGGTGAAGTGTCTGGCACTCTGTAGATTAATTAATATTAATTATACGTCCTGAGGCCGGGTGGGCACTTACCTAGACCTGCTTCCTACTACCAACCGCCATAGCTTGCCACAGGTGAAGTGGGAGATCGCTGCGGCTGGTAAAGTGTCTGGGACTCCGTCGACCAATTAATATTTGTTATGCGTCCTGAGGCCAGATGGGCACTTACCTAGTCCTGGTTCTTGCTAGCAACCGCCATTGCTTGCAAAAGGTAAAGTGGAAGATCGCTGCTGCTGGTGAAGTGTGAGATCGCTGCTGCTGGTGAAGTGTGAGTTTGCTGCTGCTGGTGAAGTGTGAGATTGCTGCTGCTGGTGAAGTTCCAATGACTCTGCTGATCAATTAATACTTATAATACCTACGGATACCAGGTAGACACTCACCTTAGTCTTCTACTACCAACTGCCTGTGAATTACACCCTATCTACCTGGGGGCAAGTCTCTGCCTCTGGTCCAGTCCCTGCCTGTGGTGAAGTCGCTAGCAATTATTGGAGGTGTACTTGCTAGTTCAAGGCCTCCAGCTTAAGAGAAAGAATACTTGCCTGGAGTTGTAGGTGAGTACTATATATTCTTAAGTGAGTTGAGTGCCGGTAGCATAGGGTGACACATAGGAGATGATCTACACCCCTTGCCAGCCTCCCGAGGCTAGAACTCCTGGAAAGGGGCATCACCGAGACAGGAAATAATAGGGTGCACTGATCCATATGAACAACTTGTCCATATATATATATATCTATATAAACATAAATATTCACCCACGATGTGCATAAACTGGGTAGGTATAGAGATCTTGGCCTGCAATATAAATGAATTCCATATATATATATATATATATATATATATTCATTCACGATATGAATGAGCTGGCTAGATATAGAGATATTTTTCTGCAATATGAATGAATTCCATATATATATAGTTCTATATATATTCACCTACGATATCCATAAACTGCCTAGATATAGGGATATTCAGCCGCAAAATGCATGAACTGCCTAGATATAGGCATATATTCGCCCCCCAAATATATACATCTACATATTCACTCATCTAATGAATAACTCTATATGTCCATATGGAGTTCATTGATGTAGTAGGCTATTACATGCATATATCAAGGCAGTTCATATATATTGCAGGCGAATATGTCTATATCTATCTAGTTCATGCATATCGCGTGTCAATATATATATATATATATATATATATGGAATTCATTCATATTACAAGCAAATATCTCTATATCTAGCCAGTTCATGCATATTGCAGGCTAATATCTCTATATCTAGCTAGTTCATGCATATTGCAGGCGAATATCTCTATATCTAGCCATTTGATGCATATCGTG
>Ga0307511_10008398_pt1 | contig 10332 bp, 11 predicted proteins | sample 13_EM_MG_FD_200266 | JGI IMG/M metagenome (GOLD analysis project Ga0307511, IMG submission 200266) | Populus trichocarpa ectomycorrhiza microbial communities from riparian zone in the Pacific Northwest, United States - 13_EM | ecosystem: Host-associated > Plants > Roots > Unclassified | place... | reverse complement strand
AGTAAAACCCCTAAGCCCGCAATATCACCTAATTGAGCATTGGTAGTGACATATACTAACGGCGGTGATATCACTTAATTACAGTATTGTACTCCGATGGGTAGCGTAATTCCTTTAAGGCGGTGTTGTACCCCTAGCACAACGACATATTCCAATGTTAGTTACATACAGCATGGTAGGGTTACCGTCCTTCACTGGGATGCGGACCATCACCGGGAAGTGGATCAAAACGGTGATTATGTAGTTTTGATGATTTCTAATCCAACATCCAACCATATTGGCTCAGATTTTGGGAATATTTTGTAGTCGTATGGTAGTTTCTTCAAAAAAATTCCAGGAGTGCCCATGTGTATTACTACCCCAACTATCTGGGGGAGAGTAACGTGATCCACTAACTGGTGTGGCTGTGAAATATGTGAATAGACGAGGGTTGTGAGGGCTTTGGTTAGCAGATATCTTTGCACCAACTCAGTACCTGATGTCTGAGTATGCTGTGCATGTAATATGTCTGTATAGGGGTGCTGGTCTGCAGGGGTAGATTAAGCGGGGTCGCGGATCAGGTATTTCTTGTAGTAACTCAATCAAGCTAGCACCAAATCAATTTCTCGATAGCCCCACAGAATATACAGGTGGAGGGTTAGGGTTACGAAATCGACTGTGTCATTCTGCTCTTCAAGGGAAGACCCCCTATGTGGTTATATACAATAAACGACCGTCGATAGGACACCATCTTCCGTTCTACGGGAATGTAACGTATGCATACCTTTACCAATCCTGGAGCCTTTCAAGATGCGGATTAAATCATATTGACCGTTGGCGATAAATCTTCACAATCTCTACAAGTCTCTTCCATTCCGTTACCCTCAACTCAGTCACCGTGAACCCGGTTACCTTTAACTATCAAACTTGAGGAAAATGCGGATACGAGGACGCACCCGATTATACTGATATCCCTGACCTTATTGCCGATGTTGTAGATCATACGGACAAATGGTGGCGTACTCATAATGATCTAGTTCCTTCTCCTGTCCTAGATGATGATGCATCAAACCAACTCTTACCTGAAATAGCGCTGCTGAAGCACCTATCTCCGATCCACCTCTGCGAACAGCCCTGAACCGTCCTCAGAGAGAGCACAGGAAACATAATTGGTATGGACGAGGAGGGTGCTTAATTGCTCAGGAACCACTATCCTATAAGGCTGCCCTGATATCGCTTGATTCAGACAAATAGCAATAGGCAACCATGACTGGACCTCAGTCTATTCAGGAGGCTGGTGTTTATGAAGTACACAATAGGAAGGACCTATCTACTGGCAGGAAGGCTAGAAACCCTCGTTGGGTATTTATAGTGAAGTTGAATACTGATGGTACACAAATGTACGGCATAGACATGTCTAGGAACATGATCGACTCCAGTCCCTATGGTGGCTTAACAATATAGAACCACCCGTTCTCCTGCCCCTACGATACTGAATAGACCAAGGTAACGTTGCAGAATAGTGTCTTTGTGTGTCAGCATTGGCGTATGGAGGAAGCTACTACCAATATATGGCCAAAGATAGCAAGCCCAGTAGCTACCGAAGGTCAGAGGCAAGTTAGGAGGGTCTGCGGCATGGTTATTAAAGGCAAAAATATTGGCTAGTATATTTCACTGGTTCGCCTTTTTGTATATCACCTGGCCTGTTATCCGGGTGAGAACCCTAGTACCCCCCCTTCCAGCAAGGTGCGACCCCTCAAACTAGCCCGGTCAGGCATAACAGGGGCCTCTCGGAGGTCTTTGGTTTAATACCCTTCGAATCAGTTCACTCTAGGCTCTCGTGAAGTTCGATTTAGGTCTACATGTGGCTAGCGCCGGGTTGACCTACATCCCTATGATGTATGGTAGTTGCTCTTCGATGTTCGAGTTTTGCCCTTATTACCCTGAGTTGCTATTCCCAACAATATCTTTAGAGCTGCCCACCCCTCTGTTCACATGCTGAGACAGCTCACTCCCCGTGTGAAATTGTTTCCTGGATAACGACCTTATGTGTCTGTCGTCTGGTGTTTATTTTGACTTCGTTGGTGAGATGCTTATTATGGGGCTCCACCCGGTTCCACCTTAATATCCTACTGGCACTCGATACTCTCGAACTCAGGCAAAAATGGTCACTACTGTAGGTAGTCTTTAATTACACAAGAATATTCTAGTATTCCGTCGTAAAAGCTGCTGATGACGTTAGAATAGGGCGTACCCTAGCTGCCCTCATTATTCCACTTTGTTTCGAAGGGCACCTACACTCGTAACTGTTTTGTGTTTCCGTTTTGAAGAATCATTACTCGTAATGACGCCTATGAATTTAAGCAGGGCACGCACCCCAGACTGGTTACACCACTTGATTGTTCAACCTCTCCACGATACCAGAGCTTCCCCGTTTACATGCAAGTATGGCAAGGCGGAGGAGAACGAAAAAGTGCAAACAAAAAAAGAAAGGGGAAAATATTAATTGTGAGTCACAGGGAGGTCGAGGTCGCTCAGGCCCTGGCCTACCCCAGTTAGACGCCATAGGGACCGCGGGGGAATGTTGCATCTGGTCTTAGTACTAACTCAGCTTAATTGCATGGGGAGCTGCTAACGGGTTATTGCTAGAGAAAATGTTAAGTCTGAATACCTGTGGAATTCCATGCCTCAAAACGGAATCAGTCCCCAAACAAGCCTTTAGTATGTACCAATCTAACCGTGCAAAACTGGTATGTAGGGTTTGCCTAAGTGCTTGAATTTAGACTTGACACCATAGGTGAATGCAGGAATACAGAGCTAAAACAGACGGATATTCCAGTGTTAGATATACGTGTACGCAAAATATCCAGTGTATGACACAGATCACAATACTGGATCCCCCATCTACAGACCGGCTTTGGGTAGTAGTGTAGAGAACAAATTTCACTATGAACGCAAGCCACAATGATAGCTTGTGTGGTGCCTAAGACAGGGTGTGTGTGGTAGATATGGGTAGGAGAGGGCTCGGACTATCATTTATCTAGTTAAAGATCGGTTCTTTTTCACGTCAGTCACATGGTATAATTCCCCGAACTGACTGATGTCGTGCACTTCGGCAGTAATGGTGATTCAATAAGATATTTATAGGGTAAACAAGGTAGATGGTTAGGATCAGCGTGTGGCACAACAAGACAATCGAGGCGTCGGTCATCAGTGTCATGGCTGTCTTATTCAGGTACATAGATTATCTTTGGCACGGTAACCCCCCCTTCACCATCTTCAGCACCTTCACCCCAACCTACTTGGGCAACGGGACCGATCCACCACCTTACCCAGATCCACCTTGTTCACCTCGTGTGCCAGCTCCGTCACATTCGCCACCGCAGTGTCTTCACCGCCAAAGTAGAAAATGGTACTAGCGAGTTCAGGGTAACTCCTCACCACGGTTACCCCCCCTTCACCGCCTTGACCACCGTTCTGTCTCCTCTACTCATAACACCACCTATCAGCGACTTCCTCACCACATCCCCCACTATTGCCACTGCCACCACTTCGCCCACATACGAGTAATAAATTAGTAAACCACACCAATGGATATCGCGACCGGTGCCAACTCGTGAAGGGTAAACTTTTGGCAACTTTACCCACTATACCATTTCCACCAGCTCTACCACCTCCACTACCTGGACCACCTCAACCATGGCCACTGCCCCCCCCCACCTAGTTTCGCCAACTTCCGCAATTGCACCCCCTGCACGACCTGCACCACCCGTGCAACTCAGCTCATGGGAACTTCACGTCACTATCAAGCCTTGTTTTCTAACCATCTCGGTGTTCACCAACACTATTACCTATTTGCGGGGTAAATGTTATAATAGCCCCGAGTTTTTCACACTTACATACACTAGAATGATAACAAAGCAATAGGAATAGCAATAGAAAAGCTACAAATGACATAGCTCCCAAGTTTACGTTTGAAGACGCCGAAAGGCGCGTGTATTGTATCCAGCTTCTCCACATGTACTGCACGTAGATTTCAACATTTTGGCCTTAGCGGCTCGTAGTCTCTGCTTGCCTAGTCTGCCCTTCTGAATGACAGTAATTGGTGTTGGCTAAACCAATTGGTGGAAGGTATTGTGCATTCATCTCCAAGGAGGTGGTTTGACGCAGTGAATTGACATGGAGCCAATAGGGCCTCGCGGACTGCATAAAATGCTGCAAGTGCGTGACTGCAAGATGGTTTGTTTGATGCTACCCTCAACCGGAGAGTGCATTTGTGGAAAATGCTGATGTGCATTATTTGAGGAACCTTTGCCCATGCGGTGTCCGGGGATGTACGTGGCATATGGCGCCTGCTGCTTGGTGTTTCACCCGGATAGCCATAAGATTATGCCACATGGAGTCTAACATCTTGAGTATGGCAGTTCTCGATCTTCTAAAAAGACGCTATTAGAGTACTCCACAATATTGGAGGTGTCTTGTCCAAACCGTGGCCATTATTAGGTCCATACCCATCCCCATCACCGCCTCCAGTCCCACCTCTAACCGTGGTTCTACTGGTGGGCCCTATAATTGGGGTTTTCATTAAATGCATCTTTCTGATTAATTTCCATTTCAGACCATAGTGTAACGAGTTTCCAAGGTATCGGTATAACTCACAAATGTCAGGACAAAAAACCTCAAGATGAAAAAACACTGCAAGATATACCCCTCCCCCCCAAAAAAAAACCTTACCAACTAAAACGCAACAACCCCCGGTAGGTCCTCCTAAGAACGCCCCAGAACAACCACCTCAAATGAACTCAAAAAGAAATCAAAAAAACATGAAACTTAACTGGTGTTCCTGAAAACTAACCGACTGGATCACAAGAGAATTGCAAAGGGGTCCGATAGTCTCCTTTGCAGTGCACTCCCCCTCCCTGTCTCGGTGGGAGCGGAGGCTGCCTTCCCTGTGCCACTCAGGTCCATGCCTCTCGACTGATATTATTAACTGTTACGCTACGGATTCCCTCTCCTTCGAGTCCTGGTGGGGGCCCTGACAGTCGAATGGCAGCAGTTGGATCGAAATGCACCTGGAGTCGGGAAATCCAGCAAGGGCAGAGACAGGAACTCGTCATAGAGAGAGCACCCCCAGTCATATATATAAGGCCAGCACCCACTGTGGGTGACAGCAGCAACTCGTCGCTAGAGGAGTAGTCCCGCTTATCTCTCGAGCAAAGACTCACCGCCATGCGCGTGCGCTAGGTTTTGTCCAGTAGAATTCCGGTTAGGCTCAGGTAGGTCACATCTCGTACAGACAATCACGGCTGGCACTACCCGCAGGGGGTTTCCTCTAGTACGTGTGATGCATTGGTTAGTCACCGGGGGACCTTTGGTACAGTGTCTTCCGCGAATCGTTCACAATGAGCAGTAGAATTCACAGCAGTGTACCTATAGGGGCGAGAAATCGCCGGTGGACGGTGGGAGTTTGTATGTAGCCCAGTTTCGAATTCACGACCAGCAGCTGAGGATCGATCCAATCACATCACCAGCCCACCCAATCAGCTTCCCCCACACCGGCTGGATTTCGAACTCGGCAAACACCATGCCGGCCAAGGGCCCGAAATACTTCCCAGTCCGCCACTGGCGCCAGGGGTAAAAGCTAGTAGTCATAGGCAAACACAGGTATCGCAGACTCGAGTCGTACGACTGGTAAGTGGACTTGACAGCGGCGGAGGCAGCCAACAGGGCAGCGACAAGGGGAGTACGCAGGCTCGGAAATAACCAGGACATCTCCCTAGTTGACCTGACGGAAGAGGTGGAAGGAGACTCAGAGATAGAACTAGGGAATGAAGAGACAGTCATCGTAAGCCAAACCCCAGAATCAGAGCAAGACGCAGGCACCATCAGGGTCAGTCCACACAACAACCAGCTCGATTGCACCCCAGAATGTGGCACCGGCTGCCATCAGAGCCACAGAGAATCCAGTGAGAACGGCTCCATCTACGACTCCGACTCCGACAGCGACAGCAGCGACAGCAGCGACAGCAGCGACAGCAGCGACAGCGCAGCCACGACGATTATACGCTCACTCCCGATCCCAGACATCTCAACAGTATTCGGCCCCCCAAGAAGACCAACCAAAAGGACCCCATCGTCAACCAGGTCCATCTCAGCTCCCCCCACACAGAAAGATCAGTCTCAACACGACCAATACGTGCATTGCACAAAACAGCCTCTTTTACCCGCAGTACACCTCCTAGCCCCGCCACGTCCCAACTATTTATTCATTTAATTAAACCATAAAAACACCCTTTCCTATTCTCTTCCCCTCATCGATACATGACGAGAAGAGAGTGGGGTGGGCTCCATCGAGGACATACAAGGCAACATACTCGATCAGATCGAACTACACTTACAGGACCACATAAACAAGATGGAGACCAATCTAGAAGACAGGATAGACTTCAGAAACGTTGAACAAGGAAAGGTAGTCGAGGGACAAAACCGCCAGCACGAGACCACGTCCAGCAACTTCCAGATCACCCAACGCGCCTGAGAACATAAGGGTCCTCACATCGAGCAGAGACATTCGCGGTCAAGGAACAAGTCATAGAGATCATTAAATCACAGCATGAGGCAGAAAACAGAGAAACAGAAGTCAGAGCGCGGATCAAGAAGGTGTAAGACGGGCTGTTGGGTCTGAAAAGAGACATAAGGGCGCTACTCCACAAACTACTTTCCAGCCCATCCTCTTCACCGATCCCCGCACGGTTCACGTCCACGTCGTCGAGCTCATCACCGAGCCAGCCGTCGAACCCCTCGTCCCCCGGTTCGAACACGCCCTCGACAGACACCAATGAGGCATCCAACGTTCTCATGTCGTTGTCAAGAGCTCACACAACCGCGCCTTTAGCAAGCAAGATGGAGGCAGAGCTGAGCAAGACAACCAATGGTTACAGCTCCCTCCAACCAATCACACGAAACCAGTCAAGACAGCATTCACTCCGGAGCCAAGCCCCTCCCCGTTCCCCTTCAAGGTCCCACCCAAAAATGCGGCCCATCCAATGCCCACCCAACACACGAGCCCACCAGAAGACACGTATATAGAGCAGAACTCAGAGATATGCAGCCACCACACGATCCCAGAGACCAGCAAGACCCCACAGACAATAGTCCCGGCGGTCCGTAAAGGGAAAGGCAAAGCAACAAGCAACACACCCTCAGCAACACACCTTAGGAGGGAGACTCCAGCGACCGTAACAAAACTGGAGACGATCGGGAAGCTCAAGCTCATAGGACCGGAAATCAGAGGTGCCTCCCCGGCTTCCATGGTGGTCAGCGACTGGCACAAGGCCAAACCGATTCCAAGCTCTCCCACCGAAAAGAATTCGGGAGCACTAGGCTACAAGCATCACATCATCCACACGGAGGCTCGGGGTCAAGTGAACAAAGACAGGCTAGTTCGAATTGGACCGCCCTGGGAAGAAACCAAACAGACTCCCAACAATACCTTCGATCTGTCCCCAGTGACCAAAGTGGGAAAGGGAAAGGGAAACGAAGGGTTGACCAACTTAGCACCCAACAACTCCTTCATCCCTTCAGCGACAGGAGCCAATAAGAGCCATCCGGTTGAATCACCAGACCCCTTCGACCTGTCCCCGACGACCAGGGTAGAACCCCCTGCCTCAACCAAGAGGGCGGAAGACGTCTCACGGAAGAGAAAAGAACTGGCTAAACAAAAAGTGCAGATCGAGAATACTTTGAGATTAGGCAAGGAGGCAGAGGCTCAACTCCTTGAGGAGGCAGCCATCTCCCAAGAGGAGAAAGACAAAGACACCGACGAGGGCTCAGACCGAGGGTTTCTCAAGAAACACAGCACATACGACTTCTGTGGATCTCCGGGCCGAGAGAAGAGGAAACATAGGAACCGGAAAGTGCATCTCACAATTAGAGAAGACAGGGCGAATGACAAGCGGAGTAGACACAAGTGGATAGCAAGGGAGGAAGCACATATCGGCGGCTTCACGAGGGGAGAACCAGGTTTCACCCCCAACCACAGCAACCTCGGGAACGACATCGCCACCCACAATGTTGGACTCACAACCCCACCCCACGACAAGCCCGCCAAGTCAACGGAGTACGCCCAAGACCTCCCACAGGCACAAAGTGAGAGGCTATACTCTCAGCAAAGAGGATCACAGACCAAGCCCAAGTTACCGGTCACCCGCCTCCCTCTCCCATCAAGTCAGCCTCACACTACCCCTAAGGGCCCAAGAGCAAGCGCCTTCGGCCTAAAAGACATCATCCAAAGTTTACAGCTCAGGAAGGAGATCGACACCATCGAACAGAAGGTCAGCCGTACCCAAGTCATCATCAACGGCCTCCCCCCATCAACAAGGACAGAACAATGGAAAGAAGAACTCACAGAGGCGTTCAACCAGAAAGCGGAAGAGCTAGAATTTAACCACGGAATTGAGGTCGACAGGGTAAACACGATAGCATCTTACCCAACAGAGGTCGTGCTCATGGTAAACCACAGGGAAGGTCTCCTGGGGGAAGACTTGATCCTCGACATGAGGACCCTACAGGAGGAGATAAATTTAGGCAATACGGCCAGTATCTACCCCCGAGTATCTCACCAAAGAAACCAGTGAATTGCTGGTCCCCAACCTATCTCTAAGGTCCAGAGTTAAAGCACAGGAGGTGGCAGAGAACATTTGTGAACAACTAAGGCTATCAATCGCCGCAAGGCCGGCAAAATAGCTAACCCAGTTCCACAACTGAGAAGGATGTCAAAACAAACCCACGTCACTCCAACTCTCGGTACATACCGAATTGCTGAGGAGACCCGCCCAAGCGTTCCCAATCCCGATCCCGGAATCCAAGGCCAAAATCTTCGTTTACCGGAGATCAGATGCCAGGGCATACTGCATAGATGAAGCGGGTTACACGGTAAAAGTACCGAGACCCTCAAGGTCATCAGAACCAGTCAAGAGATGGATGATGTGCACCTAGTGCGGGAAAGGAAATCACGAGGTGTCAGAATGCTATAGAAGAATCAACGAAGCCAGGCGGGAAACTGCCCGACCCAATGTTTAGACACCCGGAGAGACAAGTCATAGGAGGAGGGAGCCCAGGGGAGGAGGCGAGGAGAGAAGGGAAGGAGCCAGGAACAAACAGCAGCAGCAATAGTAGAACCATGCGAAGAAGAAGAACAGTCGAAACACCATCACCACCACCGTCACTATCTGCGCCCACAGGCAGAGAGTCCACGACAACCTCCAGCCCCAACATCACATCCCAGAGGTAGAGAGGTAACATTAGAGCAGCATACATCAACGTAGGCGGCTGTGAATCCACAACATACACAGCACTCAGTGAGTGCCAATACCACGACATCGTTTTCATGGGGGAGCCATTCCTCATCGCCCTACCGAATGGCCAGTCGGGCCACATAAACCATCCGGCATGGAGAAGAGTAACCCTGATAAACAAAACCACAAAACTGATGATCTTCGTCAACCCCAAGGTCAGGACACCCAGGTGCAGTATCAACAACGCAGGAACAGTAGGGACGGTCTCCATCGCACTCACAAACGTTGTAGGGGTCTACCTAAGAGCCAAGGATCCCATCGGGAACCTCATGGACGACCTCCAGAACATCAATAGAGTGGGTAGGGTGGGGATCATGGGAGGTTTCAACTCACACTCCACCACCTAGGGGGCCAGATGAGACAGCAGGAGAGGCACAGAGGTGGTCAACTGGCCCTCCTCACGCAGTTTAAAATAACACATTAGATTACCCACATGGCAGAGGAGCGATCAAGAATTTACCCTGGATCTAATCTTCACCAAGGACCTGACCCAGTTCACCGAGGACGCATCCAATCACGCACACCTCGGGTCAGACCACGACCTCCTCTCAGGACACTTCACCTGTTTGATCCCCGGCAACCACACATATAGTACGCCAGACTGGGACACTTGGAGGAAGTACGTGAAGGATGAGATACCATTCTCACCCACATACTGCAGGGACGCCTACACAGAACTAGTCAGACTGTCGAAGAAATTCCACAAGACCAAGACAAGCACCTACAGAAGCAAGAAGTGGTGGGACGACGAGATTTCAAACTAGCTTCAGGCAACCAAGAGGGCACCTCCAGACTGATACCCAGATGAGGCAAAATGCCCTTTCAAGATGATCAAGAGGAAAAAGAAGGAATGTTGGGCCAAGTTTATGGTACCATACTTCACCGGGATGCGGACCATCACCGGGAAGTGGATCAAAAACGTGATTATGCAGTTTTGACGATTTCTAATCCAATATCCAACCAAATTGGCTCAGATTTTGGGAATATTTTGTAGGCG
>Ga0307511_10008397_pt1 | contig 10332 bp, 7 predicted proteins | sample 13_EM_MG_FD_200266 | JGI IMG/M metagenome (GOLD analysis project Ga0307511, IMG submission 200266) | Populus trichocarpa ectomycorrhiza microbial communities from riparian zone in the Pacific Northwest, United States - 13_EM | ecosystem: Host-associated > Plants > Roots > Unclassified | place... | reverse complement strand
TGATGACTTTCTATCTTATTTCTCAACATTTAAGGACTTCAACATTACAAAAATAAACTTTAAAACCATCATAGAAACCTAAAATAACAAGGATCAAATATGAAAAAAATTAAAACTTAAGGGACCAAATTGAAGTTTTTTGTGCCTTTTGAACAAACCAATCCCAACATATAAAACCATGCCAACATAATTTATAAAGATAAAATCAAAATGAAGTAAAGTTCAATGACCAAAAAATCAGTATCCAAAAGTTTGCATCAATCTAGACATTGTTTAAACAAGTTTGAATGGCTAGATCCCTTGGAACTTCCTCTTGATTTCTCATGCATATAAAGAAAGGCATTAAAATCCCAAACTAAACATTATGGTTCCCGTGATTGTACTAGCCAAACATCCCGACTCCTTTTATAAAGTATATCTTAACTTCATTGTTGGACTAATATACACAACTGTAAACAAAAAGTTTCATCCTTCATAATTAAACCTTCATGTGGATAAATTATCTATGATTCTCGAGAATAAACAAACTGACAATATCTTCTTTAAGAATCCATATACCCCCACCTAATCCATTAGCTTCAACTATTTGAGATCATGAGAAACCTAATTTCTTAATTGCTCGAGGATATGTAACAACACTAATTATAGGTGTTAGAGAATAATATAAATCATATCTTGGGACCTCATCTAACAGTTTAAGCTATTAGGTTGATATGGTTCTTTGACATGGTATCAGAGCCTTAATGACCAAGCGGTCACGAGTTCGAATCTCACCATCCCCATTTATTTGATAAAAATTAAGCACAAGGTAAAGTGGGCATGTGCAAGTTTCAAGCCCAAAGGGCTTTCACTTGAGGGGGTGTGTTAGAGAATAATATAAATCATATCCTGAGACCTCACCTAACAGCTTAAGCTATTGGGTTGAAATGGTTCTTTAACAGTACTCACGATGACGATGTTGCTGGAGCTATTATTGTTGGATTTGGTACTGGAAGAGGTTTCTATGATGTTGAGGAGCTGGTGGCTGAAGCTAGTGGAGTTGTTTTGGCCGAGAGGAACACAGAGAGTTGTTGTTGTGAGGGAGAATCCGTCGTTGCTACTAGTGTTGAGGGTTTGAGAGAGGACGTTGCTCATGGTGGTGGTTGAGGTTAGTCTTAGAGTGAGGGGAAAAAAAGAGAATAGTGAGTCAGTTTGTTCTCTGATGGAGAGAAGGATGTTAATGCTATAGAGGTGGGCTTGTTGCTGGTATTGGTTAAGAAGCTGACTGAAAGAGTTCTTGGCAGTTGATAATGGCACGTACAAAGAGAGAAGAAGCAAAAAAATAACGCATATGCATCAAACATGTATTTTTTGGATTTTCTTGAAAAAATAAAAAAGGATAAAAATTTATGTATCTGAACTTTTATTCCTCTCTGAATGCTTATTCTTCCACACAAGGTTGTCAAAAACGCTTTTTTGACACGACACGGAACATGCAATATAAACTCGAATCGTAAAATCATAAAATTGCAAGTAAAATATTTTAACTAAAATCGTAAAATCGTAAGTAAAATATTTTAACTAAATTGCAAGATCAAGTCAAGTAGTAAATAATAATATAACACAATTAAAATAAAAGTGAAATAAACAATACAAATGTCATGTATCCTTAATTCTTATTAACATCTATACCATATTACCATTCCACGTCAAGCCTATTGCAACTGGTAGTTTTTTTAGAAGCCATGTATCCTGCAGTTCAAGAATCAATATATGCATTAATAATTATAAATATGCATGTTGTATCCTGCAGTTCAATAAATGAGAAACTATTCTAGTAATTTACGACCCTAAAGCAGTGTAAAGAAAAGGCAGTGTAAAGAAAATTATTACAAAATTATGAGCAAAGATTGCACTTCTGCAGGTAACTTCTAATTCATAAATTTCATCCTTAGCTTTTGGTCAATTCTATACTATATCTCCCAAACCTTATAACCATTCCACTCCAGAGTTCTAGCAGGCCTAGAACATAATTTAGGATATCCTGGTGGCTAACAGTGCTAGCATCAGTGATGTAATATATATTTTCATGTTTGTATATATATTTGCATTTGCATGCCAAATGAAGTCGGATTTCTGAACATACATACCTAACCTGCTTGAGTCAGGATAGTCCACCAGCTCCTAAAGAATGATTTTGACAACTAGCTTTGTAACTGGTTAAAGGAATGCAGTGCCTTATGGTGTTATGTTCTTCAGGTATTCCATATATGCTTAGCCGGTCTGGGAGGCCTGCCATATTTACACGAGATCCAGATGCAAATGCTCTGGATTTCCAGGTTGTAAATGTTGAAAGTGCAGAATCTGCCATTACATTCTCTATCTTTCTGCAGATTATGAAAACTGGGTTTAGAAACGACTCTTTCATAAGGAAAACAACTATCTACTGGTTATGCATGTATATTGTCCTGCTAACGTTCATGACTAAAAAATCTAGTGGCTGCTCATCTTAATTCCTTGGAATTCCAGTAAAAAAACACATTAGCCCGAAAAAAGAGAGCAAATGTTCCTATATTTCTGTTCTTGCTTCTATTCCATGCAAAAACCTAGGTTATAAACTCGAAGATTCTAACAAAACAAACAGACTCTTTACTCAAAACCTCTTCTGCTCCCAAGTTAAAAATAGAAAGAATTGTTATGCAATCTAAGTTTCACAGGTTTCATGGTTTCTTAGTCGCATGATTGTATGAAAGAAAAAACCCAACATTTTATAATTATCAAAAACTCAAGTAAGAAAGACAATCATCATTAGATTCATGATTTCTGATCCAGCATGCCTTTGAACGCAACAATCAATGATCCAAGCAAAGTTCGTAACTGTGCTTAAGGAGATGTTCACAATTAACAACCTACAACTATTGGATGATTATTTTGTTGTTCTTTACGTCATGGATTTAACAGAACACAAGCAAACCAATTAATAGTAAAAGATAAACACAGAATACCCAGAAGCAAACTAATTAATAGTAGAACTGTAGAAGATAAACACAGATTCACAGAATACCCGGATACTTTTTTTTGTCTCTAATCACCACCATTAGACAGAAAAAACAAAGCTTGGGATTGGGAATAAATTCTTACCTTCGTCTTGCCAAAAACGCTCCGGATTTAGGGAAAATGATTTCTTAATCTGGGGAAAGAGGAAAGGGCAAACTGGAAAGGGAAAAGGGGAAGGGAGTAGGGAGACAGGGATGAAGTGTGGTGTGTGGTTGTGCTGTGTGGAGTCAAAGTGTGGAGTGGAGTGTGAGCATTTCTGCATTTGTTTAAAATGGTAAGTGAAATCGTGCAATCGTTACGTGTTTAACGATTTTTACGAGTTGACTCGTTTTTAGGTGAGTTTGACCGGGTTTGACCGATTTTACTGATTTTCGAGTTTTAACCCTGATTTCACATGTTTTATGTATTTGAGTTAAAATGTTTTTTTAACAACCATGCTTCCACACATGGTTAGCGAGGAACATGAGAACTTGCGGTGGTTAATGAACTGAAACACATGTACGGGCGTTTAAACAACGTTTGTAAACGTAATTATAATGCGGGAAAGGTGGTTATCGTCCTCTTGGGCTGTCAGCAATATGGGACACGATCGAGGAGACATGGATGCACAGGGACCCCATTGAATTATAGGATTTAGACACCAGCCATAAAATAGATCGCATTTTGTCTTCTTTTACGTTTTGTATTCTGGTTGACAGACAAAAACAAAGAAGCTCCCACCTTGAGCAATGGGTGCCGTCATAGTTTTTGTCTTTATTTCATAGAATATTCTGGATGCTACGCTGGCCTGTGTTGGGTGCGGATCGATTGATTGGTTTTCTACTCGCTACATGATCTGATTTGATATAACTTTGGAATTATGACTTTTAAATAATTTATAATAAAAATGAGTTAATATATATGATTTTAATCTATAAATATGTTTGGTAATCTCTTGAACAATCTCTTTGCGTCTGTTCATGCTCAACCCTAGAATTGCAGGTGACAGAAAACTTAAAAAGTTCAGTAATCTAACTTTATCATTATCGAGACATTAAGCACAACGTGCAGAGCATGGAGTGTATGAATCTTATCCTTATCTGTGAAGAGAAATGACTGAAATATAATTTTATTTTTGTAATATTTTAAATTATATTCTATTTAAAATAATATTTATTAGTTTAATATAATATATTGAAGGACCCGCATGGAGTCCTAGAAAAATCTATAACGAGTATTGGGCTCAGGTTATAATGCCCAAGCCCACTCTTCATAGACTCTCTGAAGTACTTTGGGCTTGGAATACCAAGCCCGAGCTCAATATGTCTTCTTATTGAGCTTATTTTGGAGAAATCTCTTGGGTTCATTTTTTTTTTGGAGGGTTTTGGGTTCATTTTATTTGGATCTATCAACTAATTACAGGCTATGGTGTTGCGCCAATCCGTAATAGTCCAGTTTATTTTATGTAGTATAAAATTAATTGATATATAATATGTTTGGTACGAAAATAAAATATATTATAAATAATAAAATCATATTATATCATATCGTAAATATGCAGTTTTAAATTGAATTATATTATTTCATTATAATTCTTTTACATTGTATATTAGATATATATTTATATGAAAAGAATATTTATTGATGTGATCCTAATATATATTTTGATGGATTATGAAACCCTGGTACTGGAATCATGCATAAATAACCGAGAAATTATAGTGATATTTTTTAAGCAAATATACCATTAAAAATAAAAAAAAAACAAAATTCTTGTTGTATTTATATATGAGAAATCAAGTCTCAATTTGTTAATTTAAGAACTAAATTATAAACTTATATGTAAAAATATTTATTTAAATCAAATTTATTTTATATTACATCTATCTAAGTAAAACAAGATTTAGAAAGCTATTTATTAATTGAAATAAATTTTTAAAAACTCATACCAAAAAAAATAAACTCATTTTGTAATTAAATGTGTTTGCCCCCTCTCAAACATTTTATTAATCTTGTAAAATCAAATGTTTTAAGTTCAACCACATTAGAGAGATTTAACGGTCCATGCTCATAGTTCAATTATAATTTCTTGTACGCAACAAGTTTAGCTTATTTGGCGTCTACCGAAACGGTTTAATGGATTCAATCAATTTCTACCGACAGCACTACAAAGATATTTTCCAGGCAATACTATGCTAGTCATAGAAAGGGGGTAGTGGCTGCTGGAACGTGGATAACGGAAAAAATAAAATTACACGTAGTTGTTTTTTTTAATATTTTTTATTTAAAAATATATTAAAAATTTATTTTTTATATATTTTAAAATTATTTTTAATATTAAAATAATTCAAAAAATATATAAAAAATAATTTTAAATAAAAAAATAAATTTTAAAAAAATATAATTTCAACCTCAATTCCAAACACTAATATAAATGACTCATCATATGATTGTCCATTGAATGGATTGAGAACTAAATGTCATATAAAATATTTTTTTGTTTGGAAATATGTAATAATAATATTTTTTTATTTTAAAAAATTATTTTTAATATTAATACATTAAAATAATCTAAAAATATATAAAAATAATTTCAAATAATTTTTATTTAAAAAAATTACAAAACGTTTCAACCACAGAAAGAAATGCAACTAAATTTACCACTTTATATTCCAAATAATGTCCCCTTCCGGATGAATAGACGGGCTGTGTTGAGATCTACTTGAGGAGCACAGTCCTGAGCCAGCCCTGCAACAGCAATTCGAATCTACCCTAAAAATAGTTGATTGACAAGTGTAAGGCTGACAGTATCCCACGTTCAAGAGCAGCCACCTGGCACGCTATGGCAATTACACATGCAGCATAGTCAGCGCTGCTTTACATTTTTAATAACTCAACAATATCCAGTCCACTCCACTGGTTCATCCATGATCCTTTCTATTCGGTGACCATACTTTTGAATGATTCTTTCATTTGTATCTATAGGTGAGCTCTCTCTTTCTATCTTCTTCTTGGTTTCAAACGAGCAATCCCTTTGTTTTAAGGTTCTTTTGTAAGTATTGTATCATTTCCGTGGTTTCGTTTTGTTTCTTCAGAGTGTAAAACCTCAGTGCTATCTTTATCAGATGAATATTAACTTTTGATCTTCGTGTGTTGCTTTGCATGTCAGTAATGTTAAATGTTTTTTTAGCCTGTTTTAGTACTTTTCTTAACCTTTTAGGTTGGATAATTCTCCAATTGTAGCTTGGGTTGCTGATCATATATTAATAGTCGTTTTTCTATTTAATAAATCCCAGGGTCAGCCTCTTTAATTTTATTTGATTTCTGTACAGACAATCATTTTTTATCTGATTGTTCATCGACATTTCATGCTAATTTTGCTCAAGACATGTTCATTGCTTCCATTCTTTACATGCCCTGTTCTTATTCTGAGTTAACAAACTTATAATACAGAGAAATTTATACCAATCTGAAGGAGGAATGTCGGGTGTCTCTCTCGCTGTGACTCCACCACGTGAGTCTGATGGAACCACAACTTCAGCAACGAAGCATCAGCAAGAGGTTCCGCTTAAACAACAGCTACAGCAGAATTCTGTGGCTGGAGGAGTAATGGGATCATTGCGTGCTATAGAACTTCAACTGGTAGCTTTTATCATGGTTTTCTCAGTTAGTGGCCTTGTCCCACTACTTGATCTAGTCTTCCCTGCCTTTACCTCTGCTTATCTTTTAGCCCTCTCGCGTTTTGCCTTCCCTTCATATGGCAGAACCTCATCAGAAATTTTCCAAGGAAGCAGATTTTTTAGGTTCTACGTCATTTTTGGAACTACCATAGCGCTTTTCTTGCCTCTATCCTATGTGTTGGGTGGGTTTGCAAGGGGTGATGATCATGCAGTCCGGTCAGCAACACCCCATTTGTTCTTGCTCTCATTTCAGATTCTTACTGAGAACATAATAAGCGGTCTGTCGTTGTTTTCACCACCTGTGAGGGCATTGGTACCCTTGCTTTATACGGTCAGGAGGATCTTTGTCGTCATTGATTGGATTAATGATGTGTGGCTTAACAAAACTCTACCAGCAAATGCTCAAGTTAAGGTGAATAGTTCTTAATTTCTTTTCCATAATATAGTTTAACTTGGATGAGAGTTAATTGGCTTAACACAATTCATGTGGCTGATTCAGGACATTGCGTGGTATTGGTTTGGGAGGAGTCTAGCAGTAGCCAATCTAGCATATTTCTCAATCAATCTATTTATCTTTTTGATCCCGATATTCCTTCCACGGGCTTTCGAGATTTATTTCAGGGAGAGGGATGAAATTGAATCAAAGATGGCAGAGGACAAGCGTTCTGCAGCTGCAAGCAAACCCAAATCATCTGCATATAAGAAAGCTGCTTAGCTCATTTCTGTTTGTTTATCGTTACACTTGGAGCAGTTCTTTTACTTGTTTAAGGATTTTTTGTTGGAGAAGGACATGTTTTTACCAGCAACTAGACTTTTACTTCTTCTATAACCTCTTGGACTTGAACATTGCAAATCTTGACTGTTGTGTTTATTCTTGATGTTTGCTAAATTAATGAATTCCTCTTTTGCTTCAAGAGGCCGGGCAAGCTATTTATATACCACCTATATTCTAGAATAGGCAAAATATAGCAAAATATATGTATGCATGTGAACTTGTATCGTTAAACCAAGCCTATGCAATCCCTTTAGAAAGAGAGCATTCGGCATACTCGGCTCATTCTTCAAGAGTTTAGCCCCATGAGCTCCATTTCGTAAGGGAAAATTGTGGCCTCGGGGTGTTGGAAAAGCGTACTTATGTACACACATGATAAAAGCCAACTACAGTAGCCATATCTTGATGACAATGTATCGCTTGTATTATCTTTTCTGAACACCTATTAGCCTATTTTATAGGATTCCTCGATAGCTTTGCTTGAAAATCATGATTTAAATCCCCCACTCGACGATATTCCATAATTCTTTGATTGTTGAGAGGTTAAGAGACATTAGTGGGAATAGGAATCCTAATTTTCCTTGTTTTGGCCACCAGTTATAATCTTACACTTGCGAATTCCTTGATTCTTGAGCACTGCAAATTTGTGGTTGGAGTTGGAAGCATCCATCGAGCCGTTGTGGGCAAATGTCTTGGCTGCTTGTGCTCTCGAAATAAGTAAAGGCCATTCTGAATTGGCATGTGTCCGACCCATGCAATAACCAAGTTGGGCGATCCCATATCTTTCAAGGCTGCATCTGAAGATCCCACTATTAGGAAAATGGTCCTTGGGGCCTGGGCTGATAAATTTGCCTAAGTGCAAGCCTTTGTTGGCAGCAGCTTTCCCTTTTTCCATACTGCCTCTTTTCAACAGAAAGAGGCAGTCTGAGGGCAATTGTAGCATTGAACTTGAAAGGCAAGCTGCCACATGATTGATAGGGACATTAACTACTACTCGATTAAGCATGTGATGATTATGGGAAAGGCGAGGTCGTGAGGGCTTTATGCCAAGAAAATGGAAGATTAAAGAACGATTCCTATAATTCGATTTTCTTTCTTCAATTTGAGGTGAAATATTCAATACATTTTGATTTCCCACGTCAAAATGCTTAATCGACCTTTTCTTTTCTTGAACGATAATGGACCTTTTCCATGTTGCATTTGCCGTGGAAACATGAATATTGCGAATTTTCAAATACAACTTTGCATCTTCTTGTACAATGTCCCTGGCTACGTAGAGCACGAATCTTGGTTTTTGCTAACTTGGTCGATGAGTTGCTTGAGGTAAGACATTAGACATACTCGCTAATTATCTACTTGTCTAGGTTTTTCTAGCGAAAAACTTAAGAGCACTCCAAGTCCACGAGTAACCATCAATAACTGTTTTATGGATTTATTTTTCTTAATATATATATATATATATATATATATATATATATATATATATATATAAATTGGTCAGAAATAATATGAATATTTTCATCTAAATTTTAAAACATTTTTTTTAAATTTTCTCATGTTTTTTTTCATACTTGTATATTAAGAAGTAATTATTAATCACTAACAAAAACATAAGGAAAACACAAGAGGGATTATAATAGTGTTTTGATGTTTTTATAATTCTAAAAAAAACAACAAAGCTTGTTATTGTGGGTAATATTGTCTTTTTCACAAGATGTATTTGAATTTGTTTATATCTTTTTAACTCTATTACTTTCAAAGTAAAATTTTTAAATTTGAGGTTCAAGAATCTTTTGGTATTTTTATGTTTTGCAAGTATGACAATATGATTATATTATTTTTAAAAATAAAACAAATTAAAACAAATTTTCAGGAGCTTCTTCGTAATTTTATCATGGTTTTTTTAGTTATAAAGAGGGTTTTTTTATTATTATGATTCTTTCCCGAAGGAGCCTTTTTCTACCCATCCTCTATGAAACGATATCAAATAAATTTATCTTGGCAGCCTAAGGCCATGCATTCGTTATTTCTCGAATAAATAAATAAACAAATAAAACAAAAATATGTGCTGATTTTCCAGCTCATATGGATCTCCGCGTGTATAATTAGGTCTCTCCCCCTCTATGAACGGGGGCACCTCTTTCTATTAATTGATATCACAGGGTGTTTCTGCTCCTTGTTAGCTGTTGTTTAATGAACTTGTAATATGTAGGAGACATAAATATGTGTGTGTAAACAACAAACTTGATTTAAGTGTATCTGCTCAAAACCATTGAGCTAATTCTCTTAATCCATCACTAATGCTGCTCTTACAAGAATAAGACTGATACATGTAAAATAAATAAATAATTCAATAATACAATATTCAAATAATTTCAAAATATAGAAACATAAATCATCTATTTATTTATGTTTATGTCATCTGCTGAAGGATCCATGCTCATTAGTAGCACAGTTAGATTAAGCTGTCCCAAAGGGACGTAGCGTGATGACATAGGGCTTGAGATCTGCACAACATGTCTCGAGTTCGAGTCAGGGCGTGCACCTCTTGTAAGAGCCTCGGACAGTCGGGGTTTTACTCGCTCATCTGGGCTCATAAAATACGCTTTCCAGAGGATGGAGTTTCTTCGAAACCAAAAAAAAAAACAATTAGATTAAGCTCTTACTCCTGTCTAAATGAGCATGTTTTCTTTTATGGTATCATTAAGAGTGAACCTCTTTTTAAAGTTTTTAATAAATTTTGTGGGGCAAATATTTAACCACCAAGATTTCCAACACAAGAAAATGATGAAAATGTTAAAGGATTCTTGGAGACTAGAATAAATTCATTTTTTTTTTGTTTTAGGTGCAAAATCTATTGATTAA
>Ga0307511_10008396_pt1 | contig 10333 bp, 7 predicted proteins | sample 13_EM_MG_FD_200266 | JGI IMG/M metagenome (GOLD analysis project Ga0307511, IMG submission 200266) | Populus trichocarpa ectomycorrhiza microbial communities from riparian zone in the Pacific Northwest, United States - 13_EM | ecosystem: Host-associated > Plants > Roots > Unclassified | place... | reverse complement strand
AAGTTATGTATTTCCTTTGTTGGAGTTAAGTGATTTTACTCTGATTACGGGTTATGTAATCCGCTGCGGATAGGACTCTGTGTAGCATACCACAAAGTTATCGTAGCGTAATAAATCCACAATCACCCAAGGGGCAGGCCTATAGGGAACTTGAGGAGTAGCGAAGAGCCAATAAGGAGCGCGACTGGAATCAATGAGAGCTCTATGAACGGAATTGTTTCCAGCCTATAGTGCAGAGAGAGCAGAGCCAATAGGAGCTACGGAGCGCTTGACAAGTAAATAGAACCAGCGGCTGTGTAAAGCCAAGTAAGAGCATGTAGAAAGTGTGGCAGCGATGGAACAACGCTAGTAGAGAGAGTAGTGTTGTATCTTACACATGTTCCAGAAGGTTTTCCCCTATTTTTTTTGTGTACATGAGTACTGGCAAAAGATATTGCTAGCGCTGTGGTGTGACAGGGGTTAATCTTGGCCCCATAGATCACGATACCAGCACCACACAATATTGCACGCAGCACCGCGAGGTGAGTTTATTCCAGAATGAATGTTCGAACTGTCCTAATGATATATAGCTAAGAACATGAGTGGAGCCAGATGCCACCTAGCTTTAAGCTTCCTTCTCGCATGTGGAACAACATTAGCAAACAAGACAAGAATAGAGGCCAGCGGTATGAAAAAGATGAAAATATAGGATAAGGCCGGTATGAAAAGAGATAAAAATATAGGATATAAAAGGAGAGTCAGATATAGACCATAGTTATTCAACAGCGAGGTGTTACCTCCTCCTGCAGCAATAGAAGCCCTGGCATACTGGCGTCTGGTCTGCTCAATGACGTCTGTTCTACCATGACGTCTGATTATTTTCTTGATTTTCCATAAATAAATATTGTCATATGACTTTACGAATCCAATATCACGAGATGATGTGCTTGCAATATTACCAGGTTGAGCGTAGCTGATGTAGGTGCCCATGTTGGTGCCCATATCAAGATCCCTGTCATTTCACAGTACTAGCAATCTTTTTTCCGTGTATCTACCCCGCAGTGCCTTCCTGAAACCTGTCTTACAGCCGTAGTCTCATTGCGGATCACAATTTGCGAAACCTCAAGCTGCAGCCCGCCAAAATAGATGAGTTTGTTTGAATACTCTAGTGCTCAGATATGGAAGTTAGGGTAATAATGTTGCGAGCAAGTTCGAGATTGGCTATGATTATAGTTCCTAGGTGGTGTTCTAGATGCATCGGCAGCATCCGTACGCGTAGACGGTGCACGTACTAGTCGGGTGTGTGTCTTACACATGCACGGAACTGGGTTTTCAATCACTCATTCATGTTATGCCTCAATAGTTGGTGGAATGTGCATTTTTAATTAAGCTCTCTCTCGTCGGACCCCAACCTAGGTTGTAATCTGCACTAAAATACAAGCCACCCCACATGATGCTTCCCCAATCTAGCACTCCAGATACTGATCCACCGTCGCGGAATATTTCGAAGAAGCCCCGCCGACCACACACAAAGACCCGCACGGGATGTAGGATCTGCAGGCGGAGGAAGGTTAAGGCATGTATATATATTTTCATCTGCAAACCCACCAACCTTAGAGTTAGGAGCAATTCGATCCCCTGGTGGCTCCCCCGCACACACACTACTTGATCAAAGGCATGTCACATACACAGAGCATGATTGTCTTCACCAAATTCACTTCTGCCAAAGCTAATATAATTAAGTTCCCCATGTGCACAGTGCGACGAAACCCACCCCACATGTAAAAACTGCCAGCGCCGTGGCCTCGAGGACGAATGCGATTATGCATACGGTGAGGTGGTACCTGCTTTTGCGAGCGGGGGAGTGGGAGGTGTAACTGTGCCACCAGTTGCCCCTGGCTGGCCTATACCACCTGGAAATCCCATATCTCCGAACCAGCATTTGACTCCGGTTGCCGCCGCTGGAGAATTTACACTCTGGGCCGCGGGATCATCAACAGTCCAGACCCCAGTACCTCAAGCCCACAATGGGTCTCGTGATGCATCCTCTTGCAACATATATAGCCCTACGAGCCAGTACTCCCCCGCAAGCATGCACACCCCAACTCAAACACCCTCACAGATACCATCTTGCCTCCCTTTCACCCTGAATACCCAGATCCCGAAACCCAACGACCTTACGACTGCCACCCTCGTCCATCTCTTCACCACTCTAACCGCCCTCTCCTGTAGTACCCAGCGCTCCGTTCAGCTAGTATATTCCACCCACGCCCCTCGCCAGGCATTACGTCTCGCACGCACCCACCCAGAGGAGATGGGGTATCTACTATACTCTCTGTTAGCTGTTGCAGCCCTACATGCCGCTGCTTTAGCTTCCCATGCGGGGAGAGAGAAGGATATGTTGGCCATAAGGAGCACGTGGATGACGATTGCAGACGAGTATCATGCGTGGACATTAAAAGGATTTATGGTAGCGGTCCAGAACTTTGCAGCGTCGGTTCATGATCATGACTTGCAGGGTGCATGGAAGGGCAAGGAGACAATTGCGAAGTTAACGAAGTCCGAGGATGCAAACAAGGGACATGGATACAAGGTTGTGAGAATAGATTCAGGGAGTAACCGCCCGGAGGAAGATGGGCAAGGCGTGGAGGAGAAAACAGGGCAGCCAGGGCAACGTGAGGGGACCCATTGGGGAGTGGCTAGATATATGCACTTGCACTTGCGCCACAACCCAGCGATAGCCGCCGAGGAATTTTCAAAACTAGATAAAGAACGCGTAGACGAGTTAGAGGCAATCTTGCTCGCAGCGGGTCTTTTGATGTTATACGCTCTTGCGAGTGATAAACTTCAGTCGGAAACCTTCTACACCTCTGGTGCCACAACTTCATACCCCAAGGCGGCAACCACACCGTGGCCAGTTACAACATGTACAACCAATACTACTTCCGCCGCGACACTTTCGGCGTCGGTTCCTGTCCAGAGGCCCATTCTTTCCTGGGTCCCCCTCCTCCGAGGCACACCCACAATGATCTATCACTCCCCCATCGGCTGGCTAGTCTTTACCCAAGGGAACCTCGCCCCGCTCAGCGCAGGTCTCTTCAAACGCCTGGCTCCGGACCATCCCTACGAGCCGAAACTAGCCCACCTCCGTCACAATTTATTCACACCAGCGTACATCCCTGATCCGAATCTCCCTCCGCCATTATATCCAATGACGGTGGATACCTTCGAGAATGTAATGGAGAGGTTGATACAGTGTTTTGCGAGGTTCTTTGGGGGAGGGGATTTTCTTGCTGCGGCGATGAGTTTTCCAGCAGCCGTCGAAGGGGAGTTTTGGTTGGGGTTGGGAGTTGGGAGTGGAAATAACAATGGCCTGGGTCATGCGGCCGCGAGTGCTAAGGGGCACGAGGGAACAAAAGATCCAAGAGCGCTGGTAGTGATGGCATATGCGCTTGTGTTGCTTGTATTGGTTGTGGGAATGTTTCCGGCACACAGCGAGGAGGTGCACGTGGGGGAAGATGTTTATGAACTTTTGGGGATAGGCTTGATGGATCTGGGTGATGACGAGGGGCCTGATAGTGGTGGTGATGAGAGGGAGTTTGAGCTAGATTCTGATGGTGGTGGTGGACTTCGTACTGTCCGAAAGCTCAAGCATTCTAGATACCTACCCCCAAAGCATCCCGCGAATGCATTATCCCCAACGTGGTGGATTGCCGGAGTCGGGGAACGCGAAATCATGGGCATTGCTCGATACCTAGATACCCTGGATACGGAGGAACGGCGGGCAGCCGGGATGGAAGCGCGAATGGTCGAGGGCAGGTGGATGAAGTGGATGGAGTGGCCTCTAGAAATCATTAAGAACGGGGGGGAGGACGTGATGGGGATGTTGAAGGAAGCAGCGCAGTAGGCCCAGGGTAGGTGATCATATGCGAAGAGTTATGTGTGACGCACCAGATGGAGGTCACGAGTCGATCGATAGTCGGAGTTGCGGCGGGCTAAATCATGAACCCATCCAGTATCGGTCATATCCCTGTATAGATGCATGCGAGAAACGAGTTCTCTTTAGAAAAATGATCCTGCCACAGGATTCAGGCCGTGTTCCTAGCCGCATAGCTAACCCCCCTGGTATATATATTTCGCCATTATCTATATTGCATCACCTTTGGTAGCCATAGTATCTCCTGATCGGACTGGTTGGCATGGCAGGGTTCAATTCCAGCTAATTCTATCTTTTCTCTATTGATTCTCCTTGTTGGCAACTGTCCGTATTTAAATTAGACTTTGGAACTACCCTAGTATTTCTTCAGGTAGTGATTCCGCGGACCTAATTACAACAGGGCATACTGGAATTTAATATTTGATTTACATCTATGCTTGAATCCAAATTAAGGGGTTGTGAATCTTTCCATATGTATGTATATAGGCTGCACAACGGTGGAATCCATCACCGCCGACTCAGAAGCCATCCAAGGGGGAGGAGATTGGACTTGCAAGCCCTAACCCCATATATGCCCCATAGAGGGTAAATATGTGTCCCCCGGATCTGATATTCTCTGGCGCCTGCGAAGACTGTATCGTGATAATTCCCCTCTTGGCTGCTAACCTGACAATGCAATAGGGGAGAAACCCGAACCAATCAGAGCAATTGTCCTCCATGCCGCCCCAACAAAATTCAAGATCGGAGATATGCGCAACTTGCCCGAGGATTGCAACAAGAATCTGAAAATAGTTGGAGCACGGTGGCTCTTGATGGAACCGACTAGGGAAAACACACTCCTACCTGGTCATCTACCTCGACACCCCAACCGAAGTGCAAAGATTGAGGATGGGAAGAGTGTCCCTCCGCACCACCGTGTATGAGTGGGGCAGGTCTAAGATCTGATTTTGCTACCTGTTTTTGCACCTACGCATCAATTCCCCCGACGATATTTTTGCCTATCGTTTCCCCACCGTTGTTTTGTTGATTGGTGATTTACCACTTGAGTGATGGATAAGATAAGAGTGACCGATGTTTGTGTTATTTCCCCACTGGCGTGATGGATTGATGTGATGGCTTATTTGTCACGGGACCAAAGGGTCCGTTTCTCCTTCTCTGCCAGTCGTGCAGATTTACTTGTATACTTACCTTGAATCCACTCGGGGCTGTATATTTGATTAGTTAAGGGTTGTTTATACCCCAAGTAAGTAAATTACCAGGCAAAAACCCTAGGATTGACATTCAGTGTACATAGTTAATGTAAGCAATGCTGAGTACTTCACTAAAAATCCAAATATGTGCTAAGTTTTACCTGATCTAATTTATGCAGCAAATGGCTCATCCTAGTTATTTTTTGTAAGTAGTTCAGGCAAATTTAGTGCACAAGTGTCTGGAACCTTTTGTTCTAGTACTTGATGTACCGTGAAGCAACGGCATTGCAGACTGTAGCTGCCAGACAAGGAACAGCCCCTTCAGGTGTGATTTAGATTGCCAGAGCCGCACCCAGTCTTATGAAGCTCAAGGGTGCCAATATAACGATATGTGACTATATACTGGATGCTTCCATGTAATCAAGGCAGTATCTGTCGGAACACAGGTATTTGGGGTCCTGTGGGGGTCATAATCACTTACTTGTGCCTGACTGTCCCCACATATGGGTGAGGAGAAAAAGAAGTTTTATTCTATGGAAACTAAAGAAACAAGACTTCGCTGGGTGCATATATATAGGACAGTGGGGTTGACATCAGCCACCGCCATATCAGTTGGCACCCCTCTGGTCTACATCTCAGCTGTAACATTCTCTCTCAAAGTACACTCTGGGTGTGAAAATACTATAGATATATATACAAACTCGGGTTCTATTCAATTTTAACACTTGTAGTTGCAGCAATTACATTAAATCTCCTCTACGCAAAATTGAGGAATCTAAACTATTCATCATTGCTTGTACCAAGAGAACTTGCGCTTCAAACATAAAACTTGGTTTTCTTATGAGACCTGAGTACCAGGTAATATTTATCTCTAGATATCTAGCATAAAATTAGTTGCTTTTAGCAATAGAAAGCACTAGATACAATCTAAAGGACCCACCAGGTAAATTATTCAATAGGCTGCAGCAGTTATGCTGGCCTTCACATCTATGTACTCTCGACCGTCATTGATAGATACAATGACAAGACTTGCAATTAGCACTAAACATAGCCTGGCAATCAAGGTCCTAGAATCAACACCATGATAAAATGAAATGGGGGAATCTCAATCCAGAGCTGTTATAAAGGCACGTTAGATCGAAAATGCAGATTATACTGCCTTATAAGATAACCTTTTGTTCCGGCGTTACGTTTGGATGAGAGTTTCTCGATCATTCGAATTACGTGCACGGGCCAATCATATGTTGCGGGGATATCAAAATACACTTTCCACCAAAGATATACTCAGGCGACTCGAACTATCAGCTACAGCCATGGACAATCACGAGTCAGGTATCCTGTATAGTTCGAACGTTAAACTCACCCGGCTACCCATATATTCTCCTCGCACGACCCCGGGGCTGACGGCACATTTCCTGAGACCATTTCGGTACATTTCCTGATAAATACCTTTCTCTATCCTAATCCAGAACGACGATGGGGAACTCCAACAGCACCACCCTAACAGCCCCTACCAACTCCACAGGCTTCAGTTTTCAACTTTTCACGAATCTCTTCACTCTCCCACCGGCTGTAGCTGTCGTTGCACCTGACCGCTCGGAGCGTCTCCGCCCAAATAGCTGCCCACAAGTTGATCGTACAACATCAATTGTGATTCCCGCCAAAGGAACACATACAGTGACAACTTTCACCAAAATGAACCCTCCTGATGCTCCTCAATCGGCTAATCTCAGCAAAGCACGGAGGGTGGAAGCCGCAGGAAAACCGGTTGTAACCCCGATGGTTATGGAAATACCTAAAATCCAGGCCCAGACTGAGGAAAAGACAGGTATGATCAAGATTTTCTCCCATGTGCAACCCATGAATTCGGTTCCTTATTAATAGATCCTGAAAGACTAGGTGTTCAGGAATCGCTCACGGATACGGATAGCCCACATATGCATGGCCATGTGAACGTCTTCGATTATGATGAGCTTGTTGAGGAATATTACGCCGAGCACCCCAATCTCACGCCTGTTCCTGTCAACACCATCACCCAGATAGAGCGTGTTTGTAACGAACAGTATGGCACTTGTCGGTTCATTCCTACAACGACGACCATTTATAGGGCACAATAAGTGCAAGATTGGAATTTTTGCATGATGCAAACTCGAGATCCTTTTTACCGGATATTCAGACAGTGTTGATAGATCTAAATATTCAATATCAAGCATCTATATAGTCCTAAGCATATGACCGATCACCGCAGGGGTATTTGTAGGTTTCTTGGCATTTTTTTGGAGAGACTAGAGATTACAGACGGCTCAAAATGATTCTATTATAGGGATGCCAGCACCCAAAATCAATACTCTTACATCCTTTATACAAAACCAATAGTGGAGCTAGAACCATATCCAGGATTGATAGGTGATTATTGACCTCGGATCATATATCGGGGCCTATGAAACATAGTTTCGATCATGGTCATAGCCTGCCACCGATGCCTACTCACGTACCCATCCTACGTATACTAACCCGAGTCCGTGAATCTGCAGGGTTTCTCAAGCTAAGGGACACGATATAATAGTGTTGATAATGAATTGTGATAAAGTGTATCATGGTCATCTCACCATTATTGTGATTAGATAGCTAATTAATTCTGATTATCATATATGCACTATCGGGCTTGTGGAATTCCATATGCCGCAGCACGCAGCCGAGTTCGAAGCAGGGGATAAATCCAGATGGGAACAAAATGTAGATACTTCCCCTTACGGTTAGCTACATGAACGCGTAAGTTCACATGTTAAAGCAGCAGCGTCAAGTTTAATTGCAAACACAAATATAACCATCCGTGATAATTACAGAATTGTATAAATCGGCTTTCAAGTTATGACTGAAGAATCCTTAAACTTCATGAACGGCACTGTTGCCTCTTCTGAATGTCGACCGGCTTGGCAACGGTCAGTATCTCCATCTATCCATTTTGGGAAAAGATCCGCCGCTGCAGTTAGATATCTACAAGTAACTGCGCAGTGTCCTCTCGGTACCTAAACACATGCATTTGGCACCCAAAATCTAGCACAGACGCCATCTCGAAATATCTAGTGCTTGTGTTCCAATTATCATTAACTTTGTGATGATTGGCAGCGTGGCTCTGGTGCATCTGGTGTATCTAGCGGGCCAATCAGTCAGCCGAGTGGAAGCTCTGTTAGTTAAAGTTTTTGCAACTTTAAGGTTGGGTTTAACGTTGATGACCCAGTCAATCGCTCATATGAATTGCGGAGGTACCACGTAATGTAAAAGTAGATGCATCACCAGCACCGAGCCCACTGCCAGGGGCGGGGAACTCCGACTGCTGACCTGTGACGTGCGCGTGGGGAAAGAGGGTTTCTTCTTCATTATTGCTCGGCTATGATACTATGTAGGCAATGTGGATCCGAAAATCTGGGAAAGGGCAGCACGTTATAAATAACATTGACTTCCCCATTCCCCCCCAAACAACTTCTGAACAACCCCTCACGACGAACCCTTGATATTCATTGTACAATACCTTTTTAAGAGCCTCTTCTACTCATACTCAATTCTCCGCCTTGTAGCTATAATCCGAGCACTAAATGGTTAGCTGGTGAAAGGTGGTATTGAAATAACTAGCGATTCCATAAAACATTATGGGGAACTTACTAGAGACCTCCACTCGATCCTTGAATGATGGAACGAGGCCAGCATTCGGCGGACTGTCTGGCAATAAACTTGGTTTCGCTATATCTTTCGTGTCCACGACAGGATTCTTGCTCTTTGGATATGATCAAGGTACATCTCTGTCGCAGCCAAGCATCGAAAACCCTTGAAAGAGATACTAATCTAATCGATAGGACTCATGTCCGGTATCATCACCGCGCCGGAGTTTAATACTGCAATTCCAGAAACAAAAGATAATTCCACTATTCAAGGATTCGTAACTGCAATCTACGAGGTGGGGTGTTTGGCGGGGGCTATATTTATCCTGTGTATGGGTGACAGGATGGGGCGGAGATATTCAATAATGTTGGGTGCAATCGTGATGATATTGGGCACGGTTATTCAAGTCTGCACTTTCCACACAAAAGGAAGCGGGGCTCTGGTATGCCACAAGATCAACATGCTATGTTTGATTTCATTTGACTAACTAATTAAAAAATAGGCGCAATTCGTTGTGGGAAGAATTATTACCGGCGTTGGTAATGGAATGAACACATCTTCAATCCCAACATATCAAGCGGAGTGTTCAAAGACAAAGAACCGAGGACTGCTGATATGTATCGAGGGTGGAACAATCGCGTTTGGAACTTGTAAGCCTCCCAGGGGGTTCTGTTTACATACCCTACCTGACCGCTCACTGCTCCGATTGTGAAATAGTGATCAGTTACTGGTTGAATTTCGGAGTCTCTTATACCAGTTCGGATGTCGTTTGGAGGTTCCCCATCGCGTTCCAGATTCTTTTTGCCCTTTTCATCATTGTTGGAATGATCTTTCTTCCAGAGTCGCCCCGATGGTATGTTCATTCCAGACTCCAATGAGTCCACCGAAACCACGGATATTCACCGTTGAAAATAAGCCCCACTGACAATGCAACACAGGCTTTTATCCAAGGATCGTGACATTGAGGGAACTTACGTTATTGCTGCGCTACAAGCTCAATCAATTGACGCGGAAGAAACAAATACAGAGAAGCGTGTTATCCTTGACTCCATGGCTGCCAGCACCACTGGTAAAACTCGATTCAAGGACCTTCTCACCAATGGAAAGACGCAACACTTCCGGCGGATGCTGCTAGGTGCGTCATCGCAGCTTATGCAACAGGTTGGTGGTTGCAATGCTGTCATTTATTATTTCCCAATTCTTTTCGAAAAATCCATTGGAGAGTCCCGTCATATGAGTTTGGTCATGGGCGGAGTCAATATGATTGTGTATTCTGCGTTTGCCACCGTTTCCTGGTTTATCATTGAAAAAGCTGGCAGGCGAAAGATGTTCCTTTGGGGTACTGTGGGCCAGATGGCTAGTATGATTATTACCTTTGCCTGCCTGATCCCCGGAACACCATCTGCTGCAAAAGGCGCAGCAGCCGGACTTTTTATGTACATTGCTAGCTTTGGGGCGACCTGGCTGCCATTGCCGTGGCTGTACCCCGCTGAGATCAATCCTCTAAGGACAAGAGGAAAGGCCAATGGTTAGTGTCCCTTCATCGCCCCTCAGGTCCTACTTCGGA
>Ga0307511_10008395_pt1 | contig 10333 bp, 12 predicted proteins | sample 13_EM_MG_FD_200266 | JGI IMG/M metagenome (GOLD analysis project Ga0307511, IMG submission 200266) | Populus trichocarpa ectomycorrhiza microbial communities from riparian zone in the Pacific Northwest, United States - 13_EM | ecosystem: Host-associated > Plants > Roots > Unclassified | place... | reverse complement strand
CCATTGCTCAATGGGCCGCTCACTAGTGCGATTGGTGAATGGGCCGTCCCAACCAGCAATAGTGTCCCATTGACCAATGGGCCGGCCCATTGCTGACTGGGCCGCATTGCTGAATGGGTCAGAACAGTGAACCCGATCCGCAATCTGGCCAAGTGCATCTTTATGGTCATTATACAAGTCATGCTTCAACTCCAGGGGAGCAACGAGGTGAGACCAACTGGGTTCTTCTCCATCTAAGATGGAGAAATCTATTTTAGCTATTGGCTCTTCTAAGTAATTACTGACCGATGAATCATGAATGGTCCAGCTACTACACCTAGTTAACTTTAGCTTTTCAAAAAAAATATTAAACCTGAGTTGCGTGTCGACAAGTCCATTTGTGAAATAGTATCAGTAGAAGGTGCGGGAGGAAGAGTGTTGAAAAAGTCGTGATTCCCGGGACGATATCGGCTCCGATTTTGTCTGTGGCAAAACCGTATATCGTGATTTTAGGAGTTCGAAATTAAGTCGGCTAATCTCTTTATCATTGGCTGAACTCTATTACTAATCGTATTAATAATAAGTATCTTGTAGAAACCACTGGAGAGTGTAACCGCTAGGACAAAACGTGATCATTGGGTGCAAGGTTTGCCTAGACACCGATGGTATACTGTACACTCACAATTCCCCCCAAACCGCACACAGGGATCAAATCAACAATTACTTTTCCTGGTAAACTCCTCAGGGCTAATAAACTTTCACAACAAACTGCAGCTGGGGTTCATATTACTGTAAATAACCATAATACCCTTCCTTTTGTCCCAGCGCTCTCAGGGAATCGAACTTGTGCTCCATGCGCACCGGGCTCATAACCTGTTGGAGAGTGTAACCGCTAGGACAAAACTTGATCACTGGGTGCAAGGTTTGCCTAGACACCGATGGTATACTGTACGCTCACAAGTTCGGTAGTCTGGTTGGCACCAAGTTCGGGGACTTTCCGTACTTTCCGTTTCAGCTCAGCCTGACCAGCTCGCAGGCGCTCCAGCTCGACTTGCACGTTGGTGTTTAAAGGGAGACCTGCAGCTATGAAACAGAAGAGAGTGAATGTCAGTAATCTGCAGATATGCGTAGGTCTCACTTACCAGGGGAAGCAGGGGGGTACGAAATCCGAGTCTTACCGACAAGTCCCTTAACTACCTCCAGCTCGTGGGACAGCCGTACAATTCTGTGTGCTGGTCCGCCAGGAACCCCCCACCTCTCAAAATCTTCGGCTTCCAAACTAAGTAGGTCTGGGCCGTCGACTTCCTGGTTTTGGCGACTTCTATGTGCTCATCTTTGAGCCTGTATACCCCCCTATTTTCCGCCAGAAAAGTTCCCACATCTACTTCGCTCCATTCCCGGACGTCCTCCGGGAGACTAGGAGGGATGATTAGACTATTGCCGGGAGTCGCCGTTTTTGGGGCGAAGGGGGGAGGGGAGTGAGCAGTGTCTGTCGGGTGGGGGTAGTAGTGGTGATGGGAGTAGTAAGAGTAGTGGTCGTGGGAACAGTATGCCTTGATCTCGAACGGAGGTGACAAAGGTGCCAGCAAGCCTACAGGTCGTCAGGAAGAAAAGAAATATTTGACCCCGAAATGTACTGTAATAGATGGAGGCCAAGATCGGCAAGACACGACCTTGAATAGTGTGTGAGCGTACAGTATACCATCGGTGTCTAGGCAAACCTTGCACCCAGTGATCATGTTTTGTCCTAGCGGTTAGGTACACTCTTGTATCAATCAAGTGAGCTGACTCATTGATTTAGCTAGCGTCATTACACCACCACCCCAACCTACATCAATAGTCTGATTGGCCTCTTCTGAGGGTATCTGGTTGATTGTAGATTTATTAAGCTACGATAACTTTGTGGTATGCTACACAGAGTTGGAACCAGACTATCTGGTTGGCACAAGTAAAAAAAAAATTTCTGTATACGCTAAAATAGATTGCAGATTAAGGAAATACGCTGTGCATGTACGAAATTTAGACTAGGTATTCAGCTATAAACGCAGATATCTGCTTTCACCAAGTACGATAGGGGGTCATCTGAACAACCTAACTTTGAATACCCGTAATATATACATACACAAACAAAAGAGTCTGCAATTAGGACATCAAACAATTCAACTAGAATACATACTATAGTAGAACTTCATTTATAGCTTTATATACAAAGGCTTTCGGCTGTATCACAAGAGCGTTAAGCAATTCACATGCAGAAAGCAACAGAAGGTTTAAAACTTAAAAAGAAAACTATGTATGAAATTTTCGCAACGAGCGCCAGGTGCCCAAGTTCAAGCCTGAGGCAGCGACAGGCTCAGGGCGCACCTGACGTACCTGAAGTAACGGTGCATCCGGCCGCAGATTTTTTTTTGCTGATGGTATCGATGGGCGGTATAAAACGTGGGATCTTCCGTCCAGAGAAATTGCAGCATAGATCTGAGATCACTCCCGTTGGCTACTGATTTGCTTTTATGTGTTGCTGGCAATTGGCTATGCCTAGAGGCGATCAAGGAACTTGTTGACTTCAGTAGCATCCGGGGTTCCACGGAGGTCATTGTGTAGGGTCTTTAAAATCATTCGCAGTTGGGTCCATTCCGTCCGGATTGTTGAATGAAGCTTTTGCTCGTCAAATAGCGACTGTAGGTATGGAATGATGGTATCGGTGGTATATTTTACCTGCGTCATGTTTAACATGCCGTAGTAGAATTTGCTAAACCGTTTTTCAACGCCGTTCAGCTTTCTCATTGTGCCCTTCTGGTAAGCTTTGTTCGGAATGGAGACATGTTCGGTTGTCAGGAGGGCTTGGAGCCGCTGATAATGGGTTGCACTCCTGCCAGGGCAAGCTTGATTGGAGGTACCGTATCGAAGGGGTCAGTAGTCATGCCGCCTAAGGCGGTTGCAGGAAGGGTCTGGGTTGGTGTTGGCACTGTAGACATGATGGTGATGTTGTGAATTTCTGTTCAGCGAGGAGGCAAATGACCATACATATATATATTTGACTACCCAGAACAGCTCATTTGGGATCCAAGTCAGACTTCAAACATGAGGCTACCCCGAAATTTTTGTCTGCAGCACTGCATGTCAAGGGCTCGCCTCAGGTGCCTGTTGGCGTCGTGGGACTGGTGAAGTCTCGATCTAAAAATGATAACCAGACTAAAAATGGTGTGATAGGGAGACTACCAAGATAGGACTAGCTTAATTACAAAAAGGGTAGTCTGGGAGGTACCGGAAAAGGTATGGGCCAAAAAAGGACTACCTGTGTGATTTCTCAAAAAGGCAACCAGACTACAAAAAGGCACCTCCACAGGAGCGGTCGTGCCAACCAGACTAAAAAAGGCAACCATCCAGGGCTACTGAAACAAGAAGTCAAAAATTCTAAATACCCATTGCGGCGCAGACTAGGTGGGAGACTTTCCTGGTCACACACCACAGTACTAGCCTGCGGTAGGTTGGGGCTTGGCGGAACACTTGGTGAACTTCCTAGTTTTCAAGTCCTTCACTCCACTCTCATCTCCCATCTCCCTCCTCTCTGCAAACTCCATCCACACAGGAGCGGTCGTGCCAACCAGACTGTCCATCCACCTAGTTTATTCCCCTCTTCAACATTCTCTACAAGGTTTCACTTCCTCCTATCCATCCGTGTTTCTGTTTAAACTCCGTTGTTAGGGGCGAGCCGGTTATCAGGCTATCCTGTCGGACAATAGGTACTCGGGGTCTAGATCACTAGGCTCGGGCCTAACTAACTACACGTAGGGGTGCGAAGAATAGACTTCATTCAGTAAAACAGACTTCGCTCGAGTCTTGAAGAGCAAATTTATGTACAGCGGGTGTGTATATATACGAAAGCAGGGTCAGCAAGGCCATTCGCTAAAGCAAATATGGAAATCCAGGCCTGGGTCAAAATCGCCGACCCAAACGGGAGTGGACCAAAGTATCGCTGGAAGGGATCGAAAGTATGGACGGCCTCAAGGAAGCAATCAAGAAGAAAATGGAACCTGAATTGAACGGCTATGCTCCTGCCAGCTTCACCATCAAGGCCACATACAATGACGACACAGACCCTGAAAATGCAATGAAGCTCGATCCTAGGACTAAGCTCAAGACAGTTCTCGAGCAAGTTCCTTCCCCGGTTGGGTCTTCCACTAAGATTATTAACTTCTTCGTCATCCTTCCACCTACACCTAGTAAGTGAGACTCACTCCTGATTTGCCTAACTGTACTAATTACTCTCTTCTGTTATTTTATTAAAAGTGAATAGGAGTAGAAGCTTCGAAGCCTTTGTGACTGAAAAATTAAAAGAAGTCATGCAACAGATCGATTGTAAGAAACCCCTATTGAATCCTTGCAACTGCAATTCTGTCTAATTGTTCTTAGCTTTGCGTGATGACAAGGAGACAATTGCGATTTCCAGAATCACCCGAACAGCATACAATAGCTTTCTCGATGAAATTGGCTTGGAAAGAAGGGTGGTGGAAATTGACATACCCCCGACCAAGAAATCAATTTACCTCTTTGTTTGGGGCGATAGGAAAGAGGATACCCATGCCAGCGAGTACATGAAATGGATCACAGAGAATGTGACTATTCCGAGCTATGCAACATTCTATAGCGCGTCTAAAGACTCCAAGCTTTTGTCCTCAACCAGTGCGAGTACCAAATTAAATTTCAAGGGAACACTAGACCTAGCGATTGTGGCAACGTGTCACGGCGCACGAGATCGGTCGATACGAGGGCTGAGTATGCACGAGGTTTCTTAGGTTGGATGGGCTGAGCTGATAGGCATGCACGGGATCGAGGGCTGAGTACTGTGTTCACGGGTTTATTCTATTGGATAGTGGGAACGGTGGAATCTCTATATAACCTTCCTGTATTTCCTTAACTCTCCTTCCCTCCTCACGCAAAGTCTTGTATATACTCTTAATACATACGTTTCCTCTTGGATCCATAGTCCACAGACCCTTGTCCCGTTACACAGCGAAGTACGAAGAATCCGACTATCCCGTGGCGTGTTCATGATCCTGTTATTATGCTTCTTACCGATTTAGGGAGTATTTGGCGCTACTTTTGGTTGCAGAAGGGGATTATTGTCTCCTGTCAGTTAGATCTTCCCCGGGGCATCGCCTTTCTTAATTCGCTCGCCAATGAGTTCAAGCCTTCTATGACCGGCATACCTGCTACACCCGCCTCCGCCTCCTCGCACCTCCTTTACCAGAACCGATGCAAATTTCGATCTGCAATTGAGCAAGATAATGATGTACATGAGACTACAACGCCAGTGAAGGGATTGAAAACGTATTGGAGAGGTCCAAGATCGATTGGATGACGATCTTGCCAGAAAGCGATGTGGCAGACATGCGCCAGGTTTTCGACGTAATGTCTCCAAGCGAAGTTTTAGAATGGGAATCCAGGAAGGTACTGGAGTTTCTTATGAAAACACCGACTTTGCAGTCAACCTTAAGGGGGGCTGACTGGGAACTCATGTACGCATGAGGGGTTTGGAGGTGGACGTGTGTAGACACATTAAAGATTACCGCAAGAATTAATTGCCAGGAACGGGCTATAGACCTATTATTCCAGATGGTTCAGAGAACCCGGGTTTAGGCATACTCGAATTTTGTCACATATTTCGTGTCATATTTATCTGAAGACTGACAATACCGCAATAAAGGCAGGCACAGTTCCGACTTAGATATCTTTTGAATTCACTATGAATAGTAGCTCACTACCAAAAGACCAAAACCTATAAAGAATTCTCCCTCACCTCAGTTACGACAACCCACAAAGCTCGCGTGAGTGTGAAAGCCGTCAAACCCATCTCTCCTCACTGCCAGCGGCGTGGGACTAACTCACACTTGTTATTCACAGCACAATGAAACTGTTCGTCTTGGTTGCTGTAGCTCGTTTAATCAACACGGCCGCAGGGTTGCTTTGCTGGACCAATTGTGCTGCTTGCTGGAAAGATGGCGACACCAATGGCGCGGATATCGAATTCTCCTGCCGTGGCCGGAATGGCTGTGGTGAGGTATGCCCAATAGGTTACTCCGGCATATACTGTGTAGCGGGTAAACGTTGCGAGTAAGTAAATCTTGCATCCTCCTATATACTGTACTGTGGTGCTTGTTTTGCATAGTTATTGCATTTCATAGTATTTTCAACTCTAACAAGGACGTCCCAAATAGGTGTCAGGATGGCGATTTATGCCCTGAGTTAGGCCCGTGCTGGTGTGGGACCAATAGGGTTGACTTTTTGACCAGATGCAACTCTGTGCCAAAAGACGGTAAATGTTGACATACTACAAATAGTTGTTATCATCGAGCATGAGTTACTGAGCGTGAACATTCATTCTTTCTTGATTGCCTATATTCCCGCAAATTTGTATTCTGCCTAGGGAGGTATGAGACTACTGCCATCTCCCTGTTTGCTTACTCGATAGCTACAGTATGTTTGGTGGAAAATATATACTATCAGTAGTATGAATTCTCCGCGGACGAATGTCATAGAATAATGTGCATATATGTACTCTGCTAAGCTATGGGTGCATGGGTACAGAGCCGTAAACTAGCATCTAGAGCCGTGAAGTTAACCGGACCTAATCTCGGAAACCAACCTACTGACTGTGATGCCATAGAACCAATATCTAGCAGTCTCGAACCAAATATCCAACGCATGCAGCCTTTGATATTTGGAGAAAGCCATTCACGAATTCAGGGTAGCTATATAAAATGCCATTGGATATTGAATGTCTAAAAGAGCAATGAGAACTTCCAATATTAGATCTTTTGGATACAATATGGCATTATGTTCATGAACCATCGATACAAGCAATATGTCAAGTCACTTGGGTTAGGTCCCCAAATTCATACTAAATATGCATACCAACAACTCAGAACAAACCAACATTGGTCCATGGGCAAATAAAGTACAAATTTCCTCTCGGACGTTTGAAATCATTACTTAATCAAATTACAAGAGGTTCATCACTGACTTGTGGTTTCGCACTTGTTACTTATGGCCATTTCCAAGAAAATGGAATTCCCTGTGGTCATGCATTTACATTAATATTTGCACTCCAAACCGACATACCAACCCACCCCTCATCCACGAGATTATGTACCCTACTGTTTTACTATCACTATCGCAGCCCTGGCAACGTACATGTACATACCAACAAAAAAAATTCAGCCAATTTCCCGTACACAAGTGAAAACCAACTTTGAGTTTCACAGTAAAAACAATGATCACAAACCAGTCATAGCACCAAAAGGCTGAACGGAAGGCAATGGGACGACTTAAGGTCAAGCGCATGGTTGCAGGGGGAGTCTCGGAGGCATGTATTGAAACGCACAGGCGACACTAAATGGGGATGGAAGTTGCACCAGCTAAAGGTAGCGGTAGTTCAATCATGTGGATGGTTGTGGCAAGTATGGGCATAATCGGAGGAAGTGCACAGAACGACCTGTAGAGTTATGAGATATATCTAATAGATTGTATGAAGGAATTTAGGTTAGCAGATATGGGCTTGTAGAACCAATTTGAGCTGAAAGAACCTAAGGGAGCAAACCTGAGCTTGGAGAGCCGTTTTGAGCTGAAGGAACCTAGAGCAACGAACCTGAGCTTGGAGAGCCTATTTGAGCTGGAGGAACCTAGCATGAGCTTGGAGATTCCGAGGGGCTTGTGCCAACCAGACTACTTGGAGAGCCAATTTGAGCCGGAGGAACCTAGAGCAACGAACCTGAGCTTGGAGACCAGCACTAGTACTATGGTGTGTGACCACGCGATTTCAATCTCGATTACGTAACTCAGCATCACGCTAATGACCCAGGAGTTTATATAAAACCTAAAACCGTAGTTTAAAGTATGTGATGTGCTCTTTACTAAAGTGAATGATTATTGGAACCATAAATTACCAAACCCAAGTATTAACGAACCTTTCATGTGTTACTTTGGAGGCCACGGGTCTATATAAGGCCTCCCTTCCTTCTTCCTCAAACTCTCTGCCCATCTGCGGACATCAAAAGTTCACATCCCCAGCGGATATTAACTGCTCATAGATTAGCTTTTTGTTCCCTTCCTAAGAGCATCTATTATTATCCTCAATCTTTATTCTCTCGCAAGTCACAAGTCCTGCCTTTCTTATTCTAATCACCGCTCGGGCCAGGACACAACACCCTTTCTTGACCTAAATACTTCTTCCAGCTAAAACTACAGCTCGAGGTTACCGTAGTCCCGACTCCGCTACTATTTTGAGGATGACAGTACTGACAACCCTCTATTAGGACAGGTATCTCTCTGGAAACAACCTTCTGAAATGTCCAAAACATAGGAAGTTCATCTCCTCAACAGCCAGTCGTCGCAAGTAGGCGCATTAGGAGCATCGATACGTACAACTTGTATGGGCCGTGATTCACCATTGTTAGCTAATCCAGCCCACCAACATTCAAATATGACAACCCCATTGGAAGAAAGCCCAAGCCAGAACCTGCCGGATTCAGCAAAGCTTATCATCGGAAATAGTTACATTTTTCGACCAGCTCAATTCGAACTTGACAGACACTCTGGATCATTCCGGGCTGCTGGATCGGATTCCCAGCTAGTCACAATCACAGGGGAGACGAACCAGCCGGCAATCAATGAATACAACCGCATCAAACCTGCCATACAGAGATCTCTCGTTACAAGCATATTAGATATAAGCATATATTGGTTACAAGCATACCTCCGCCAGTCCCACATAGTAAATAAGCATATTTCTGTTACTAGAATATTCTTTATTTTTTTTGGCTTAGTCACCATACATATGCTTGTAACTAGAGAAGCGCCTTGCCATATTGGGTATGGTTATCGATAAGAAATACCCGCCTGGAGTAACGTAAGAGCTGAATCGAACATCACACGAACAGGCAGTATAATTATTCAAGTTCTGAATGGCTACTTCTCACGAATCTGCACATATTATGCAACGACAAGCATGATCAGGCGGTGAGCGACAAGTGATCCGAACTTATGCGGCGGAGAAGCCGGACCACATGGCGCTACATCAGGCGCTGGTTTGCAGCGCAAAACCCGAATAAGGAGCTCACACAATCTCAAATCAGCAAAAAGACGTATTGAAACTGCTGAGGTTCAGCGCAGAAGTCACCATGTTCAACATTGAAACTCTTGAAGTTCAGCGCAGAAGGCACCATGTTCAACGCAGGATTACTGACTTTCTGCCGGATCCAGCCCCCTCCTCCTGATATCCCTTCCACTCCTCTACCTATCTGTTATTTGGATGCACGTCTGATATTTATTATGCCATTTTGTAGCCTTTCCTTGGTCGCTGTACCATCATTTCCATTTCTCTAGATATAAGAATATATTGGTTACAAGCATACTTCGCCTGGTCCCGAGCGTATGCTTGTAACGAGAGATCTCTGTACTCAGCATTCTCCAAGAGCGAGCGACGGCATTTACAGATCCTTGGGGTCTTACGTTAGCGGCCAGAGAGAAAATCCCACCATCACGATCTGAGGAACCTATTTCTGACCCAGGCTATACCCCAACAATTCTCATAATTTGCACACACCCTTCACTCATCGAGCACTCCATTTCCAAAGTTCCTTGTCACCTCCGTATCGAAATTCGCCCTAACACGATAACTCCTTATCAGAGTGGTAGTTGGGGTAAGGGGTTTCGTGAGTATGAGAAAACAGTGTGCATGGGGCGAAGCATCGGCCCTGCAAACAGCTTGGAATCGGGTACTTTCGGCGGTTGGGTGACCGACGTTAACACAGAACAAAAGTTCGGATTGACAGCGGGACACGTCACAATGGGGAATTTGAAAGGACGGGTAGAGTCTTTTCCACATATAGTTAAAGATGTTCCGATAGTTCAACCTTCTGATGCCGATTTTCGGGAAAGCCTATCCGAGGCCGAAACAAATGCTACAAACAAATGTGCTACATCAGAGATGTTGGGATTCCAACATCCAAGGCTTGAAGAGGCGAGGATCGCTGCAGAGGAAACGGCTAAGGGAATCAGCGCGTTGGAAAGTACAAGATTCCTAGGAAAGGTTATGGGAGCATTTGTAGGAGTTTAGAAGGAGGTCATCGGGACTTTTCATAGACACCACTGGAAAGATTATGGTCTCATTGAGGTAATCCCAGGTACAGTAAACTCTCGTTATAAGCATACTTGATATAAGCATATATTTGATATAAGCATACCACCTCCAGTCCCACCATAGAAAAAGGTACTTTTATGCATAAATTCGGTAACTTGAATATTCATGCCATTTCGCTGCTTAGTCACATACATATGCTTATAAAAAATGGCG